>ERZ1034949.76-NODE-76-length-63066-cov-61.682309_pt1 | contig 63066 bp, 46 predicted proteins | sample MGYA00520590_ERZ1034949 | MGnify/ENA primary metagenome ERZ1034949 (study PRJEB33766, sample SAMN09781752) | gut metagenome | biome: gut microbiome | host: Homo sapiens | place: Madagascar | study: EMG produced TPA metagenomics assembly of the PRJNA485056 data set...
ATTCCAAAATTACGTTAAATCACGCTTGTGAATTTTCACTTGCGAAACTTTAGTATAATAATAATAAAGGTAGGGAGGCTTTTGTCAACATTATAGATAGTTTTTTAGAAAAGCCTTTCCATAATAATTGTACCTATATAAGTAGAACTAAAGCTGCCGTTAAAGAATACGAGCAAATTTATGCGGCAAATTGTCGTGAGATGTCTGTCCATTTACGAATGCTTTACCATGTAGCAAGACTGATAGGTATGGCAGAAAATGAAGATGATGATGGCAATACTATTCTAGATGAAGAAAATCGAGTAATCTATGCAAAATGCCTCCGTGCTCAGCTTTGTGACGAAGAAATGATTATGCTAAGGTATAATTGCCTTACTAATAAGGGGAGAAATATGCAAGAATTTGTTAACCAATTTAATTTGATTAAACATATTCCTTTGATGTCCCTATTGGAATTTAAGAAATGGAAAGCAAAGATTGGTGTTGATGAAGCTCTTGTAAGTTGCATGAATGCTCATTTTATAGCACTAAGAAAGTTTATTTTGGAAAGTTGTATAGGCGAGAGCGAAGGAAATGTATTTCTTGATTCAAGAAAATACAACATACAGGTTGTTTTTGAAGATTCAAACAAGAAGTTGATTATAACTGTAACCTTGAAAAATGTGACAGGAAGTCCTGGGCATGAAGGGGAGATGCTGATAGACAAAGCATTGAGTAAATTTACAATTGGGGACTTGAAGGAACTATATAAGGAATATCTCAAAGAGATTTTGCTGGTTTCAAATTTTTATCAATTCAATGGCAGTGATGGTGGTAGAATTGACAGTAGGCATTCTGCTGATAGAACTAAGGTCGTCTGTACAGCAGAGAATGAATATCCTTGGATTCTAGCATCTTGGCAACGTGAGAACCCATAAAGAGATAAAGTTACTCGCCATACAATTTGATATTGCATGACGAGCCAAGAGGAGTTTGGCAGAAGCCCAATACTCTCCCACTTGGTTAACCGTTGTTGCAGTTGGTTCTTCCACCTGCGATAAGTACTGGTCTTCAGTCCTTGGTGACGTTTACCCGAGTTGGATGGAGTACTTTGTTTATAGTCGCTACCTCCCATAGCCGACTTGCTTGCAAAAATAACAAAAAATAATGGCATCATCACCAAAAATACAAAATAATTATAAGAAAATAACAAAATTGGATTTGTCAAATCAAAATTTGACATCATTTCCTGATTATGTTTTCAAAATGACTAATCTGAGAAAGTTGATATTGCATAACAATCATATAAGTAAAATACCACCTCAAATTAAGATTTTGAGCAAGTTGATGGTATTGGATTTGTCGAACAATGAGCTATCTGCCATTGGATATCAAGTTCTGAAGTTGCCAAAATTGAAGATACTGAATCTTTGTTATAATCAAATTGTGTATCTTCCAGATGGTATTAAAGAAGTTGGCATACAACAATTATTGTTATCCAACAATAGATTGTCGAGGTTAAATATAGGAGGATTCAGAAGATTAGAACGTTTGACAATCAACTGTAATGAGTTGAGTATAGTAGCTTTAGAAGGTGTGTATCCATTACTAAAAGATATTTGGATGGGTAATAATCCTATCAAGAGAATAGCTATAACAAAGACTAATGCGCCTACCTTAAGGGGCATTTATACATATACTTATGCTTGTAATATTAAAAATGTGGCAGAAGATTACAAGTCTTTAATGTCAACAAAAGGCAATGTTATAGATATATTTTTGGGAAAATCGAAAACAGTTAACCAAAACGTGAAATTTAAAATGAGTATAGATATGAATGAGACAATAAAAAGAAGATTGGAAAAACTCGACCAGTTGCTCCAAGATTACATTAATAAGAAGAAACAACATGTTAATTCTTATGAAGCCATTGATGCTTTCCAAGAATGGTATGGGGAAGCATGTGCTGTTTTTGTCAAGTATTTTGGAAAATCAGACGAATATATCGACAAGTTTTGCAAGATAGATGTAACTGGTAACGGATATTCATTAGAAGACTCCTATCAAGAAGCTTATCCAATTTATAGAATCTATATTGAAAAATTAAATGATATGTCAATTGGTAAAAATGATATTGAAATGACCAAGACTTCTAATAATAAGGTATTTATCGTACATGGACACGATAGCTTGAAAACGGAAGTAGAACTATTCTTGACGAAATTAGGTTTGGAGCCTATTATATTACATAAACAAGCTAATATGGGTAAGACCATCATTGAAAAGATTGAAAAATATACAGATGTAGGCTTTGGAATAGTTCTGTATACTCCAGATGATGAAGGACGCGTGAAAGGAAACTCTGAACTATCATCAAGAGCAAGACAGAATGTTGTATTCGAACATGGATATCTAATTGGAAAGTTAGGTAGAGACAGAGTGTGTGCTCTTGTTGTGGATAATGTTGAAAAACCAGGAGATATAGATGGTATCGTATATGTGAATGTTGATGACAACGGCTATTGGAAAGTTGCTTTAGCAAAAGACATGAAAGCTGTTGGCTTCAACATCGACTTGAATAAAGCGTTTTAATTGAGCGTTACGTTGCAGTCGATACCATCACATAGCTCTTTTCCTTCTATCTGATGTTTCTGCTATAGTGTAGCCAGATGGAATCTCTTTCGTAGTTTGAGTGCTTGTCGGTTAACACTTCAATACTGTTGCTCATCCCTCGGCTGGCTTATTATCAATAAGTCGCTGTCGTCTATCTGGCGTAACTGCGCAGTTAGTAATTCCCTCACTATTGTGATAGGATCATTCTGTATAGGTTATCCGTGTGGCTATCGCAGGACATGAGGATCAGGTGAAGTTTATCTCTGAGCCAGACTATGGTATGTATGAGGCTATCAACAAGGGTATCAGAATGGCGACGGGTGATGTGATTGCTCTGTGTCATTGCATCCAACCTGCTATATCAAGCGTGAGGTGATGATGAAATGCGGTCTCTATGATGAGAGCTACAAGATTGCTGCTGATACCAATCTCCTGGTGAACGATCTGTATAATTGCCATCTGAAGGTGGCGTATCTCCCGGAGTTTGTAACGAGAATGCGCATGGGTGGTATGAGTACCGATTCTGCCAAGCGAAAGAAAATGTGGGATGAGGACATCAGGGTTTATTCTGGCTATGGCTTCAAGCCTGTGGCATTGACAAAGCTGATGAAAATGGCTTGGAAGGTGCCACAGTTCATCAAGGCAAAGTTTATGTAAAACTTTGTCTTGAATATAGATTAGGGGCGATGGTCGCCTGGTCCTGGTCCGAGCTTGCGGTCAATGGCATCGAGGATTCGCCAAAGAAGGAGTCGAAATGTTTTAATTATATTATGGATATGTCGTAATCTCATGTTTCTACTTTTTTATATTATAGAAACGTGGAAGATGTTAGTTTATTGCATATCTGAATAAATGATATGATTTTTGATTTTCTGAAATATTGTCTCGGTGGAAAGCATAATATGAGTAATGTTGTTGCTAATATTGATTGGCAGCAACTGTATTCCTTTGCTTCTAAGCAAGCGATATTGGGGCTTTGTTTTGAAGGTATTGAACGACTTGGAGAGGAGTATCCTGAAGAGTTGAAGCAGAATCCAATTGGAAGGGAACTACTGATGACCTGGATGGGTAAGGCGCAACAGATTCGCAGACAGAACATGAAAGTGAATTTGGTGGCAAGCAAGCTTTATTCTATGTTTAGAGAAGATGGATTGCGATGCTGCATCCTGAAAGGACAAGGGAATGCCTTGATGTATCCGAATCCTTATTCTCGTACTCCTGGGGATATTGATGTATGGGTGAATGCTAGCAGAGAATATCTAACAGAATATGCTAAGCGTCATTTTAATCTAGAGGATGATATAAGGTTTCATCATCTTGAAACAACAATGGATGGTGTGCCTGTGGAGTTGCATTTCTTTCCTTGTTCGATGAATAATCCTCTTTATAATGCCAGATTGCAGAAGTGGTTCAAGCGGAATGCAGATTTGCAATGCTCAAATGTTTTTAGCCTACCAGATGGTATTGGAGAAATCGCTATACCAACGACGGCATTCAATGTTATCTATCAGCTGACACATCTATATCACCATTTCTTTGATGAGGGGATTGGAATGAGGCAAATCATTGATTACTACTATGTAGTGAATAATGATGAGTTATTAGTGATTAGGGGTACTTTGCAGAGAGAACTAAAGCATCTTGGTTTGTGGAAGTTTGCAAGGGCGGTGATGTATGTGCTGCATGAGGCATTGGGGCTATCTGAGGAGAAGATGATAGCTCCGATGGATGAAAAACGAGGAAAGTTGTTGCTGGAAGAGATACTGAATGGTGGCAACTTCGGTAAGCACTTCACCAAGTATGGGCATTTTACGCAACAAGGAATGGCAAAGAAATATTTCCTGAAGATATGGAGAAATATGCACTTCGTGCGATATTATCCTATGGAAGCACTAAGTGAGCCTATCTTCAGAACATGGCACTTCTTCTGGAGGCTTAAACACAGGAGTCAATCACTCAGAGTCTTTTCTTGAAGCCCTATGCGGGCTGGGTTTAAGGTCTCGCAGATGACGCTGATTTCTTCTTTACTTTTTCATGTCCCACAGATTGCACGGATTTACACAGATTTTATCCTATTCGAGATTGAGAGCGCCTGGTATCTCTGAACCACGTTGCAAAGATACGAAGACGGTTAAGGGGCAATTCACAGTTGCTCATACTTGCTCATGGTTGCTCATACTTTCTCATAGATTTTCTTTGTTCTGGTATCTGTAAGCCAGTGGATTACGCGGCGTAAGTCCCTGACTTTTGCATCGTAAGTGAGTGACTTTTGAACCGTAAGTCTTTGAGTTTTGATTCGGAAGTAACCGCTTCTGGGTGACAGGGTGACACTGGTGACAGTGATTTCTGAAGATTTACTCTCGCGCGGGCAGGCAGGAAAAATCAGGCTGAAAGTTCCTGCCTGCCCGCGTGCGAGGCAAAAAGTTGAAAAACTAGTGTCACCGTGTCATCGTGTCACCGTGAACTGAGCAGAAGATGCTCTGCATCGCTCTCTGGCTATGGACATGAACTTCCCTGTCTCCGCCTCCGTTGGCTTTCGGAAGTAGAGATCTACAAATTACTGTTTCTGTCACGGCGCCTCTAAAGTAGGTAATAAGGTTCTATATCTGTGTAACACGGTGCAAAGATAGAAAAAATAAAATAAATGAGAGTTCCCATATACGGGAACTCGTAAACGGAAATTATTAATTTTTAAAATCTTTTAAATGGTGAGGGCTGAAAAATATATTCGATTCTCGCAAGTTACTGAAGGATTTTTGGGGGCATCTCTCCAGTTTGAGGAGGGTATTGAGAAAACAGTGATGTGGTATCTCTTTTCGAAAATCACCCCGTCCCTCTTTACCCTTAAAGAGGGCTCCACCTTTCTCACCAAGCCTCTCTTCCCTCAGGGACGAGAGGATGTAACCGCCCTCCGGTGCTCGGAACCGCTTCGCTATAAGGTTGGCGGGGCATCAAAGCCCTCGCCATGGTTGTGCGGGATGGGACCGCCTGGGAAAGGTGGCTAAAAGTGAAAGTATGGGGAATCTCCTTGGGTGGTTTTGGAGCGATTGGAACTGATGTGATTATTGGTTATCCAATATTTCCATCATTTCTGCAGCTGTAATCACTTGCGGTTCTTTTGGGAAGTGCTTGAGGTTACCGGTTACTAAGAAGGAATCTTCTTTGCTCAGGCATACTTCATAGAAGACCCGGTCATCCTCATCTGGCATGTTGCCATCATAAGGAAAACGGGAAGAATCAATGCCATTTTGCTTTATAAAGTATAATAGTTCATTGATTCTTACCTCATTCAAATGAAACTTGGATCTGCTTAGAACATCAAAGTATTCTGCCAGAATCTCGTCATTATACAATGGTTTGATTTTACCACTGAGCATATTGTTAATGACCCTTCTTGTTGCTGAAAAAGGGTTCTTGGTTATAAACGAGGACACGATAATGTTCGTATCAATGACTGCATATACCATTGCGCTCTTTTCTTAATCGTCTGACTTCTCTGATTTCTTCATTGATTTCATCAAGTGACATATCAATGTTGTGTTCTCTTGCTGTGTCACACATATATTGGAACGCAGCTTTTGCTTTTGCAGTCACCTCGTCTTCTTCCTTAGCTTGGATGGAGAAGGGAATGCTCTTACTGCGAATTACTGCCTTAACAAAGATGTTAATGGCGGTATTCGCACTCATACCGAATTGTTCGCAGAGTTTATCAAACTGTGCTTTCTGCTGGTTGTCCATACGGACTGTCATTGCTGTCTGTGCCATAAGCCTAAAATGTTTAATTAATAATCATTCTGACTGCAAATATACATCATTATGACGTAAAATGGTGAGATAGTATTAATAATTTAATAAAGATTAATAGTTCGGAACCGCTACACTCTAAGGTTGGCGGGGCATCAAAGCCCTTCGCCATGTTGTGCGGGCTGGGACCGCCTGGGGAGGTAAGTTTACAATTTATAGATTACGAATTTCAATTAATAATTTTCAATTAACATATTATGGTTTACGGTTAGCAGGTTGATATTAACTGTTAACTGTAAATCATTAACTTTTCATAAAGTTTATGGCAAAAAAAGTTTTTGTGAGCGGGTGTTACGACCTGCTGCATTCCGGTCATGTGGAGTTTTTCCAGCAGGCATCACGGTATGGTGACCTGTATGTGGGTATCGGATCGGATGCTACTTATCTGGAGTATAAGCATCGCAAGCCTATGTTTCCGCAGGAGGAAAGGCTATTCATGGTCAAGAATATCAAGGCGGTGAAGGATGCGTATATCAATGAGGGAAGCGGAGTCATCGACTTCCTGCCAACTCTTGATAAGGTGAAACCGGATGTGTTTGTGGTGAACGCTGAAGGTGGGTCTGATGAGAAACGTAGGATCTGTAAGGAAAGGGGCATCGAATATGTCGAACTCCAGCGCACGCCTCATGCGGGTTTGAAGGCACGGTCTTCTTCTGACTTGAAGAAGGCGTTGTCGAATGTATCTGATAATTCGGCACAGGAGGCCGGGATTCCTACCCGTCTGGATCTGGCTGGTACATGGATTGACCAGCCTTATGTGAGTCACTATCATCCGGGATGGGCGATTACCATCTCGCTGGAACCGACCTTTGAGGTGCGCGACCGCTGTGGTCTGTCTACCTCTACCCGTAAGATGATTCAGAAGATATGGCCGGTGAAGTTGCCGAAGATGGATCCGGAGATGCTCGCCCGACTGGTTTTCTGTTTCGAGAACAATCCGGAGCGTCACGATGGTATCATCTCTGGTGCCCAGGATTCTATCGGTATCTGTGTGCCCGGTCTGGTACGTCATTATTACGACAACAATTTCTGGCCAGAGAAGATTGAGAGTACGCAGGATGAGATGACTCTCCGTTTCCTGGAAGACCATCTGGTGATGGTTCCGATGGAACCGAGACGGCCGGGATGCAGTGTGGTGGAAGGTAAGGATATCACGCCTGAGAAGGTGAAGGCGCTGGCTGATGCAGCTGATGCTTGCTGGAAGGCGATTCTGGCGCACGACCTCGATGCATTTGCTGCCGCATACAGGGCATCTTTCGAGGCCCAGATTGCGATGTTCCCAGGTATGGTGAATCCGTCTATCAATGGTGTGATAGAACTGGAAGCGAGTGTGCAGCCGATGATTGACCGCTACAGCAACATGGAGGAGGTTCTGGCATGGAAGATGCCGGGAGCCGGCGGCGGTGGTTATCTGGCACTGGTAGTAAAGGACAGTCTTAAATTTGCAGAGAATCATGACGAAGCCATCCATCTTCAGATACGAAGGGCATAACTATCTGGTGCCCTTCCTCATCATCAGCAGCCTCTTCTTCATGTGGGGCTTTGCCCATGGCATCCTGGAGGTGCTGAATCCGCATTTCCAGGAGTCGTTCCATATCAGCAAGGCGATGTCGGCCCTGACGCAGGCTGCCGTCTATGGTGCCTACTTTCTGATGGCGCTGCCTGCCGGATGGATTATCCGGAAGTGGGGCTACAGGAGGGGAGTGATAACAGGACTGGTTCTCTTCGGTATCGGTGCCCTGATGTTCATACCGGGAAGCAGGATCAACAGTTTCTACTTCTTCGTTCTGTCGCTGTTTGTGATAGGATGCGGACTGACCTGTCTGGAAACGAGTGCGAATCCTTATACTACGGTACTGGGACATCCTGACAAGGCGGAGAGCAGAATCAACCTGTCACAGTCGCTCAATGGTATCGGATGGATTGTAGGACCGCTGGTTGGCGGACAGCTTCTGTTCTCAGGTGTCAACATCGCCATTCCTTATGCCCTGGTGGGTATCTTCGTGCTTTCTGTGGCACTGGTCCTGTCAAGGATTAAGTTGCCAGATCCAAGGAGAGCGCATGAGGCGGATACGAACGAGAAGGTAGAGGAGAAACCGATGCGAGTGATGGCATTCGGTTTCGGTATGCTGACCTTGTTTCTTTATGTGGCTGCCCAGACGGGTGTGAACAGTTTCTTCATCAACTATGCTGAGGAGAGTATTCATATAGAGAAGCAGACTGCCAGTCTGTATCTCGCCTTTGGCGGAATGGGTCTGTTCTTTATCGGCAGGTTGGCTGGTGGTGTCATCATGAATTATATCCAGCCAAGGCTGGTGCTGCTGGCCTGTGCCATCCTCACCTTTGTTGCCACATTGATTGTGGTGGTATGTAGCGGAACTTTATCTCTCATTGCGTTTTTCGCTCTGTATCTAGGAGAGAGCATCATGTTTCCGACTATCTTCTCGCTGGCATTGAGGGATGCAGGTACAAAGACCAAGCTTGCTTCTTCGTTGCTTATCATGACGATAGTGGGAGGTGCGGTTGCTCCTGTAATCATGGGGTATATTGCGGATACTACTGGTAGTATGGCGATTGCATTTTTGATACCGTTAGTATGTTATGGGGTGATTGGAACGTATGCACTTTCGAAACCCTCTGCCACTTCTTTGGCAAAAAAGTAGTTTTTTCGAAAATCACCCCGTCCCTCTTTACCCTTAAAGAGGGCTCCACCTCTCACCCCGGCCCTCTCTCCTCAGGAGCGAGGGAGGAAACCGCCCTACTCGGTGCTCGGAACCGCTACGCTCTAAGGTTGGCGGACCATCAAAGGTCTTCGCCATGTTATGCGGGCTGGGACCGTCAGGGAATAGCAGTTTATAGTTTACTGTTAATAGTTTATAGTTTACAGATTTTTGTGGTAATTTGTTGATGAGTTGCAGATTTCTTTCGATTTTCTTGGTGGTTTCGAGGAAAAAGCGTATTTTTGCGGCAGAAGTGTTAAATATAGAAGGATTGATTATGAGAAGTATGAATAAAATGTCGGCGGAGGATATCGCTAAGCTTAAGGCGGTAGCTTTGTATGTCTTAGACAAATGTGGTGAAACGGATTTCATTCATTTGTTTAAGATTATCTATTTTGCGGAAAGGAATCTCTATGCAAAATATGGTCAACATTTAGTTAAGGATACTTTTATCGCCATGGAACACGGACCGGTTCCCTCTCATCTTTATGATGCCTTGAAATTAATGAATGGCAAGGGAAACAATAAGGATGTCAAAGCTATTAGCGATTCTTTGTTACCTGCTGGTGGGGAATGCGCTTGGTTTTTTGTGAAAGCTGGCGAAAAGCCTGACTTGGACGAATTGAGTAAAGCTGAGATAGAAGCGTTGGATGCTGCCATTGATAAATACAAAGATATGGATACCAAGACTTTGTCTGAGCTATCTCATGATTCTGCCTGGCATGAGGCATGGGATAAAAATCATAATGCTGTTATGACCTCTCTGAATATTGCAAAAGCAGGTGATGCTTCTAATGAGTTTTTAGAGTATCTCCAGGAACAGGAATTTATAGATTCTATTTTGGAGGCTTAGGCTATGGTGAACTTCAAAGAATTGCTGGGAAATAATAATCAGCTTCAAAACTTGCTCCTTGATACAGTTGAGGAGGGTGAAGTTTATCGTCTTTGTCTGACAAAAGAAGAAGGTATTATTCCTAAAAATAAAGGAGATGAAGGGAGAAAGAAGTTCTTTGTAGTTGTGGGTAAAGACCAAGAAGGAAATGCGATTGGTTTTGTACTTATCAACTCAGAAATCAATAAGCACCTTCCTGAAAGTAGAAGGAAATTGCACTATTTATTGAAGGCTTCTGAGTATGAGTTTTTGGGTGACCAAGATAGATTTGTCGATTGCTCTGATTTTAAAAGAATTTCGAAGAAACGATTTGCAGAATTGTTTTCAATAGATAAGATGAAGGGAAAAATTAATAAGAATGATTTGGTAGAAATAAAAAAGGCCATTTGTTCTTATGAGAATGTTTCCATGAAGTTGTTGAAACGTTTTGGATTGATATAACTTGCAGATTTCTTGTGATTTTCTTGGTGGTTTCGAGGATAAAGCGTAATTTTGCGGTTAGGTATTAATAAAATGAATTATTATGGCACAGGTAGCAACAATGAATCAAGCTCAATTGCAAATCCTCGATATGCTGTCATTTATCAAGACTCCTGAGGCTTTGCGAGGTTAGTTTATCACCATTACAGCGTAAGGTTTAAACACATTAAGTAGTTATCTTTGCATCCGAATTCTTAAAAATCAGAATTATGGAAACAAAGGAATACTTCGAAAAGGTGATGCGTAAGTACAAACGCTTCTCCAAGGGTAAGAAGGTTGGCAGAGCGTATGAATGGCTTGTAGAATATGCGGCACATAACAGAAATGAGTTTTCACACTGGGTGAAGGGATTTGTACCCTATCCCCGTCTAGGTTAATAAAGAATATAAACTAAGAAACAAAAGAGTTAAGTACGAAGAGCCGTGTGATGGGAGATTGTCAAGCACGCTTCCGAGAGAAGGGAGGATGAAATTCCCTCCACTTACTCGACTATATAAATACACAAAGTATGGAAGGTTATAATAATAAGCCTGAGATGCTATTTGTTCTCAGGATGAATGCAGAAGGGAATGATGTTTTCATAGAAGAATATGAACTTTCAGAGTTTCCTAAGTTGGAGGAATGGTTTAATAAACCCAAAGGAATTTTCGATTATAATGCGATATTTGAGGAAATGAAACTCGTGGGACAATGTCTAGGAGCAGAAAGAATCGTCAACTACGATAGAAGAAAGTTTGTTTTAGAACTTGAGCTGAAGGATATGAAACAGAGCTTGAAAGATTATACGGAAAGTGTATTGAAAGTTGAAAAGGCTTTGGAAAACATAGGAGTGGAAGATTTCAAGCATGCTAAGAGTATGGAGAAATTAAATTGGTGTAGTTTCTCAGATTTGTTCTATATATATGGCAAGCCATTCTTAAAACTTGAATACCGCTTAGGGCATCGTCTTAGATTAGATTCTGGTATAGTGGGATATAATATACCTTGTTGGAAGATAGAATTCCTACATCGAGGTGATTTGTCTGTACATAAAAGAAATGATTCGGTGGAAGGACAAAAAACGTTTGATGAATGGATGCAAGTGATAGCCCAAATTCCAGAAGATGCCGATTTGAAAAAGAAGAAAATATGTGAACTGATTCATACTATATATGGTTTTGAGATTCAAATAACAGATATTCTCTATGATCCAGCTTCTAAATGCTTCGTCTTGAAGGAAGAAGTAGAGCAGAATATGCTGAAGGACATTAAGCCAGAAAGGGCAGTGGAGCCTGATGAAATAGCCAAATATACCACATTAGATACGCTTGTTGCTGTATTGCAGTCGGGAAAGATGCGTATGAATAGTATTGTGTCGATGAATGACAAAACAGAGATAGGTTTTTTAGAGGAATACATTAGAAACTACAAAGAAGACTTTGATGAAGAATGTGATAAGTATCTGTTTGCAGACAAAGAATTCATTACTTCTTTTACTACACGTATTGACGATCTTGATATGTGGAGATTGTATGGGGACAATGCCCGTGGCGTATGCATGGTGTTTGAGCGCATAAACAAGGATAGTGATGAACTTTTTAATATTAGTTATACAGCTGAAAAATCAGATGTTCTAGAGAAAATTGCCAAATTACAAGATGCATTAAAGGATAATTCTATCAGATTTCGCATGAACCTCTTGAAGAAATACCAGCATTTCTTGAAGCTTTCAGATTATTCTTCTGAGAGTGAATGTCGATTGATGGTAAATAGTGAGAAAACTGACGGATGGTTTATTAATCGTGATAATGGTATTTTGACACCTTACATTGAGAAGAAGTTAGTGAGAGAAGTCGAAGAAGATAATATATATCCGTTCCGCTTAAGTGGAATTATTCTTGGACCTGCTTCTCGGGAACTAACGGCTAATATGATGCAGGTTCTCTATATGGCGGCTCAATGTCAGTATTCGCTTTTTGTGAAGCAGAGTAAGATAACTAGTTATAGGTGAAAGCATATTAGGAGGTGTTGGTATCATTGTATGTTGCCTTTACCTTTGATCTGTATGTAAACACCCCAAATCGGATAAAAAATGTATCATGATGGGAAAGAAAGAAGTTTTTCAATTTGGTGAGAAGCCTATTTATATAGAGCGTAATGAAGGGAACGTTTATGTGGGTGACTATGTGTCAAATACTAATGAGGCTTTTGCTGATGAGTCATTTGAATTGCATATGTTTGCTCCTCAAATAACTCCCCCAATTGTGCGGGAAGAGGTTGGAATCATACTTGATTGGATAGCAAAAGATACAGATAAGACTGACCCAAAAAGAGTTGCTTTGCTTTATGGCAGTGCAGGTGTTGGAAAGTCGGTCGTAATGCATGATGTTCTTTTGGAATTGGAACAAAAAGAAGAGTATTTAGTACTCGGACTCAAGACAGACCAGATAGAATTTGGAGATACTGAAGATTTGAGTAAACGGATGCATCTGGCAAAACCTTTAGTGACTATAATTAAGGAAATGGCACAAAAGGCAAAGCGAGTTGTTGTTCTAATAGATCAAATAGATGCTCTTTCCTTGTCGTTGTCTTCTAATAGAACTCCTTTACGTTCTATATTTAAACTGATAGAGCAGCTTAAATCTATACCACATGTTCGGGTTGTCATATCTTGCAGACCTTATGATTTGGAATATGATCCGATTTTGAATGATATGAAGATAGAAACAAAATGGGAGCTTAAAAATTTATCTTCTGGTCGGGTAAAGAGTATCTTGAAAAGTCATAATTTGGAAGATAGTATTAGTGAACAGCTACTTGCTTTCTTGGGTAATCCTTTGCATCTTTATCTATATTTGAAAGTGATGCCTTTTGGAAAACTACGTAATCCAATTACAGAGGAAGTTCTTTATGATGAATTATGGAGAATATTTGTGATTGATATTAATGCAGATAAAAGGGCGAAGGTTTTGAAATTACTTGATGCAATGGTAGATGCTATGTACAAGCGTCAAGAATTATTTGTTCATAAGCAGGAATTTGAAAGTAAATTTAATGATGAGTTAAATTATCTTTTTTCAAATGGTTTATTGCTATGTACTTCTAATGGACGTGTACAGTTCTTTCATCAGACCATGTTCGACTATGTCTATGCTAGAAGATTTGTGGAAAATAATTATGACTTGTTGAATGAATTATCTAATCAGCACCAAGGTCTTTTCTCGCGTGCTGCGGTAAAAAGTATCTTTAGTTTTTTGCGAGAGATCAATCCTGCTTTATATATTCATAATATGAATAGTCTTCTTTTTGACAAAGGCGAAACTGAAGAATACAGATATCGTTTCCATCTGAAATCATTAATCTTGAGTAATATGGTCTTTTTTGATGAGCCAAAACAGGAAGAACTTAAGCTGATAGACAGAAAAATCTTTTATGATTCCTTGTATATGAGCGTGATTTTTGAGTCTGTACATAATGGCAATTGGCTTAATGCTATATGGAAGATAATAGATAATAAAGGTGGATGGGTAGCTTTGTCTAAGGAATATAAAGAGAAAACCATATTAATGTGCAGTCGAACATTATGGGATGATGCTGATAAAATATTGGAGGTGGCATTCCATGTTCTGCAAACAGGAGATGCTGATGGTAGAAAAATGATAATGGATTTTGTCAGCCATCAATCTATAAAGAGTGATATTAATAAGTTGATAAAACTTTATAAAGCATTAGGATTAAAAAGTTATCCCTTAGAGTGTCCAAATTTGCTTAAGCTTATCCTTACTGATGATCCAAAGTTTGTGGTTGCTGTATTGAAGGACAATGTCCAGAAGCAGCTCAGTCAAAAAGACAAGAGTTCTTTGCATATTGTAGATTTTACTCATGAAGAAGAACAAATTTTCGAAATGATGGAATCGAATCATCATGAGCTAGCTATACAATTGTATGTTGAGTTATTGGAAATTATCATGAAGAATACCCGTTTTGATATTCCAGGGCATGAGATAATTGGTTCTTTTGAATTCTCTAGTTTTCAGAGAGTAGAAGGAGAACGCTTTTGTCATAATTTTCCAAAAGCTTTAGTAAATAAATTGATTGATGATTTCTTGAAGAATATTAACACAATCGAAACGCAACGTTATTTACAAGAATTTTGTTCCAAAAAGTATGAGGCTTTTTTATTTATTGCACTTTATGTATTTACCCAGTATCCCGAGAAATTTTATAATGATATTTATAAAATTATCGTTTGCCGTTCAGTTTTATCTAATGCTCCTTGTTGGGTAGAGTACCAAGCTTTGGAAGCATTAAAGTGCTCTTTTCAATTTATGAGTGCTGTACAGCAAGACAAAATAGTACATAAAGCTGAATCTTTAAATGATGATGGAGAAAAATGCATTTATGACAAAGAATTTGTTCGAAGAAGATTACAAGGTGGCTATCCTATCTGTGACATTGATTTGCATCGAGGAAAAGTATTGTACGCTTTACCAAAAGACTCTCTGTTAACTTATAGCAAAAAAGCTTATTTTGAACGTTTGAGAATAGAGCGAAAATTTGGATATAAGAAAAATGGTATTGTTTGTTATTCATGGTTGGAAAATGAGTTGCCTTTTAGAAGTTCGTGTATGAGTGGTTGGACTTCTTTAGGCCAGAGTAAGGCGAGGAAAATGAGTTGTAAGGCTTGGTATAAGTCTATGACCAAATATGTAGATAACGTCCATACGTATGATTTCGAACGCCCTTCTTTAGAGGGGCAAAGCCAATTGTTTAGGCAAGTTGTTGGTGAAAATCCAGAAAAGTATCTTAATTTATTGGACAACATAGTTGCAGATAACAATATCTTGTTATGCTATGCAGAATCTGGTGTTAGAGGATTGTTGGATGCAAAAAAATATGTAGAAGCAGCCCGGATGTTTGATAATATCGTTAAAGTCATTAACAATAATGCCAACTCTGAATATCGAGGATTTGGAATACATTCTTTTCTTTATGTGATAGATGATTTCCTAAAAGGAGACTATATGCCAAAAAATGTATTTGATTTTTTGTGCAATGTCGTATTGAATGTAAAAGAAAGTAAAATAAAGGCAGAAGACGTCAAAGAAAAAGACATTTACAATACTGCAATAAATCAAGCAAGAGGACATGCAGCCTATATGCTTGTAGAGTGCTATCGATTTAGAGAGTATCAAGATGAGATATTTGAAACACTAGAGAACATAGCTTCTACAGCATCAGTATATACTCGTTCTGCCATATTGCTCAATATGGCGTTGTTGAATCATTTAGACCAGCAACGGAATGTTCTGCTATTTAAAATGCTTTTACACGACTATGACGAAAGATTATTGGCAATGCCAATACATAATTATAATCCATTGGTGTATTTTGTTAATTATGCAGTGGATGATATATTGGATGTCTTTGTTCACGCAATAGATAAACCATGGTGTTATAAGGAACAAGTGATAATCTTGTGGCTTGCATGGGTACATAACAATTATAGAAATGATATCAAAGTTCTTCTTGACAAAATGTGTGAAAAGGGACAGGAGGCTAGACTATCATTGCTATCTTTCCTAACTCGACAAGATGTTGAAATCGATCGAGAATCCTTTAGCTATATCTTGTTTTTGATGTCAGAAAGGTTTTGCACTGCAGAATTGGGGCATGAATGCGATATAATATTTCGACATGTAAAAAAGTGGACTCAAGAAAGGCAAGATATAATGTCAAAGACTTTTGTTGAGTCTCCTTTGAGTAAATATACGGGCAGAGGTTTTATAGATTTTTTGGCTGGCTATGCAATCAATAAACCTGTCCAGGCATTATACTGGTTAGAATGTGTTATTCATAACATGGCTCCTAACGACTACAGTATATGGAATTCTGTAACAGACGTCTTGATACAATCTTATAATGGAATTCGTTCCTTTACTGATATAGAATGCCAGTCGACATTGGAATATGCCATGGATTTGATTGACAGTCTAATGATGAATAAAGATAAACGTTTTCTCATTACTAATTTCATTCATAAGTTAGATGATGAATAATGAATTGTCGCATTTACATTCTATTTTGCCAAGTTTACAATCTGGTTTGTACCTGCTGGAAACAGAGCTTACGGATGAGGAAATCGTGAACTACTTTAAAGAATATAGATTTTATTCTTTCTATACTGAGGAGTTGTTGCCATCCAGAGGTGGAACACCATTTGAAATGTTTGTAATGTCGTTGTGTTGGCAATTTGACTGTAAAGAGTTTGGAGAACTAAGGTTGGCTATGATCAATTCTAGTGGTCAACAGAAAGAGAACATTATTTACGAAACTCTAATGAGAGTTATAAAAAAGATGAGTAATGGAAGAACTTCTGTTCTATTGTTGTATGGGGAACCAGATTTGTCATCTTTCAGGCATGAAGAACTTGCGGTGCTGAATTATTCTGTGTGCCATAATGGGATGACTACCTTGATTTTATCAAAGAAGAAAAGCAATGGTTGTCTTAATCAAGAGGAAAATATAGTAAAATATATAACTTTAAAATCAAATTATAAAATGGGAAATAGACAGTACAAGGTTCATATAACCTATAAACATGATGAGTTACATAACTCAGGCATAGAAGCTATTTGTGCAGGTTTACATACTCGCAATATTCCTTTTTCAATTGATAAGTATGACATTTTATATAGAGATAATATACAAAGATATGAGGAAGAGATAGGTGTCTCGAATATTGTAATCATGTTCGTTATTCCAGAATATCTAAAATCTTTGGACTGCATGTATGAAATGACACAACTTTTCAAAAATGGAAATGTAGAGAATAGAGTCTTTCCTATAGTTGATATGGGTGATATTCCCCGTAATGGAGATGGATTGTCGCAAATCAAGAATTATTGGAATGACGAGAAAAATCGAAAGGCAGAACAGATTAAAAATGAGCCAGGAAACTCGACCTATCTGTTAAGTGAGATTTCAAAGATAAACGATATTTTAAAAACGATGGATGAGTTTTGGGAATATATCGTTCATACTAATACTGGAGACTATACAGAGATGGTTGCTGACAATGCAAACTTGTTGTTAAATGAAATCGAAAAACAAATAAATGTTTCTTCAGTATTTCAAGATAATAAATTTATCCCAACAACAGAGACCGCACCAAAACAGTCTAGACGTATCTTCCAACATGGTGATAAGTCTATATATGTGGAGAATAATAGTGGAACTATAAATATCAATTAGTAAGGGTTGCTGACCACGATTCATCTTGCTTATAGACATTCTAATCAAGACATGTATAGATATTGGCTTTGGGGAAGAATCATGTTTATAAAAACTGTAGAGCCCGAGTATGAGTGTGGAGAGAAAACACTTCAGAAATTAAACTCGATTAATTGGGGTATATAATGTGTTTTTCGAGTGCTTGTTGGGATATTGTGAGACTTATTATTACAATATGCTCACTTTTATTTCTGATATTTATCGTCTTTGCCTGACAAAAGAAGAAGGTATTATTCCTAAAAATAAAGGAGATGAAGGGAGAAAGAAGTTCTTTGTAGTTGTGGGTAAAGACCAAGAAGGAAATGCGATTGGTTTTGTACTTATCAACTCAGAAATCAATAAGCACCTTCCTGAAAGTAGAAGGAAATTGCACAACAAGCCGTCGCTTGATTGTAAGATTTTAGAAAATCAAAACTTTATTCAAATATAATGGTACGGCTAACCCGCTGATAAATAGTGGGGACACTGTATTGGTGGTTTACATTTGGAGATATGAAAAGCCTACGGCTGCGGATTGCAAATCCGCTTTAAAGTGGTCGAACCTTTTTTTGTCTGCGGATTTCTCTTAGAGAATCTCGGCTGCACTCGGCATTTTTCAAGCAAGCTTGAATTACTCTCGTTTGCACGAGATTTGCAAATCCGCAGGAACGCCTAACGGACCCTAACGCCTAACGGGGGCTCTAACGCCTAACGGACTTGCGAGCTGTTGATTTATATATGCCTTGAAGATTCATCGCATCATCGAGGAATTGATGAATAAAGACTGGAGTAAAGTCAACGAGATTCTTAATTAATGAAGAAAATCAAACTTTATGACTACCAGCAGAGAATGCAGGAGGACATCATCCACGTGCTGACCACTGCTGCTACCAGTACATTTTATAATGAGAATGGTAAGAAGGAGAAGATTGGCAGTTCGGTGATGGAGCAGCAGAATAAAAGAAAAAGCCCCTGATGCGTGATGCATCAGGGGCTTTTTCTTTTATTCTGCTGCCAGTTCTTTCATCGCATCGTTTAATGTGTTGAAAAGAACGTTGATGTTTTCTTCTTCATTCTTGCATGCCTCCTTGAAGAGGGCTACAGGATCTTCGGTGCTGCTCTTGAGAGGGGTCTCGTTGAGCAGGATGTTGACATTGTTCAGCAACATGCCGTGAAGGGTAGGCATGTGGAGCTGGTGCTGCTCACCCTCCTTGCTGCCACACTTCAAGCCTGCGGCGTATGCCTTCACGATGATGCGGACCAGGAGATGGATGGCCATCGGCTCATCAGCAAGACTGATGAGAATGCCGTGGGTATAATCGCGTACATGCTCTTCAAGAGTGGTAAACTTGCCTTGAAGTAGCCGGGTGAAGTTACGCTTGTATTCTGATTCCATCGCCTTGTACAACTGGTTCGATTTGCAGGCTATGCGCAAGTAGTCGAGCATGGTTGGCTCAAAGGTCGGGTCAGCCTGTTTCATGCTGTCGAAATTCTTCTTTATGCGTTCGTTGGCTTCCTCGGCAGTCTTGTAGTTGAGGCGTACGAGGGTGGAGAACATGATGTCGAAGAAGTATTGGTTTACCTCGCCGTAGTGCTCCAGCATCATCTGCTTGATCTGTTTCGGGTCGTTCTTCTTGCTGAAGTCATTGCCTTCGATGGTAGCATCGATAATGCCACGAGCGTAAGCTTCGAAGAAACCTCTTACAAATGCAGCTACCGCCTGATAACTGTTGATTCTTTTGCTCATTTCTTGTCTGTGTTTATTGGGCTGTTCCTGTTTGGGAATAACAGCTTCTTATTCAAAAGTCTTAAATTCATAACCCTGTTCCATGAGCCATTCTATGGTCTGAGGGAGCGCCGTCTTCAGCTTTTCTATGCTCTTCAGCGAATCGTGGAGGGTGATGATGCTGCCATTGCGGGCATACCGCTTGACATTGTTCACCACATCTTCTGCCGTCATCCATTTGGAATAGTCGCGCGTTACCACATCCCACATGATGACCTTGTAAGTGCGGTGCAGCCACCAATACTCACTTGGTCGCATCCAGCCGTGAGGTGGACGGAAAAGATGGGCATGGATGATGTCGTTCGCCTTATTGGTGTTGAGCACGTAGGAGATGACACGGTGCTTGAAGGCACCGATATGGTTGAATGTATGGTTGCCTACCTGATGACCCTCTGCCACAATCTGGTTGTAGAGGTCATGATGGCGCAATACATTCTCGCCTACCATAAAGAAAGTTGCCTTGATATTGTACTTTCTCAGGGTCTCTAAGATGAATGGAGTTGACTCAGGAATCGGACCGTCATCAAATGTAAGATAGACAGAATGGTCTTTCTTGTCCATTCTCCAGATGGCTTTTGGGTATAACCATCTGAGCCATTTGGCTGGTTGCTCTATGAACATGGATAAAACAGGTTTATATGAATAATGAAAAGTTTGGTGTCGTGTTTCGCGACACCAAACTTTTTTCTATTTTTTACTGATTGCCTTCCGGCATTCTGCCACCTCTGCCATGATAGAGACGGTAGAGGTTGTTGAGCTGCTTCTCATACTTCTGCTCCAACTGTGGACTTACCATTCCGGCAGCCTCGCAGATGCTCTGCATAATCATAATCTGACGGATGCAGTCGTGCTCTGACTGGAGGAACCGGTCGTTAGTCAGTGAGAGATAGTAGTTGAGGTATTGTGAAGCATTCTTCCATACCGCTTCTATATATTCCTTGCCCTTGGCTTCCTGACCGGTCATCAGCCAGCCGCGAGCCATATCCAAGCCACCGCTCATATAGTCGAGCGTAACATTATAGGCAGGAATCTCGGTATCAGCCTTCTTCAGGATGTTGATAGCCTTCTGCTTCTTACCTTCGGCGATGAGCTGGAGGGCTGTCTGGGCGAGCAGGCGACGGTGTGTATAGCACATGCGCATGGTTGTCTCGTCGATGTAGAGTCCCTTCTGCTTCAGGTTGCCGAACTTGAATCGGGTCATGATGTTGTGATAAGCCTTCTCTGTATCGAAGTTCTTGGCACCTGGCTTGTTGGTGGTGAACGGAGTGATACGGTTCACAAGTCCCTCCTGTACGAAGTTGTCACCGAGGTTCATATAGTTTTCTTCGCCTACGGTGAGTGCTACGTAGAGCGGACGAGTCCAGTTACACTGTGCCAACATTTCGAGCATCATGAGGTCGCCCTTGTAGAGTGCGCTCTTGCCGGCAAGAGAGATGACCATCTTGTCTGGAATAGAATCTGATGCCATCATCATGCCGCTCTTCTTTACAGCCTCCTTGTCGATGGTGACATAGAGGGTATCTGTAGGGATGAAGTGCATGTCAGGGTTCTTGCTGCGTACCCAGTTCTTCAGGATGTTCTTGAGCTCGAACGGTTCGTCACCAAACTGCTTCTTGGCGTTCTCTGGATCCTGCTTGTAGAAGTCGAGAATCTGCTTCTTTGCTTCAGGCTCAACAGATACATATTCGTTGGTACCTGAACAGAAGTCGAGACGTGACCAGGTGATTGGCACGGATGGTGAGTTGTATGCAGGACGCTTCATCTGGTCGATATACCAGTCGGTCTGCAGGTAGCTCAGGTTACATACGCGGGCATCTGTTCCTACGCCTTCTACCTCCTGGTTGTACCAGAGTGGGAAGGTATCATTATCACCATTGGTAAAGATGATAGGGTTGCCCTTCTCCTGGAGTGACATCAGATAGTTCTGACCGAAGTCACGGCAGGTGTAACGGTTTGAGCGGTCGTGATCGTCCCAAGTCTGTGAAGCCATCTGGATAGGTACGAGAAGTGTGATGACTGCTACGATGGCTGTTACGGCAGTACCGCTGAGCTTCATCTTGCGCTTCAGAATGTCGATGATGGCGAGTACGCCGAGACCGCACCAGATAGCGTATGCATAGAATGAGCCGGCATAAGCATAGTCACGCTCACGTACCTGCATAGGTGTCTGATTCAGGTAGATGACGATGGCAAGACCTGTCATGAAGAACAGGAAGAATACAATCCAGAACTGCTGGATTCCGATAGGGAGGAGTACTTCCTCTTCCTTGCCGTTCTTCATTACCTTCTTCTTGCGGGTATACCAAGCCTGCCAGAAAAGTCCGATGAGACCGAGAATCAGCGGCATGCAGTAGAATACATTGTGGCCCTTGTTCTCCTTCAGGTCGTCTGGCAATTTGCTCTGGTCGCCATAGAGTGAATCATCAATGAATGAGAAACCGGTAATCCAGTTTCCGTGCTCTGGCTCACCATTGCCCTGGATGTCGTTCTGACGGCCGGCAAAGTTCCACATGAAGTAGCGCCAGTACATGAAGTTGCACTGGTAAGAGAGGAAGAAGCGGATGTTGTCAAACTGTGACGGCATCTTCACCATCATACTCTCTCCGCAGCGGTCGTAAGGAATCTCTGTGCCTTCTACACCGCCCATCCAGTCTTCGTATGCCTGGGCATGAGCCGAACTGTACATACGAGGGAAGAGCATGTTCTGGGCATAGATATACTTATTCTTGTGACTTACTACGAAGTAAGAGTCCTTCTCATCAGCCGAAGCTTTCTCCTTGCGCTGGTAAACCGGTGCGCCTTCCTTCATAACAGGCTTGCACATGTTGCCGTCTACTTCGAGGGCTACCTGTGATGTATAAGCCTGGCCATAGAACAGAGGGCGGTCGCCATACTGGTCGCGGCTCAGATAACTTCCCAGGGTAAAGATGTCCTCAGGAGAGTTCTGGTCCATAGGAGGGTTGGCAGAAGAACGGATCACGATGAGTGCGTAGCTGGAATAACCAATCATCAGCATCAGCATGCAGAGCAAGGCTGTGTTCTTGACGCGTGCTGAGATGAGCGGCAGGAGCTGCATCTTCTTTTTGGCGATGCCAGTAGATTCGTCAACGCCTGTTACTACTTCCTGCTTGCGCTTGTAGCCGAGTACGAACCAGAGAATAACCAGCACGATGATGCCGGTAATGGCAGCTGTCCAGCCATATCCGTAGAATGGGATGCCGAGCATGCCGAAACCGAGAACGAAGGCGATATTCTGCTTCTTCTCGTTCTTCTCTGATGCATTACAGGTCTCGTAGATGCCCCAGATGACAGAGGCTACGAGACAGATGATGTATACGATTTCACCGGTATTGAACGGACAGCCGAGGGTGTTGACAAAGAACAGCTCGAACCAGCCGCCTACGGTGATGATACCTGGAACCACACCATACAGTACGGCTACTACTACGAGGAATGAAAGGAAGAGAGCCAGAAGTGAACCCTTGAGGTTGGCATGTGGCACCTTCTTGTAGTAATAAACCAATACGATGGCTGGGATACAGAGCAGGTTGAGCAGGTGGACACCGATACTCAAACCGGTCATATAGGCGATGAGCACAAGCCAACGGTCGCTATGAGGCTCGTCAGCATGGTCTTCCCACTTCAATATCAGCCAGAATACCACAGCGGTAAAGGCAGAAGAGAACGCATAAACCTCACCCTCGACAGCTGAGAACCAGAAGGTATCGCTGAAGGTGTAGATGAGTGCGCCTACCATACCGGATGCCTCGATGGCAATCAGCTTACTGGTAGTCAGTTCTTTCCAGTCGCTGATGACGAGTCGGCGAGCCAGGTGGGTAATGGTCCAGAAGAGGAACATGATACAGACGGCGCTCAGCAGGGCGCTCATCGTATTCACCATCTTGGCTACCTGGGTGGTGTCGCTGGCGAAATGTGTGAAGAAATTGCCTAAAAGCATGAAGAATGGTGCCCCAGGTGGGTGACCGATCTCCTGCTTGTAAGCAGTCGTAATAAACTCAGGACAGTCCCAGAAACTGGCTGTCGGTTCAATTGTGGAACAATAAGTGAACGCCGCAATGATGAATGCGACCCATCCGAAGATATTGTCCACTAATCTGTACTGTTTCATTATTGTTTAAACTTTAATGTATTATATTTCTTTCTGAATGCTTTCTCTGTGCCTTTCAATCAGGCACATTTCAGTTGCAAAGATAATAAAAAGATGAGATAATATGGATTTTTGTACCTGTTTTTTAGGCATTATTATATAATAAGCCTACACATTTAAGAAATGCTCTTCCAGTTTCTCTCTCGGCATATCTGCCGTATCGTGGTAGTGGAGATGATGATTTACGCAGGCGATGTGCTTTACGTTATTGAGCACTTCGGCTACATCATGGCTTACGATGATGATGGCGCACTCCCGGTTGATCTGTTCAAGCATCTCGTACATCTGCTTCTGGAAACGGCGGTCGATGTAGGTGTTGGGCTCATCCAGTATCACCACATCGGGTTTGGAAACAATGGCGCGGGCGAGGAGTACTCGCTGCAGTTGTCCGCCGCTCAAGGCTGCGATATGGCGGTCTTTCAACTCCGTGAGCTGCATCTGTTCCAGACAGTCGAGTACCTGTTGGTGCTGTGCCTGGGTGTATCTCGAAAAGAGACTTTTGGTCTTACTGAGTCCTGAGAGTACCACTTCATAGACGGAGATAGGAAACTGTTTGTCGAGATGATTGTATTGGGGCAGATATCCCATACTGATTTCCCTTACTTCCTCCCCGTCTTTATAAAAGCGGATGCTGCCGTCTGTGGGTTTCATCAGTCCCAGGATGAGGCGCATGAGGGTTGTCTTGCCACCACCATTGGGACCGATGATGCCAAGATAATCGTCTTTGCAGACGGTGAGGTTGATGTCGTGGAGCACCTCCTTGCCTTCATAGCCTGCAGAAAGATGCTCTATCTCTATTAACTTTGAGCTTTGAACTTTGAACATTGAACTTTATGATTAGTTGTTGTTTTAACAAAGCTTTTGCCCTTACAGGGCGCCTTGTTAACTGCTATTATACCCAGGGCGTTGCCCTGGGCTAGGAGCTTCTGCCCTTTCAGGGCGTGTGGAGCTTACTTCCCAACAACGATTTTCTTGCCTTGTACCGCTGCTGCCGCTTCCTGCATCGCCCAGTTCCAGTCGCCCTGCAATGGATTGATATTCATTGGCTTGGTTTGGCTCTCCTTGATGAAGGTTGTGGTGTTGCGGTTGGCAAATTCTGCCTGTATCAGGCAGAACTTGATCTTTTCTTTTCTGGCTCTCTCTATGAGGCTCTTCAGCTGGGAGGCACTAGGCTCCCTGCCTTCTTCCTCTATGGCAAGCTGCTCCAGCTGGTAATCGCGGGCGAAGTAGGTGAGGATAGGGTGATAGATGACGAACTTGCGAACCATCTCCGGATTATCCTTGAAACCCTCTCTGATGGTGCTGTCTCGCTTGTCGATGATCTTCAGCAGCGACAGATAGTTCTTCTCAAAGAATGCCTTGTTCTTCGGCTCCAGATTGCAGAGTGCCTTGAAGATGTTGCTGGAGATGATGCGGGCGTTTTTGCAACTCATCCATACATGCGGGTCGGTATTGCCGCCTGGTGTCTTGGCAGGCGTGATGCCTGTGGAGGTATCTATCACCTTCATGTCAGGAGCGTTGTCCTGCAGTTTCTTCATCCAGGTCTGTTCGAAACCGATGCATCCCACTTTCAGATAGAGGGCACTTCTGGAGAGTTCCATCATCTGCTGGGCATAAGGCTCGTAAGTTTCTGGATTGTTGCCGTTGGATACCATCACGTTGACATCCACCTTATCTCCGGCAATCTTATCAACGAAAAACTTGTAGGGAGGGATGGTTACGGTAACAGCAGGTTTGCCATCGCTGTTGGCGACAGATTCCTTTCCGTTACTTTCTGCGGTGTTGCCTTTCTGCTGGCTGCCTTTACAGCCCGCGAAAACCACACATAATATAATAAGGTATAAATACTTTCTCATAAGCAGTCAATCTATATGAATCAATTCTTTGTTTTCTTTGCAGCTTGTTTAAAAGATGAAACTGAGTCCGTAAACCAGCAGTACATATCTCAACACCTTTCCGATGGTGATGCTGATGACAGAAATCACGATGTTGGCTCTCGTCAGTCCCAAAACGATGGTGATGGCACTTCCCAACAGGGGCAGGAAGGCGAAGAACCCCATCCAGGCACCTCTGTCGGCCATGAAGTTCTGAGCCTTGTCGAGACTCTCTTTCTTTACATGCAGATATTTTTCTATCCATTCCAGTTTGCCCATCCGTCCTACGCCATAATTAAACATAGAACCGAGCACATTGCCGATGCTTCCATACAGTACGAGCTGGATAGGTTCCAGTCCGGCAGCCTGTAAGCCCGACATGACCACCTCGCTGCTGAAGGGAAAGAAACTGCCGGCAAGGAAGGCTGCTACCAGCATGCCCCAGTAGCCCCAGCTCATTAAGAAATCTATTATCCAACTCATAGTAATACGGTTTCTGGTACGAGTATGTTATATGCCATGATAAGTACCAGCATGATGAGCAGCAGGATGAAGGTGATGTTGGTAAACTTACCTCTGGTGAATGTGATGAAATGGGCGATAAGCGGTGCTGTATTCACAATCAGAATGCCACCCAGTTCCTGTATATGTTGAGGCTGCAGGATGATGAAGATGATGCTGGCAGCCGATAACATGATAAACGTTTCGTAGATCATGCGGGTGCGTATCTTATCGCCGTAGCTGGTGCGTATGAAGTGGATGGAACCGATGATGGTGAGCAGGGTAACGAAACTCAGGTTCAGAATCTGATGGTCGGTAACCTGCGAATAATCAAAGAGTTCGCTGTAGTTGATGAATCCACAGAAGTGATCTGCCAACCCCTGTATGTTGTCGGTATAGAAGAAATAGCCGGCTGCAAACCAGTAGGGCACGATGAGACCTACCAGGGATGCAAAGAATGTCTTTACGCTAAACGAGAGGGTAAACACCATCATCATAATCCACAGTATAGGCATGAAATAGCCTATCTGCACGAAAATCAACGATGCCAGACCGATGCAGGCAAAGGCGTAGAAAGTCCAGCCTGTTGAGCGTTTATCCTGATAGCAATTCCAGATAATGAGATAAAAGGCGATGAAACACATCGTCACAATACTGCTTTTTAAAGAGAGGTGGGGGAGTCCTGCCATCGTCATTAATGCCAGAAAACTGCAGGATACCATTCGGCTGTAGGTACGCATCAGGGCATTACGGTTGTTCAGTTCCACCATCAGCAGGGTAGACATGGCTGTGAAAGCAAATTCTACCCAGATATTGGATACCAATAAACCTACTGCAACCCAAACCAGTGTGGCAAGGGTTGCAGTAATAGGTAAAGAGTAGCGGCTAGCCGCTACTTTATTTTGAAAAGTTTTCTTTCTTAACATCTAATTCAATGTTGAATGTTGAATGTTGAATGTTGAATGTTGAGTGTTGAATGTTGAATTAGGCTAGCGCCCTTGAGTCCGTTAGGCAATTCAACATTCAACATTCAACATTCAACATTAAAAAACTAAAGGTCCTGTCCGATATCAGAACGGAAGTACTTGTCGGTGAACTGGATCTTCTGTGCCTCGGCAAAGCTCTTCTTCAGGGCTTCTTCCTTGTTCTTGCCATAGCTGCTTACGCAGATGACGCGACCACCATTGGTAACTACCTGACCATCCTTCATGGCTGTACCGGAGTGGAATACTACTGAGCCTTCCACGTCATCGATGCCATGGATAGGATAACCCTTCTTGTAAGCCTCTGGATAACCGCCGCTTACGAGCATTACGCAGACTGCAGCACGCTCGTCAAACTCGATGCTGCGCTTGTCCAAATCGCCTGCTGCTACACCTTCGAAGAGATCCACGATGTCGCTCTTCAGACGGAGCATCACGCTCTCAGTCTCTGGATCACCCATACGGCAGTTGTACTCGATTACCATAGGCTCGCCTTCAACGTTGATCAGACCGAAGAAGATGAATCCCTTATAATCGATGTTCTCCTCAGCAAGTCCTTCTACTGTAGGACGGATGATGCGCTCATCTACCTTCTGCATCCACTCCTTGGTAGCGAATGGTACAGGGGTAACGCTACCCATACCGCCGGTGTTCAGACCGGTATCGTGCTCGCCGATGCGCTTGTAATCCTTAGCCTCAGGCAGAATCTTGTAGTTCTTGCCGTCGGTCAATACGAATACAGAGCACTCAATGCCGCTGAGGAATTCCTCGATGACTACGCGTGCAGAAGCGTTGCCGAACATACCGCCGAGCATCTCCTTGAACTCTTTCTTAGCCTCTTCCAGGGTAGGGAGGATGAGAACGCCCTTACCGGCGCACAAACCGTCAGCCTTCAATACATAAGGAGCCTTCAGTGTCTCCAGGAACTTCAAGCCTTCCTCTACGTGCTCGCCGTCGAAAGTCTCATACTGGGCAGTAGGGATGTTGTGGCGCTTCATGAACTTCTTGGCGAAGTCCTTGCTGCCTTCCAATACGGCGCCAGCCTTTGATGGACCGATGACAGGGATGTTCTGGGTGCGAGGATCGTTCTTGAAGTCATCGTAAACACCCTTTACCAATGGGTCTTCCGGACCAACTACTACCATATCAACGCCATTTTCAACTGAGAAGTTCTTGAGCGCCTCAAAGTCGTCTGCCTTGATATCTACGTTCTCGCCGACATTCTGTGTACCGGCATTACCAGGAGCGATGAAGAGTTTCTCACACTTTTCGCTCTGAGCGATTTTCCATGCTAAGGCGTGCTCGCGGCCACCGCCTCCTAACAATAAAATTTTCATTTGCTGTAAGTTATTGTTTGTTATTTGATGTAGGAGTAAACTCCCCTTTTCGGGGGATGTTTACTCCTAGATATTTACTTGAGATAATCGAAGAAATAATTGCTGATGCGCTCATGCAAGTGAGTGCTCTGATGACCTCTCATGTTGTGAGGCTCGCCAGGATAGACGAAGAAGTCTGGCTGGGTGCCTGCTGCGATGCAAGCCTTGAGGAAGGTGAGGCAGTGCTGTGGCACTACAGTCACATCGTTCAAGCCCTGGATAATCTGCAGCTTGCCCTTCAGGTTCTTTGCCTGATAGAGCAGAGAGGTCTTCCTGTAACCTTCTGGGTTGGTCTGTGGGGTGTCCATATAGCGTTCGCCATACATCACCTCGTACCAGTGCCAGTCGATTACCGGACCGCCTGCTACGCCTACCTTGAACACATCAGGGTGGTTGGTCATCAGTGAGATGGTCATGAATCCGCCGAAGCTCCAGCCGTGAACGCCAATCTTGTCAGCATCTACGTAAGGAAGCGTCTTCAGATATTCCACGCCCTTCATCTGGTCTTGCATCTCAATCTGTCCGAGCTGGCGGAAGGTAGCCTGCTCGAAAGCCTTGCCACGGTTCTCGCTTCCACGGTTGTCGAGGATGAAGAGCAGATAGCCCTTTTCTGCCATGTAGGTTTCCCAACCACGGCTAGAGTAGTTCCAGCGGGCATCTACGTTGTGGGCATGAGGTCCACCATATACATATATAATGGTAGGATACTTCTTGTTTGGATCGAAGTTTACCGGTTTCACCATTCTCCAGTAGAGGTCGGTTTCGCCATCGGCAGCCTTGATGGAACCGCAGCTGTACTCAGGCACATTGTAGCCCTTCCAAGGGTTCTCGGCAGTGAAGTAAGCGGTGCGCTTGCCGTTCTCGGTATTCACGAGGGCAATCTTGCGAGGCACGGTAGGAGTAGAGTAGTTGTCGAAGACATACTGTCCGTTCTCGCTCAAAGTGGCGCTGTGCCATCCCTTGCCGCAATCATCTACCAGCGTACGCTTGCCGGTTTTTGTATCTACGGCAAAGATGTTTCTCTGGATAGGCGATTTCTCGTTGGATGCGATGATGATACTCTTGCGCTTGCTGTTGAAACCGAGCACTTCCATCACTTCCCATTTGCCGGAAGTCAACTGCTTGATTTCAAGTGATTCTGTATTGCTTGCCATGTGGCTTCCGTGCTTGCCCAGGGTGCAGAGGTAGAGGTGGTTGTAACCATCCTTGCGGCTCTGCATGATGAAGCTGTTGCTGTCCCAAGGCAGGAACTGGATAGGATGACATGGTTCTACATATTTCTCATCGGTCTCGCGATAGAGTTCGCCTGTCTTCTCGCCGGTCTCTGCGCTGTAGGCGGTAAGGCGGCAGTCGTTCTGGTCGCGGTTCAGTTCGAACATATAGATGGTCTTGCTGTCCGGACTCCATGCGATGTTGGTGAAGTAGCGGTCGGTTGGATCGCCAGCCTTCAGATAGATGGTCTTGCCGGTCATGCAGTCGAACACGCCTACGGTTACCTTGTGTGAAGTCTCGCCAGTCATCGGATACTTGTCTGGTGCAGGAGTAGCAATGCAACTTTGTGTTTCAGGATGATTGAAACCGATTTCCGGAATGTCGACCTGCGGATAGTCGGTTACCATACTCTGGTCCATGCGATAGAAGGCGAGCAGTTCGCCGTTCGGACTCCAGAAGGTTCCCTTGCTGATACCGAACTCATCGCGGTGAACGCTCTGTCCATAAACAATTTCGCGGCTTCCGTCCTTTGAGAGCTGGAAATCGTGAGATTTCTTCTCTTTTGTCAGGGCGTTGCTGGTTACATCGAAGGTGCGCACATAGAGGTTGCTGCCCTTCAGATAGGCGAAGGCGTTCTGCTGGGCGTTAGCCTCCAGAAGGTTCTCGCCGTCAGCAAAATCCATCTCGCTCAGCAGTTTATGCTTCTTGAAGTCGACGGTATAAGTCTTGCTGCCGTTGCTTACCATCACGATGCTCTTTCCTGCAAAAGGGAAGAGAGCATTGTAGAGGGCTCTTACCTTGATGTCCTTGGTAGGAGCAATCCACTGGTTGATGTCATTGATGCCGAAGAGTCTGGTCTCCTTGCCTGTCGTCTTGTTGACGAGATAGCAGGCATCCACATCCTGGCGAACGAGTTCATTGCCCCACCAGGTGCACCAGCGGTTCTTAGCTACCATGTTACGATAGTTGTTGCCGCCGAAGTTCAGGTCTTCCAGCGTAAAGGTTTTCTCGCCTTTCTGAGCAGGAACCACGCCCTGAGCCTGTAAGTCGGTTGCATTCATAGCCATCATAATCATAGCAGCAAAAGATAATTTATAAATTGAATTTTTCAGATTCATTATATTCTTTACTTTACTTTATCGGGTTTACTACCCATGCGTCGTGAAACACGACGCATGGGTCGATATGTCTTTAATCCTCGTCGTCGAAGTCAACGCTGAAGTTCTTCTTGCCTCCGCGCTTGCCTCCGAAATCACGGCCACCACGTTTGTTGCCCTTGAAGCCACCTCGCTTGTCGCCTTTCTCGAAACGCTTTCCGTCGCGCTTGCCACCGAAGTCACGGCCACCCTTGCGGTCACCCTTGAAGCTACGGCTGCCACGCTTGTCATCGTCGTCATCATTGCGTCGACCGCCGCCACCGATACGTGAACGACCGCCCTTATGGAACTCAGCACGCTTCTTCTCGAAGTCTTCCAGACGGTGAGTATGGAACTTGAAAGAACGGATATCGTCTTCCTCGTTTTCAGTCTCCTCGCTTACACGCTTCTTGAATTCACGCTCCTTCTTGAAACGGTGCTTCTGAGCCATCTCGCTCTTCTCGCGCTCAGTCTTCACAATACCGCCTTCAGAACGGAAGTCCTTCATCTTGCCGTCGAACATCACATACTTGCGGAATTCGCACTCCAAGCTTCCGTTGAATACAGGAATCTTGATAGATGGTTTCAGACCAATCTGCTCGAAGCACTCCTCGCGGTAGCTCAATACCCAAGCCTCGTTGCCGGCAAAAGCCTTCTTGAAACGCTCACCTATCAGCTTGTAGGTGTTCAGGAGGTTAGGGGTAGAGATGCGCTCACCGTATGGAGGATTCATCACGATGATGCTCTTCTCTGCTGGCTGGGTGAAGTCCTTGAAGTCCTGCTGGGCGATGGTGATATCCTTGCTCAGTCCGGCAGCACGCACGTTGAGGTTGGCTGTGTTCACCGCCTTCATATCTATATCATATCCGTAGATGTGGTGCTCGAACTCACGCTCTTGAGAGTCGTCGTTATAAATCATATCGAAGAGATCCTGGTCGAAATCGTTCCACTTCTCGAAGGCAAACTCCTTGCGGAATACACCTGGAGAGATGTTGCGGGCGATGAGGGCAGCTTCGATGGCGATGGTACCTGAACCGCACATCGGGTCGATGAAATCGCATTCGCCCTTCCAGCCAGTCATCAGAATCATACCTGCAGCGAGAACCTCGTTCAGAGGAGCCTCTACCTGCTCCTGGCGGTAGCCACGGCGGTGCAGACTCTCACCACTCGAATCGAGACTCAAGGTGGCATTGTCTTCTGCAATGTGGATGTTGAGGCGGATATCCGGGTTAGATACGCTGATATTTGGACGTGTACCCTGCTTCTCGCGGAACCAGTCAACAATCGCATCCTTTACCTTGTAGGTTACGAAGCGTGAGTTGCGGAACTCCTCTGAGTAGACTACTGAGTCAACAGAGAAAGTCTTCTTCACGTCTAAGATGTCATCCCACTTGATCTTCTGGATCTGATCATACACCTCTTCAGCGCTTCTAGCCTTGAAGTGCTTGATAGGCTTTAAGATACGGATGGCTGTGTGCAACTGGAAGTTAGCACGATACATCATTTCTTTGTCGCCTGTGAAAGACACCATGCGGCGACCGATCTGTACATTATTGGCACCCAACTGGGTGAGCTCTTCAGCCAAGACAGGCTCGAGACCCATGAAGGTCTTGGCAATGAGTTCAAATTCCTGTTCCATTATTGAATTCTATATCTAATAAACTTTGTTTTTCTTTTTTATATTTCTTTGTTTTTGGTTTCATATCCTTGGTAACCCATACGTTGGCTCCCACTACGCAGCCTTCTCCGATGGTGATGCGACCGAGGATGGTGGCATTGGCGTAGACGATGACATTATCTTCGAGGATAGGGTGGCGAGGGATTCCCTTGATAGGATTGCCGTCCTTATCGAGTGGGAAACTCTTGGCTCCGAGGGTTACACCCTGGTAGAGTTTCACATTGTCGCCGATGATGCAGGTAGCTCCAATCACCACACCCGTACCGTGGTCGATGGTGAAGTGCTTGCCGATGGTAGCCTCCGGGTTGATGTCAATACCGGTTTCCGAATGAGCCAGCTCAGTCATCATTCTCGGAATGAGCGGCACTCCCAGTTCGTGCAGTACGTGGGCGATTCGGTAGTTGGTAATCGCCTTGATGACCGGGTAGCAGGAGATGATTTCTCCGTGACTCATGGCAGCTGGGTCGCCCTCGTAGGCTGCCTCTACATCGGTAGCCAGAATCTTGCGCAGTCTCGGGAATTCCATGATTGTCTTGGCTGCAATCACGCCTGCCTTGGCACGCTGGTGCTGCAGTTCTGCCTGGGTTTCCGTTTCGCAGTCGTTGGCGAAGCAGAGACCGGCGAGGATCTGCTCTGACAGCATCTCATAGAGTTTTTCTACTCTTACTCCAATATGATATTTGATGGTTGAGATATTTACCGAAGAATTGCCGAAATATCCCGGAAAGAGGATAGAACGGGACAAACTGATGATTTCTTCGAGCGCCTTGCCCGAAGGAAGTGGATTCCCGTCTCGATGCTGATGAAAGAGACCCTTCAAAGATTCGGCGCTCGAAAGCTCCTCGATGGTCTCTGTCAACTGATGAGTTAATGTATCTTTACTCATTTTCTTAATGTCTCAATAAAATTTGAGTGCAAAGATACGATTATTTTCTTGAATGACAAAGAAATAGCTACGGTTTTTTGTGTTTTTTTTAGTGATTCTTTGGGGGATGAAAGACGGAAAGACCCATATACGGTGTTTTACCGTACATGGGTCTGGCTTGTCTTATTTTGAGATGCTGTCCAGAAAGAGGAGCAGTCGGTTGGTGACGTTTACCTCTGAAACACCGGAATCGAAGTCGAGCGATACGAGGTTGAGCATTGGGAACCGGTCGTGGAGACGTTTCTCGATGCCTTTGGAAATCACGTGGTTAGCGATGCAGCCGAAAGGCTGGAGCGAGATGATGTTGTTTACACCATCACGGATGTAACCTACGATGTCGGCAGGCAGAAGCCAGCCTTCTCCAAACTGGGCTGCGAGCGAAACCAGTCCCTGTACGTCCTTCGCATCATCATAGATATTGGTGAACGGACGGAAGTAGCGGAACTTGCCGGCTGCCTTGTTTACCTGGCGCAATCTTCTGCCTATCAGCGCCTGATAAGTGCCCTTGATGATGAAATCGGGCACTTTGGTGCAACTCAGCCGCATGTGTTTCTGTATCTCTACATTCACAAATTCCTGCAGGAAGAAGGGGGCAAGCAGAGGCGGAACCACCTCTATGCCGCGCGAAATGATGTTCTGCTCCAGGAACTGGTGGGCGAAAGGATTGAACTTCAGGAAAATTTCGCCTACGATTCCTACCTTCGGCAACGTTCTGTCGAGGGTCATCTGGTTGAATTCTTCGGCTGCCTGTTCCAGGAGTCGGATGAGTCCTTTGGCTGAATTCTGGGCGATAGGTCCGTCTATCAGCTGCATGTATTTATCGCGCAACTCTCTGGCAATGCCCGGTTTACGCTCTCTTACGATGCAGGCGTTGTACATTTCGTTGATTGCATCGCCATAGAAAATGGCAGTAACGATAATCTGACTGTATTTCAGCCAAGGCACATTGAAGCCGTCCTGCTCGTTATAGTCTTGCTTGTCGTCTGTTGAGCCTGATGCTTCGCCTGTTGAGGCTGTTACACCGAGTGTGAGCAGCGGAATGTCCTGGAATCCATTGGAAATCATCGCACGTTTGATGAGACCGGCGTAGTTGGTTGCGCGACACTGGCCGCCCGTCTGACTCATCACTACTGCCGTATTATTCAGGTCGTATCTTCCTGATTTCAAGGCTTTGATGATGTCGCCGACAATAAGGGTTGCTGGATAACAGACTTCGTTGTTGGCAAACTTCAAGCCGAGTTCGGCGCTTACCTCATCGCTCATCGGAAGTACCTCTACATCATAGCCTATCAGTTTCAGGATAGGCGGAATGATAGGGGTGAGGTATTCGGTCATGAAAGGAGCGAGAATCTTGCGATGAATATCCTGCTTGGTGAATACCTTGGTCTGCTGGAGACTTTGAGCAGTACTTTGAACTTTGAGATTTGAACTTTGAACTTTATGATTTGTACTTTGACCTTTTAACTTTAAACTTTTAACTCTGAGGCTTTCTATGAGCGAGCGGACACGGAGCTTCAGAGAACCGATATTGCTCACATCATCTATCTTCAGCAGCGTGAACGGCTTGTTGTGGCGCTTCATGATGTCGCGAATCTCGTCCTGGATAAAACTGTCAGGACCGCAGCCGAAGCTGGTCATCTGGACGAAATGAACCTCATCGCCCTGTTCGGCTGCCCATTGCGCTGCCTTCAGAATGCGGTTCATATACGCCCATTGCTTTACGAGATAAGTCTCTGGCTGACAGTTGTATGCTTCGTTGTTGTCCTGGCTGGCTAATGCTGCCTCATTTCTTTCTGCCGCCAGGTTCTCCAGATTGAATTCTTTGAAATCTGCAAAGAGATTACCCCGGGCGATGTCTTCGCTGATGACGTTGACTCCCAGATTGGCAATCATCTCGCTCAGCTTGTGCTGAATCAGCGGGTCAGTATGATAAGGACGGCCCGCCAGCAGAATCGTAAGTCCCTTGTTCGGCTTCTGAGTTTTGGTTTCGTCCGTTTTCTGAGCCTCTGTTTCTTCATTTTTCAGAATCTCCCAGCCCTGTTTCTTGATTTCAGCAGCATATACTGCCTGAGCATAGAGGGCCTCTCTCAGCGCTTTACGGGCAGTCTTCTTGCTTACTCCCAGTTGCTTGAGATAATCGGTAATCTGTTTTTCCAGCGCCTTAGGTTGGGCAAAGTTGATGACGGGCGTATCGATTGGTTTCTTCAGATTGATGACCGACTTGATGACATCGCTGTAGCCCGAAACGATCGGACAGTTGAAGCTGTTCAGCGTATTCTTCGGGTCGTCATTATGCTCATAAACCACGTATGGCATGAGGATGCGGTCAACCTTCGGGTTCTCGTTGAGTTCCTTCAGATGACTGTGAGCCAGTTTAGCCGGGAAGCAGATATTGTCGCTCATCACCGTATTCAGGGCTCCTTCATACTGGCTGAAAGTGGAGTCGGAAGAGAGAATCACGCCCAATCCTGCTGCCCGGAGCAGCGCATTCCAGAACGGATATTCCTCGTACATGTTGAGGATGCGAGGAATGCCTACCCATGTACCGTGAAACGCGGTAGCAGGTGGGTTAACTGTTTCTCTATCAAAGAGTAAACTATATTTGTATTCGTAAATATTTTTGCCTTTTATCCCGTTTGCTCCCTTGTTGTTGAACACACGCTCGCACTTGTTTCCGGAGTAGAATCGGTTGCCGCCGGTAAAGGTGTAGCGGGAAACATAACAATGGTTTTCGCAGCCTTTGCATTGCAGCTGTTTGGTTTCATAATGAGCCAGATTCAGCAGCTCATCGATGGTTCTTGATGAGGCAGGGTGCGTATCTTCTGCAGATGTGCGATGTTTATAATCTGCCGCCGCATGAAGGGCACAACCGTAGGCGCCCATCAGTTCAGGCATGTTGCTTCGTGCCACTTCGGTATGGGTGAGCAACTCAAATGCTCTTACCACCGCATCGTTTCTCATCGTACCTCCCTGTACAACGATTTTGTCTCCAAGGTTCTCATTACCATGGAGTTTCAATACCTTGTAAAGACAGTTCTTGATGACCGAATAAGAGATTCCAGCAGAAATATCAGCAACAGATGCGCCCTCTCTGAGCACCTGCTTCACCTTCGAGTTCATGAAGACGGTGCAGCGGGTTCCCAGGTCGCAGGGAGCCTTCGACTGGCAGGCGAGTTGAGCAAAATCGCCTACAGAATAACCCATATTGTTGGCAAAGGTCTGGATGAATGTTCCGCAGCCCGAACTGCAAGCCTCGTTCAGTTCCATGCGCACCACAGCCCCTTTCTCCACGAAGATAGCCTTCATGTCCTGTCCGCCGATGTCCAGGATAAAACTCACGTCAGGCATGAGTGAGGCAGCAGCTCTTTCGTGCGCCATTGTTTCGATAATGCCGCTGTCGAGACCGAAAGCCGCCTTGATAAGTTCTTCGCCGTAACCTGTAGAGCAGGATCCTACGATTTCCAGTTCAGCGCCTCGCAATGCTGCTTCCTGCTTCAGGGCGTTCAGTCCATCTGCTACCGCCTTGATCGGATTTCCCAGATTCAGGCGGTAATTGGTAAAGACAATATCTCCCGTAGGTGTCCCCGCATTCACCCTTACCGCAACGATTTTAGTAGTAGTAGAACCTGAGTCAATACCAATCACAACCTGCTGTTTTCCTTTATTCAGCGGTTTGGTTTCCGTAGCGAATTTCGCCTTAGATTTGAGCCATTCCTGGTGCTCTTTCTCATTCTTGAACAGAGGCAGCAGACTGCTGGTCCATTCCGTTTGTATTTCTTTCTTCATCCGACTTCTGAGAACAGAAACTGAGGCTGCAGAATCTGCCGATTTAGCCCGGTAAGCACAGCCCAGAGCCGGAATGAGATTGCTGTTTCCTGATACGATGAAGTCGTTAGGAGAAAGATGGAGATAATCGCTGAAAGCCTTGCGGAGAGCCGGAAGAAAGGTCAGCGGACCGCCGCAGAGCAGGATAGGAGCCTCGAAACTGATGCCGTGAGAAAGCGTTACCACCGTCTGTACGGCGATGGAATGGAAGATGCTGGCTGCAATATCTGCTTCGGGCAGATTGCGCGCCATCAGGTTCTGGATGTCGGTCTTGGCAAACACGCCGCAGCGGGCAGCCATCGGATAAACGTGTTCTGCCTTCATCGCCAACTCGCTCATCTTCTGGTTCTCTACGCCCATCAGCACACTCATCTGGTCGATGAAAGCGCCCGTTCCGCCGGCACAGTTGCCGTTCATGCGCAGTTCCATATTTCCGTTTTCCTTGAAGAAGATAACCTTCGCGTCCTCGCCACCAATATCGATGAGCGCTTTCGCCTCAGGATGAGCCGTACGGGCATAGACCGATGCAGCCACCACCTCCTGTACAAACTCCGCCTGGAGCTGTTCGGCAGTAGCCATTCCTACGCTTCCCGTTACGCAGATTCTTGCCTCTGCATCGCCCACAAGGGCTAAAATCTCATCGAAATATTGCGACACAAGTTCGTTGACACGAGCGTTGTGGCGTTCGTATTTTGAGTAAATTACCCGATTATCGCTGTCGATAAGGGCTATCTTGGCTGTCGTAGAGCCAACGTCCAATCCTATGTAATAAATCTTCTCCATTTCTCTTATCTCAAGTTTTTTCTTTTATTCTAGTGGCTTTTCCCAAGTTCCATCTGCTCTCTTCTCATATCCCTGAAAGCGCTCCAGGCTATCGGAACCGCTACGGCAAACGAGCAGCAATCTGCCCACATCTGACACATCTCCACGCCCAGCAGTCCGAAGAAATAGGGCAGGATGAAGATGAGCGGAATGAAGAACAGTCCACTTCGTGCTGCCGCTACAATGTTGGCTCTTACCGGTTTGCGGATGGTCTGCATCAGCATGTTGGTGAGCACGATGCTGGCTACGAGCGGAAAACTGAGCACCTGCCATCTCAAAGCAGCCGAACCTACGGCTACAACCTCAGCATCATCGCGGAAGATTTCGATGATGGAAGTTGAGAAGATAAAGCCAAGGACGGCACAGACGCTGAGGAAAACCGTTCCGCATTTGATGCAGAAAAAGAAGGCTTCCTTTACGCGCCCATAGAGTTTGGCGCCGTAGCAGAATCCGCAGAGCGGCTGGAATCCCTGACCCAGACCGATGACCATCGCATAGGTGAAGAAGGAGATGCGGGTAACGATGCTCATGCCCGCAATGGCTGCATCGCCAAACGCACCTGCTGCCACATTGAGCATCAGCGTAGCAATACTTCCCAGTCCCTGTCTTGACAGCGAAGGGGTTCCGCCGAAGATAATCTCCTTGGCAAAGGCGCGGGTAGGGGTGAAATTGCTGAGACGGATGCGGATGTTCTCGCCTTTATGCGTCATCCAGAAGAGCATGGCGCAGCCGAAACACTGGCTGATGAGGGTGGCTCCGGCGGCTCCGGTAATGCCCAACTGGAAGTAGAGAATGAACAGAGGAGCCAGAATCAGATTGAGCAGCACACCCGACATGATGCCTTTCATCGCATACATCGCATTGCCCTGGAAGCGCATCAGATTATTCAGCGTAAGCGAGGTGGTCATAAAAGGAGCACCTAGCAGGATAATGCCCAGATAGCGCTCTGTATAAGGAAGAATGGTGGGTGTAGAACCCATCAGAAGGCAGAGCGGAGTGAGGAACACATGACCCAGAATAGCGATGAGGAGACCGGTAAGAAAACTCAGCACAAAGCCCGTGGCTGCCATCTTCTGTGCCTGTTCCGTATGCTTGGCGCCCAACTGTCGCGAAACATAATTGCCTGCACCATGACCAAAGAAGAAACCAATCGCCTGAATCACAGCCATTGCTGCAAAGGAAACGCCTACCGCTGCCACACTCTGCGTGTTGATGCTGCCCACGAAATAGGTGTCGGCGAGATTGTACATGCTCGTCGACAGCATACTGATAATCGTTGGTATGGCCATCGTAAAAATCACATGATGCACAGGGGCATGAGTGAGGAACGTATAGTTGTCTCTTTTCTCTTTCTTCATAACTTTATGATGCTCTTTTGGGGCATTTCAACTTGCAAAGGTACATAAATATCCACAAAGTTGGACAATAATGCACCAACTTTTATAAATTTATAAGAAAAGAGTTGCATTATTCATAAAAATATCGTATTTTTGCACCGCAATTGAATATATATACAAAAAACAGATTACTAATGAATGATGAGATAAGAATCATACCGGTAACAACAAAAAAGGGGTTGAAAACCTTCATTCAGTTTCATTATGATCTCTACAGAGACCATAAGTTTGCCATTCCTTTTTTGCGTTTTGACGAGATGAATACGCTGGACCCAAAGAAGAATCCTGCCTTTGAATTCTGCGAGGCACAATACTTTCTGGCGGTTGACAGCGAGGCTCGTATCGTGGGTAGAATTGCTGCCATTATCAACCATCGTGCCAACGAACAGTGGAACAAGAAGCAGGTTCGCTTCGGCTGGTTCGATTTCGTGGATAATGTTGCGGTTTCCTGTGCCTTGTTGCGCGCGGTAGAAAAATGGGGCAAGAGCAGGGGAATGAACGAATGCGTAGGGCCGCTCGGATTTACGGATATGGACCGTGAGGGCTTGCTCATCGAGGGCTTCGACCGGAAGTCTACGATGTATATCAATTACAATTATCCTTATTATAAGACGCATCTGGAGAGTTATCCGCTCTATGAGAAGGATAACGACTGGCTGGAGTACCGCATCAGGGTTCCGAAGGAGACGCCGGCTAAGTTTGCCAAGACTGCCAAGATGATAGAGAGCCGATATAATCTGCATGTTCATAAGTTCACCCGCAGGGAACTGACCTCGGGAGGAATGGGCAGGAAGGTGTTTGAAATCGTGAACGAAACTTATAAGAATCTCTATGATTTCCAGCAGCTTACGGAGAAGCAGATAGATGAATATGTAAATACTTATATCAAGAAGGCTGACTTGAACCTGGTAACGGGTGTGGTGGATGGCAACGCTGGCAACAAACTGGTAGCCTTCGGTGTTTCCTTCCCTTCGTTTACCGATGCGCTGCGCGAGATAGGCGATGGCAAGCTTTTCCCTACGGGTTGGCTGAAGGTGCTGAAGGTTCTGAAGTGGCACAAGACGGATACGGTGGATTTGCTCTTGATTGGTGTTCTTCCGGAATATCGCAAGAAGGGAGCCAATGCGCTTATTTTTGCCGATCTGATAAAGCAGTATCGCCGTTATGGCTTTAAGTGGGCAGAGGCAATGCCTCAGATGGAGACCAATACCGGTGTTCAGAGCCAGTGGCAGTATCTGGAGAGCGAACAGCATCGCCGTCATCGCTGCTATAAGAAGAAGATTTAAAAGCCCCTGTTTTGGGCCGTTTAGGCGTAAAAAAGATAGAAAATGGGCTAAAAAGTTAAGAAAACTAACTCATAGTTTTGTGGTTCTCAACTCATAGCTTTCCGGTTAGCAACTCATAGCTTTCCTGTTGAGAAAATTAAGAATGCATCGCGATAGGATGAAAAATGGCTGTAAAATGGCTGTTTTTTCCATCGCGATGCATTATTTTTTTCATCCCGATGCAATAATTTTTTCATCCCGATGCACAATTATTTTCATCGCGACGCATTATTATCCCCATCGTGAGTCATTATTTAAGCCTCCCGCTGGTCATCATTTAAGCCTCTTATCTGTCTTAATATAAGGCATTTACCAGTCTTAATATAAGGCACTCATCAAGATAAAAAGATGCGCTCTGGAAAGAGAAAATTAAGATGGGGGTTAACAGGTTAACAGTTAACACCCCAAAAATGCATACTTCCATCCACACACTTATATAAAAATAAGTATATATATATTATTATATAATAAGGTACGCGAGGGGGACCATGCAAAAAACAGCTGTTAACTGTTAACCCTGTTAACCCCCTCGGCTTCTCCGTCCCCTCTTTTAGGAAATTTAAACAAGAATGCTTGGTGGTTTCACCGAAAAACCTTACTTTTGTAACCTGACAGCAAACAACGTAAAAACAATAATAACAACATAAAATGAAAAATCTCACATTCCATATCGTAGGACTCACCCATAATGACGTGAAAGGCCATGAGGTAGAGTATGCTAAAGAAGCAGAGGGAAGAACCATCTGCCTCGTGCCCGATGACGCCAACACCTTCGACATGCTGGCGGTGAAAGCTTATGACAAACAGCAGCTCATAGGCTATGTTTCAGCCCTGGAAGGCGAGGACGTGCGCGCCCTCATCATCGCCCGCAAGGAGCGGAACCTGCGCACCCGGTGCATAGGCTGCAACAGTAAGAATGAGGGCGATAAGGCTGGATTGCAGCTCATGGTGAGGGTGCTCTCTGATGTTTCTGATGAGGAGATGGAGCAGGCGCGCCGCGAAATATATGATGATAAGATTTATGATGACTGGCAATACTCCGGTCCTGTGCTGCCCATCGAACAGCTTACCCGCTTCAGCGACTGCACCATGATGCTCGAAGGCGTCATCAACAGCATCATCCGTCTCAGGAATACGCTCTCTGAAGGCTCTCTAGATAAAGGTTCTTCTGCATCAGATAAAGCCTCTTCAGGCGCAGAAAACAGTTCTCTTGATGCAGAAACTGAGGCGATGCTGCGTGAGGAGCTTGCCGACTGCCTTTCTGAGGCAAGAGAGCGGCTCAGCAGTTTCCTCGAAATCCAGCGCAGCGATTATTCCCGCGAAATGACGCAGGCTAGAAACCGCATCCTTCATAAGCTGGAGCAGATAGATGATGATGAACTGCAGCGCCTCCGGGCCGTTCTGCTTACCGAGATGGGATTCATCACCAGTTCGGCTTATCGCGAGCGTGCGGCCTATTCTTTCTTCGTAGAGGCCCCGAATGCCATCAAGAAGAAGCAGACGGGCACCTACGATTATAAAGACCAGCTGGCGGTAATAGAACAGCAGCTGCACGCCTTCCCTCACAATCTCTACCCAACATTCAAGGCCGACCCGGTAGATTTCCTCCGTCAGGTGTTCTATAAGCGTGTGCCAAGAAAGAAGATGCTCCAGCTGCTCTCGGGCATCGTGCTGATGATTATGAACGGCAGGGTGAATGATGTGAAGCAGTGGGGCAAGCACGGCGATAAGGAGTCGCTGAAGGCGATGAAGGCGGTGGGTGCCAAGCCTTCGAACGAAGTGAAGAAAGAAAAATTCATGGAACTGGTTGATTTGGTAATTCCGAAGATAGCGGTTTATAAGAAAAACGGCTGTCCAGAATTGCTGGTGAAAAAGCAATCCGACTGGTTCCCTGTGTTCCGACTCTTAAACGGGTGGGGGCTATTCGATATGGGAGCTCCTACAGCCTTCTGCAAACATCTGGCCCACCTGTATGAAAAACTACCTCCGGAGAATACGGAGCGTGCTCCGCTCTGCAAATGGAAGGATCTTGCGCAGGTGAAATCTGCACCTTTCGAATATGCGGCTCTGGAATGGTGGAAACTTGATTCAAATAAGTTGGGCTCGGTAAGCAAGGAAAGATTCAATCGTTATTGCGATATTGTGAATGCTTTCAAGATGATTTTGGGAACAACAGCCTGTTCGGAGAATGTGAACTTGAGGGAAATCTTGCCGAAATTGGTGGATGAGAAAGTGCCAACCTCGAACACCATGAAAGATGACGAGATGATGACGAGAGATGGTAGCTAGCGGGGTATTAATATACCCCTCTTATACCCTTTGTTTATTCTTTTATACCTTTTTATACCCCTCTTTATACCCCTGCTTTTTTGCTCGAGTAAACTCTTGCATATGTCACTTTTTTTTATTATCTTTGCATCGCTTTTCTGAATGAAAGGCGGCAGGTTTCTGCAAAGAGCCTGTCTTTTACAACTAAAAAAATATAGATTTATGACACAAAAATCATTAACCTTTGATGAATGCAAGCAGCTCAGCAGCCGCATCATCGCAATGAACCCTAACCGCAGAGCGAACATGGGACAGATTTCATCCCATCTCCTTGATTACTACACCGAGCTTACCAAGCAGCCTTGGCTCGCACAGCTCGTTGGTCAGATTCGTGACCTCACCGCCCAGCAGGAGGAGATGAAGGCGGGTGAAACCTACCAGCAGCTCGACCGGAAGATTTCTGACCTCAAGAAGCAGCTGCCTTTCCGCTCGCCTCACTACTTCCACTTCCTCGAAGACCATCGCGCCCAGAAATTCATCGACCCGGAGGCCTTCACCTTCCAGACAACCGTAGACATTGACAATCCTGAGGAGGTTGAGCCAGCGGTGAAGAACGCCCTTCTGCTGAACGGAATGTTTGATGAGCCTACAGAGAAGCTCTTGAGAGAGAAAATCTTCTCAGCTGAAGACATCGAACTCTGGAAAGGAAAGGTGCTCCACATCGAGCGCTCAGCCCGCAACAAGGCCCACATCGACATCCGCATCCCGGTAGGAATGACCATCGCTGAGGCTCAGAGTGCCTTCTGCAAACTCATCCACGCCACCGAAGACCCTAGCTGCGTAACCCCGGAGCGCATTATCTTCATCACCGATGCGGCAAGCCAGATTTATACTGCCAATGACTGGTACAAGCGCCTGGATAAGGAGGCTGTGGCTGAATACCGTGAGGCTTACCGCAAGAGAGGACTGGATATTGACGGCCGTCCGATGGATGTAGACTTCGAACCCATCGAGAGCGAGGAGGAGAAGGCGAGACGGGCTGCCAATGCCGTGCAGTATGAGCAGACTTACGACGGCGTTCCTTACGAGGAGATTGTGAAGGCGCTGGTAGAGCTGATGGGCGGCGCTCCTGCCCATGGCAACCGCAACAACTTCATTTATCGTGAAGCCTGCCTGCTGAGATACATCTGTAATAGTGAGGCGGCTTGGATCAAGCAGGTAATAGAAACCTTCGGAGAAGACGAGGCGAAGGCGTTCGCCACAGTAGAGAATGCCTGCAAGGTGGCTCAGTCCTCGGAAATGCCCCAGCTCGTGAAGCAGGCTGTAGAGACTGCCCGCAAGAATCATCTCGCCAAGCAGGCCACCGAGAAGGCGGGAATCTATGCCGATGTTCCTCCTCAGATGCCTGCCCGGTTGCCTAAGCTCATCAAGTTGCTCACCAGCAAGGTTCCAGCCGATTTCAAGGCGGCTGTGGCAATGGCGGTCTTCCCTCCGCTTGCCGCTCATCTCAAGGGCGTAACCTTCCGCTACACCGATAATCAGGTGCACGAGGCGGCGATGATGAATCTGCTCATTGCAGCCATGTCGTCAGGCAAATCGCTCGTTAACGGACCCATCGACTGCATCATCGAAGACCTGGTTCAGATGGACAAGGTGAACCGCCAGAAGGAGCAGGACTGGAAGGACGAGGTGAACACTATGGGCGACAACAAGAAGAAACCTGTGCGCCCGGAGGACATCTGCATCCGCATCGTTTCGCCCGACCTTACCCGCGCTGCCTACATCCAGCGTCTCGACGATGTGCAGAAGGCTGGCGATGCTTATCTCTACTGCAAGATGGACGAGGTAGACATGCTCAGGAAGTTTAACGACCCTAGCCAGCTGATTCGTCTCTGCTGGGACAATTCAGAGGACGGTCAGGAGCGAGTAGGAACCAAGAGCGTTACAGCCCGCGTAAAGACCCGTTTCAACTGGAACGCTTCGAGCACCATTGCCGTTACGCAGAAGTTCTTTTCGGTTCGTGAGGTGGCTGATGGAGCCGTGAGCCGCCTGTCGCTCGCCACCATCATCCGTCCCGATTTCGCTCCGCGTCCGGAGGTGGGCAGTTATGATGCGCAGTTCAAGTCGCAGCTTTCTCCTTACATCCAGCAGCTGAACGCAGCCAGCGGTTTTAAGGAGTGCCGTAAGGCTCGCCAGCTCATCGAGCGCCTGGAGAATGAAATCATGGAGATGGCTCAGCTGGCTTACAACAAGCCTTACGCCGAGTTTGCCAAGCGTGGTCTGGCGAATGGTTTCCGCCGTGCAATGGTGCTTTATCTGGCGAATGGCGAGAAGTGGGAGAAGGCGATGGAGGATTTCATCGTATGGAGCGTGAAGTATGATCTGTGGTGCAAGATGCGTTTCTTCGGCAATCAGATGCAGGAGGCAATAGATGCAGACAGCCGCTCTGTGTGTCATACTCCCGGTGTGAGCAATCTTCTTCTCTACGTTCATGACACCTTTGATAAGACTGAGATTCAGAACATCTGTCAGGTTCATGGCACCAAGACGAAGCTTGCCATCCTGCTGTGCAACTGGAAGAAGCGTGGCTTCATCATGAAGAACGAGGACGGCACCTACACCAAGACCGCCCGTTTCATCGCCAAGTACGGGCATTACGGAACGCCAGGAGTGGCTGCGTAGCGGTGACTTGGGGAGTATAGATTAGGCACGGATTACACGGATTACGCGGATTTTAAGTCTCTTATGTCAATCAGAAGCGTATTTATAATCTTGTAGAACATCCGTGTAATCCGTGTAATCCGTGCCTGATTTTGTAGCGAGAATGTAAATGTTCTTGACCTTAATCAAGAAAACGAGGCTTTTTGAAACATTTCTCCTAAAATATTTGTGTGCGCACACAAAAAGTTGTACCTTTGCACCAGAAAAAGAAAAAAAAGATAAAAGATTGATTCAGTAAGGATAACTTATGAAATCGATTCGAGACAAGTTTGAGGCCGGTTCGGAACCTGGTTCTGAGATTCGGACGAGGACTTCTGGAAAATCTCGAAGAGACTGATTAAGAGGTTAAAAGAAAGGAAAAAGATTATGGTAATGTTCGGGATAATGACAGTAGCAGTAGTAGCATTCGCAGTAGTTGCTTGCGCAGGTATGAACCTCGGAATGAACTGCGGCAAATAAGCTACGAAGCTAAGAGAGCATAGAAATCCTCCTCCGGGAGGTAAGAAATAAAGAGAGTTAAGATTTTGTTAGGTAAAACTACAAGATTGTATATTTAAGATAACAAATTTAAGAAAGGAAAAGATTATGTTAGTATTAGGAATGATTATCGCAGTAGTTGTTGCATGTGTAGCTGAAGTTGGTGCTATTAACAACAAGTTGGCTTAATCGGAGATTAGCCATGCGAAGGGCTCCAAAAGAGCCGAGATTAAAAAATGGCTGGCAGCAATGCACAGCTGAGTAAAAACAGTAGGGAGCCAAAGGGGCTTCCGAAATCAGAGAGGAGAGTAAAAACTCCTTTTCATTTGAAATTCATACTTGTCCCCTGAGAGTTTTTCGTGATAAATTCTGATTGGGGATTTCATATATAGATTGTTAAAAATTCGTTTTAGGTTTTATAGATTTTCATTTTAGGTTTTTAGGTTTAAGTTTTTAGGTTAATTGTTAGTTGTTTTAAGAAAAAAGCAGTTTTAATTCATTAAATTACGAAGGCAACAACGAGGGAAGTCGCATGACGACCCAAGTTGTTGCCTTCTTTGTTTCTTATTTATCTGAAAATCAGCGTGGTGAGCCTGTCTTTATCAAACAACTCCTGAGCCACGGCCTGTATCTGTTCGGCAGTAATTTCATCCACCTGCTCGTAGAGTCGGTCTACGTTCTTCTCCCAGCCATAGTGAAGGAAGCTCTTGCCGAAGTCGAGGGCAAAGTTCTCGCGGTTGTCGCAAGCCACGCCTACCTGTCCCTTAATCTGCTTCTTGGCGGCCTTGAGCTGCGCCTCGCTCAGCGGTTTCTGCATGAACTTATCCAGTTCCTTGCGAACCAGGCGGAGGCAGCGCTTCACGTCGTGCTCATCGCAGCCGAAATAAATGCTCCAAATGCCCGTATCGCCATAAGCTACCATCGTACTCTCTACGGTGTAAACCAGTCCGTTGTGTTCGCGCAGGGCTAGGTTCAGCTTGGCATTCATTCCCGGTCCGCCCAGCATATTGTTGAGCAGATAGAGCGGCATTCTGCGGCTGTCGTTCACATCGTAGGCGCGGGTTCCAATCATCACATGAGCCTGATGCGTATTCTTCTGCATCACAATCGTCTGCCCCTCGAAGGAGTGTTGAGTGTTGAATGTTGAGTGTTGAATGTTGAATTGGGCTTGCGCCTCTGGACTATTGAATTTTTCACTCTTCACTCTTCGTTCTTCACTTAAAAAGCTCTTCTTCAAGAGTCTTACCAGCTTCTTGAAGTCAATGTCTCCGTAAGCGAAGAATATCGCATTATCCGGCCGGTAAAGTTTTCTTGTAAAGCGCAGCGCATCTTCTGTCTTGAACGAGCGAACCTGCTCGGCTGTGCCCAGAATATTGTGGCCCAGCGGCGAACCCTTGAAGATGATATTTTCGAATTCATCATAAATCAGTTCGGCAGGAGAATCGTTGTAACTCTCTATCTCATCGCAGATTACCTCAACCTCCTTGTCGATTTCCGCTTGCGGATAAACCGAATGGAAAACGATGTCGGTGAGCAGATCTACGGCTCTTGCGATGTGCTCCTTGAGGATGGCGGAGTAATAAACCGTGCCCTCCTTGTTGGTGTAGGCGTTCAGGTCGCCTCCCACGCTCTCCAGACAGTTGAGAATGTGCCACGCCTTGCGGCGCTCTGTGCCCTTGAAAGTAACGTGCTCGCAGAAGTGGGCAAGTCCTTCTTCGCCCGGCTCCTCGTTTCGGGTGCCGGCGTTAATCTGGTAACCGCAATACACCACCTTGCTGTCTGAAGGCAGGTGGATGATGCGGAGTCCATTATCGAGTGTATAAGTATTGTATTTCATTTCAAGGTGCAAAGTTACACTGAAAATGTAATTTATCCAAAAAAATAGTCATTTATTTTGCATTATCGCCAAAAAGACTTATCTTTGCCACCAAAAAATAAATATAGACATCAAAAAACAATGCGCAAAGTAATAGGAATAGGAGAAACCGTGCTTGACATCATCTTCAAGGGCGGCAAGCCGATAGAGGCAGTACCGGGTGGCTCATCATTCAATGCAGTCATCTCGTTGGGGCGTGCGGGCGTAAATGCTTCGTTTATCAGCGAGGCGGGCAACGACCGCATAGGAGAGTATGTGATTCAGTTTTTGAGAGATAATGGGGTGAATGCTGACAATGTGAGCATCTTCCCGGAATCGAAGTCGCCGCTCTCGCTGGCTTTCCTCGACGAGAACAACAATGCCGACTACATCTTCTACAAAGATCATCCTCACGACCAGCTGGAGTTCGCCACACCGGAAATCAATCCTGGCGACATCGTGCTCTTCGGTTCGTTCTTCGCCCTGAATCCTGTGGTCCGTCCTCAGGTTGCCGGCTTCCTGGAGTATGCGAAGGAGCACGGCGCCATTCTTTATTACGACATCAACTTCCGTGCTTCTCATCAGAACGAAATCATGAAGATTACGCCTAATCTGATAGAGAACCTGGAGATGGCTGATTTCGTGCGCGGAAGCCACGAGGACTTCGGAATCCTCTACAAGAAACCGGAGGCAGATAAGGTTTATAATGCCGAAATCAGTTTCTACTGCAAGAAGTTTATCTGCACTCAGGGTGCTGAGCCTGTAGAGGTTCGTGCCGAGAACGGCTTTGCCAAGAGTTATCCTTCGAAGAAGATGAAGCCGGTGAGCACCATCGGAGCCGGCGATAATTTCAACGCAGGCTTCGTGTTCGGATTAATCAAGGATGGAATCACCCGCGAGGACATCGACCGTGGATTGTCTGAGGCGCAATGGGACAGTCTCCTTGTTTCGGCTCAAGAATTCTCCACCGAATGCTGCAAGGACATCTACAATTATGTTTCGAAGGAATTCGGAGAAGCAAAGAAGAAGGAATTATAAAAATATAAAAGATATGACAGAAATTACAAACAAGATTTATTACGTAGGCGTAAACGACCGCAACAAGCATCGTTTTGAGGGCCTCTGGCCTTTGCCTAACGGAGTGAGCTACAACTCTTATATCATTGACGATGAGAAGGTAGCGCTGGTAGATACTGTAGAGGTAGATTTCTTCACCCAGTTCCTCGAGAACATTCACGAGGTGATTGGCGACCGCGAAATCGATTACCTCATCATCAACCACATGGAACCTGACCACAGCGGCTCCATCGCCCTCATCAAGAAATATTACCCTAACATCAAGATTGTGGGCAACAAGAAGACCCTGGGAATGTTGGAAGGCTTCTACGGCGTAACTGATGACGTGGTAGAGGTGAAGAATGGCGAAACCCTCTCTCTGGGCAACCACGAGCTGAGCTTTGTTCTCATCCCTATGGTTCACTGGCCAGAGACCATGGTTACCCTTGATGCAAAGAACAAGGTGCTCTTCTCTGGTGATGCCTTCGGTTGCTTCGGTGCGCTGAACGGCGGAATCATCGATACGGAAATCAACTGCGAGACTTTCTGGCTGGAGATGGTTCGCTACTACTCAAACATTGTGGGTAAGTATGGAATCCCTGTTCAGAATGCCTTGAAGAAGTTGGCTGGCGTGGAGTTGGATTACATCTGCTCAACCCATGGTCCGGTTTGGCACGAGCACATTGAGAAGGTAATCGGTATGTATGATAAAATGTCGAAGTACGAGACGGAGCCAGGCCTCGTTATCTGCTACGGAACCATGTATGGCAACACCGAGCGTATGGCAGAAATCATCGCCCGTGCGGCAAGCAAGGCTGGCGTGAAGAACATCGTAATGTATAACATCTCGAAGACTCACCACAGCTACATTCTGCGCGACATCTTCCGCTACAAGGGTCTCATCGTAGGTGCTCCAACCTACAATGCCGGTCTTTATCACGAGATGGAGGTTCTCCTCTCCGAACTTGCCAATAAGGACGTCAAGAACCACCTCCTCGGTTGGTATGGTTCTCATTGCTGGGCAAGCAAGGCTGTAGCAAAGATTCAGGAGTGGAACGACACCAAGCTCCATTACGAGCCAGTGGGCGAGCCAGTAGATATGAAGCAGGCGATTACTCCAGAGGTAAAGGCGCAGTGCGAGGCTCTGGGTAAGGCAATGGCTGAGAAGCTGTTGGCAGAATAAAGTTTAAGAGCGGAAGAACAACTGGGGTTAACAGAGTTAACAGTTAACAGTTGTTTTTCCGCTCTTTCTTTGTTTTCGAGCATTCATTTTCCTTTCTTGTGTGCCCCCACATCTATCTTTTTTGCTTTTCTCTCTAAAAAAGTTCCAGGAAAAGGAGTGGCATTTCAAATATTTTATATACCTTTGCACTCAGATACCCATTCTGCTCACGCCGAGTTGATGCTTTCTTTCTCAAAAAGAGAGATTGTTGAGACGAGGACTTGGGAGGGTAGTGGTATCATGACATAATATTAAAGTGCGTTTACTATGCGCTTAGTTCTTGACGAACTGAAACCTGGCAGTTTCAAACTCATGTCAAAGACTATGCAACGGTAGATGCTCTCGGGATGTGTATATCCACATCTCTCTACTGATGTGGCACCCTACGCAAGTAGGGTGTCCAATTCGGTATAGGGATAAGTGTATCATATCGGCGTGGGCTTCGAAGTTGTTCGTTTCGACATGATGGGCTTGCCAGGGCCTCAGTTCGTGAAGCGAGCAATGGGCAAGTTCACGCTTTCTTTTTGTTGTGTTGTTAACAGATTGTTTCACATTAAAAAGTTAGAGGTATGGTAAAACGAAAATTATCGTTTGATGTTGATGATGACAAAATTGCAGCGATAGCTACTTATGTCAGAAACAATGTCTCTTCGATTTCTTTCATGGGAAAGATGGCAGGAGTTAAAGTCAGAAATGCAAAAATTGAGGTAGGAACGGTAACCCCATTTCCTTCTGACAACCAGCACTGGAGTATTAAAGGGCATGCTTGTTTAGAATATCAAAAAGGAGATGGCTATCTTACACAAACTTTTTTGTTTTCTAGTGATTGCCAATTAAGTAAAGGAGAAAATGGAGAGCCAATAGTTAGCAATCTTACAAGTATTCAAATAACAGATGTATTATAATAAAAAAATATTTTGATATGAGAAATTTTACTTTTAAAGGGCTGTTTTTGGCAGCAATGTTTATGGTATTAGGCAGCTTGGCAATTCAAGCAGCTGATGATGATGGCTTGATTACCAAGCAGATTATAGTCAAGTTAGAGAAGGCTGGTACTTTGCCGGATAGAATTGGAAGCACAAAGAGAGACAAGATTACTAACTTGAAGATTATTGGTGAGATAAATGGCACGGATTTGAGGGTAATACGTTATATGTCAGATCGTGATACAGGTGGAAAGCTTGCAATTTTGGATTTGTCTGAAGCAAAAATTGTGAGAGGAGGAGATTATTATTATTATGATTATGAAGAATTTTATACACATGATAATGAACTGGGTACTCATGCTTTTTACGGTTGTCGTGGTTTGACCAGCTTGACTCTTCCTTCTGGTTTAACTTCCATTGGCAGTTGGGCTTTTACTGGTTGTAGTGGTTTGACCAGCTTGTCCCTTCCTTCTGGTGTAACTTCCATTGGTGATGGAGCTTTCTTCGGTTTAAGTAGCTTAACCAGTTTGTCCCTTCCTTCTGGCTTAACTTCCATTGGTGATCAAGCTTTCCACGAATGCAGTGGTTTGACCAGTTTGTCTCTTCCTTCGGGTATTACTTCCATTGGTAATCAGGTCTTTTGTTACTGCAGTGGCTTGACCAGCTTGTCCCTTCCTTCTGGTTTAACTTCCATTGGTAATGGAGCTTTCTATGGTTGTAGTGGTTTGACATCTATTTATGTATATGCAGAAAAAATGCCAAAGCTGGGAACTAATATGTTTGATGACTGTGATGCAAAAAAATGTACTGTTTACGTTCCAAAAGGAACTTATGACGATTATTGGCTTTCTGAATTTGGTTATTTTGAGAACATCGTCGAGTTTGACCCAACAGGCATCAATAATGTAATCACCTCAAATGACGCCAAGGAACTCTCTCGCTATTCCCTGAATGGTCAGCGGTTGTCTGCTCCAACCAAGGGCTTGAACATCGTGAAGTATAGCGATGGTAGTGTAAAGAAAGTTGCTGTTCAATAGCTTCGGCTAAATTATCAGATAAACATGGAGTTGGATAATAAATTTATACTTAAGCAGTTTGTGGCAATTGATGAGCTAAAGCCATCATACATAAGTAGTGCCATGGATGAGTTTTGTGAAGTCTATGCTAGAGCTGTTCTGAAACTGTTATTCCTGTTGACGGATGAAATGTTAGTCTATGGCGCTCCTCAGAGACAATATTTTTTTAATCTAAAGAACAGGGCAGCTTTTGGGAGTTTAGAGCGCTCAAACATAGTTGGCATCTGTGTTATGAAATGGTGTGGAGCTGATGTGGAATTGGAAACTTTTCATTATAAAGGGCAGTCCTATTGTCTTTCTGCCTATTACGGGAATGTTTTACACCCAGAAAGGAAATGGGTGACAGTAAGTCGTATACCTTTAACGGATATAGTTTTGTGGGAGCAAATCTACAATTGTTTATGTCGAGAATATGAAGAGGTAAGAGATAAGCATTGACCACCTCCCATAAGGTAATATGTTTTACGAGATTAGTCAGGCAAATATGTCGGATTATAGATGAATCTAAGATTCGCAGATGAATATTTTTAATAAATTAATAATTAAAATTATGATAGAAAAAATTCTTCTAGCATTAGTTTTAATGGTATGTGTCAGAGTACACATATTAATTAAGCATTAAAAACATTCTTTGCTATTTGCTACGGCAAATAAAAATGTTTTAGATATTGATGTAGTTTTCTGCATCTCATCGATTAGGCAACGATGGCAGTACTTGCCTTTTTAAAGATTTCTGCTATTGGGCACGAGCAATCGTGCCCTTTTTTATGTTTCTGAAGAGTTAAATCGATGAAAAAGTTTGGCGTTATCGAGTAAAAAGCGTATATTTGCGACAGAAAACCGTGTCTTGACACGAAAAAACGTCATGGAATTATGTATTTTGAACGTAAAGCATACTTGAAAGAACTCATCTCGGCAGAAGGCAATGGGATGATAAAGATTATCACCGGCATTCGCCGTTGTGGTAAATCCTTCCTTCTCTTCAACATCTTTTGTAAGCATTTGCTTGAAAGAGGTGTTGCGGAAGATCATATCATACAAATAAATCTTGAAGACCGTAGAAACAAGAAACTCCGTGATCCTGATGCTTTGCTGGAGCATATCGATGCTTTGATGAAAGATAAGGATAGGTATTATATTCTCTTGGATGAGGTTCAGATGGTAAAGGAGTTTGAGGATGTGCTCAACTCTTATCTCCATGTGGAAAATGCCGAAGTGTATGTTACTGGTTCCAATGCCCGATTCTTATCGAAGGATGTGATAACTGAATTTCGTGGTAGAGGTTGGGAAATCCGAATCCATCCGTTGAGTTTTTCTGAATATTATGAAGTGGTAGGAGGAGAGGAGCGTCAAGCCCTGGAAACCTATTATCTTTATGGTGGATTGCCTGCTGTGGCGCAGATAGAAACTCCTGAAGCGAAACAGAATTATCTTCGTGAGATTTACGAGACGGTTTATCTGAAAGATGTTTTGGAGCGTAATCGGCTGAAGAATTCTGATGGAATGCGCGAGTTGGTGCGCCTTCTGGCTTCTACGATTGGTTCCTGTACGAATGTGCAGAGAATTTCTAATACGTTCAAATCTGTTGGAGGAGTGGAAATCGGTACTAAAACCATTGGCAGGTATCTGGAGAACCTTCAGGATTCCTTCATCATCAGCGAGGCTTTGCGCTATGATGTGAAAGGGCGCAAATATATTGGTACTGGTACCAAGTATTATTTCGAGGACATCGGTATTAGAAATGCCGTGGTAGATTTCCGACAGATAGAATTCACCCATATCATGGAGAACGTGGTTTATAACGAGTTGCGGAAGCAGGGTTATACTGTGGATGTGGGGTCAGTGGAGAGCTTCAAGCGGGATGAGAATGGCAAGCTGCAGCGTAGGAATCTTGAGATAGATTTCGTGGTGAACCGTCATGATGAACGCCTCTATATCCAGTCGGCTTACGCCTTGCCAGATAAGGAGAAGGTAGATCAGGAGCAGGCTTCTCTTTTGAATGTAAACGATGGCTTTCGCAAACTGATAATCGTAGGGGATAGGTACCGTTCGGGTTATAATGAAGAAGGCATTCTGATGATGAGCCTCTCCGATTTCCTCTTGGGGAAGAGCTAGATTGTCTTGAAGAAAATGTCAAGGGCGGAAGAACAACTGGGGTTAACAGAGTTAACAGTTAACAGTTGTTTTTCCGCTCTTTCTCTTTAGTTCAATATTTGTGCAAATTAAGCATGTTTCAACATGCTTAATTTGCAAACCTTGTTTTTGTTATTGATATTCAGTAAGTTATAAGCGTAAATTAATATAGGAAATGAGAAAATATGAGCATCTTTCTCCTTAAATGCACATTTTTGCCAGCTCTTCCAGGTTATCCGCCACTTCAATCACATCCCGCCAATTGCCACGAATCATGCTTTTCTCTGCCATATCGTCCAAAAGGGCGATGGTGGAGTTCCAAAAGCCTTTCATGTTGTAGAGAATCACCATCTTGTGGTGGTAGCCGATGGTGTGGGCGGCGGCGATGGTGAAGATTTCATCCAGGGTGCCGACGCCGCCAGGAAGGGCTACGAAGATGTCGCTCTGGGCAAGCATCAGGTCCTTGCGGTCGCTGAGATTATCACACGGAATCTCGATGTCGAGGTCTGGGAAGGTTCTTCCTCCTCGCTCTACAAGCGTAGGAACCACACCGATGGTTCTGCCGCCATTCGCCTTCACTGCCTTGCCGATGCAATCCATCAGACCGGAGTTGCAGCCGCCGAAAACCAGGTCGTGGCCGTTCTCTGCCATCCACTTTCCCATCTCTTCAGTCAACTTGAAGAAGTCGGGGTCGATATTCTTATTTGCTGAACAAAAAACTGCTATTTTCATATTGCTTTATCTTCTATTTGATGATGTTTTATCTGTTGTTTATGAATGTTTTATCCGTTATTTATAAATGTTTTAGGCAAAGGTACGCAAAAATATCGAGATTATTGGGCTCTTTTTGCGGATAATTTCTTAATTTTGCAAACAATAACTAATCTTATAAACAGGAAGATAGATTTCCTATCAACAAACTATAAACAGGAAGATAGAATGAAAAGGATTATCACATATAGTATTATAGCATTGTTGCAGGCGTCGGTGGCACTTGCACAAACCCCTGTATCGCTTGCACAGACCTCTCCGAAGCCGAAGCTTCAGAAGCGGGAGAAGTATGAGTGGCAGGGAGAGATTCCTACCTATGTAGAAACGCTGAAGGAGGAACTGACGTATCCGATGGCTTGGGGAAACAGTCCGATTAAGAACTTCAAGAAGTGGAAGAAGGCGGCAAGGGCGAAGGTGTTTGAATGCATGATGACGCCTCCGAAGGCGGCTGCGGCTTGGAATATGGAAGTTTTGGGCGAGGAGCAGAGAGACGGATATAAGGCGCAGAAAATCGCCTTCAATATCAACGCCTATTCCCGTATTACGGCTTATCTCTTGATTCCGGATGGCAAGGGCCCATTCCCAACAGTCAATGCGCTTCATGATCATGGCGCTCATCTCTTTATCGGAAAGGAGAAGATGATTCGCCCTTTCTTTACTCCGGAAGAGAAAGATGCTCCAGAGAAGCAGGCGCTCTGTCAGGAGATTCTGGACGATGCAGATGCGTGGGCAAGGCAACTTTACGATAATCAGTACGTGGGCGATTATCTGGCGAAACATGGCTACGTGGTCTTTTCTGCAGATGCGCCGATGTGGGGAGAACGAGGCCGGAAGGAGGGCGTGGATAGAAACAAATACGACCTGATAGCCGGCAACATGATGATGCTGGGTAGAGACCTCTCTGCCTTCATGACTTACGATGATATCGCCAGCACCGAGTTCCTGGCTTCGCTGCCGATGGTAGATGCGAAGCGTATCGGATGCGTGGGCTGTTCGATGGGAGCCTATCGTTCGTGGATGCTCTCTGCATTATCGGATAGAATCAAGGCGGGTGCTTCCATCTGCTGGATGATAACCACGGATGCTCAGCTTACCCGGAGATTCGGAAGAAAGGAGAATGGCGGTTTTGCGAATTGCATCCCGAGTCTTCGTCAATATCTCGACTATCCTCACATCGCCTCCCTCGCCTGTCCGAAACCGATGCTCTTCATCAATGGTACAAAAGACAAGCTCTTCCCAGTGCCCGGCGTAAAAGATGCTTTCGCCGAAATGCACAAGGTTTGGAAGAGTCAGGGAGCTGATAATCTGCTGGATACGGAACTTTGGGACATTCCTCATTCCTGCGGTTTGAAGGCGCAGGAGAAAATGCTGGAGTTTCTGGATAAGAATCTGAAATAGGGGTTAACAGAGTTTACAGTCATTTACTCCCGATTATGCGGCTTGGTTAATCAAGTGCAAGCAAATTTTAAATTAGTGATTTTAGAATAACTAACTGAGAAATTACTAAAAATAAAAAAGGGCGGAAAAACAACCGGGGGTTAACAGTTAACAGTTGTTTTCCGCTCTTTCTTTTCTAAACTATTTGAATATTCTGTATGATTTTACCACAATTCAGCAGGCGACAGATCCTTGTCCTTTCTGCCCATCAGATAGTAATCGGCAAGGAACTGGAGGTTTGCCTGGGTAATCTTCAAGCCTTCCTCCTTCACATATCGGCTGGTGAAGATATTGGCGTCTGGCAACATATTGTTGTCTATCAGCTTGCACACAATCTCGTAAGGAAGTGGGCGGCCGTTGCCGCTGATGATGCTGAAGCAGTCATCCTCAGCGCGCTCTGCGTTGTAGTAAGGATTCTCAGGCGAAGCGATGCAGTGGGCGAAGCCGAAACTGATATTGATACCCGTATAAGGACTTGCGCTCACGATGATGCCCTTTTCGTATTTCTGTGGGAATCGGATATCCTTAGGCAATTCGAATTCAATCTCATTGAGGAACTCCTTCAGGGTCTTCACATCCTCCAGGAAGATGAACTTGTCGCCATAATCCTTTGCCTTCAGCAGGTTGTAATCGTGGATAGCCTTCTCGCGATCTACGCTAGCCTCCATCTTCTCGATCTTCTCCTTGAATTCCTTGTCCTCCCAAAGCTTGTGGGTAGGCATTTCAGCCGTAATCTTCTCAAGCCACTCTAAGGAAGTAAGCGCCAGAAGATTGCTTCTGCTGGCAATGGTCATCTCCATCTGTACGGAGTAGGCCATAGGCTCTGTAAGTCCCTGAGGAGAATTTGCCATCTGCTGGAGAGCAAACTGCAGGCGCTGGCGGTTGCCCACATTGAAGTAGCAGCCATAGTGGAACCAAGCCAATGTGTCGCGGCGGTGGATTTCGTCGAGCTGCTTCTCTTCTTCTTCATTCTGCCCCTCCAGTACAGGCATCTCGCTCAGATAGGTAATCAGACGCTCATTCTCAGGCGCAGTCTCGTATTCCTTGTCGAGCAGATTATAGGCAAGCTTGGCAGCCAGCGTCATCGTACTGAAGAGGAAAGGAACGGCTTCCTGAACATAGGTGCTCTGCTGGTAATGGTGCCAGCACAGGAACTTGATGTCGGCGAAGTTGATTTCTTCCGGATCGTAGGCTGGAACATCTTCGTTCAGGGTATTCGGAACGAAATCGTCCTCGTTCTCATAGAAAGGAATGTAGGAACCGTAGCGCTTCTTGCATTCCGCAGTAAACGCCTTCCAGATTCCTGCGCCGGAAATCATATCCTCAAAGTAGCCCGCAATGCTGAGTGCAAGCTGCTTGGCATCCTCCACATTCTTAAACTGATGGGTGAAGCACGCCTCGTCGAGGGCGTGGTATATTTCGTTAGCCAGTTCTGTATAGTACTGATCTACTTCGTTTGGTTTCTCGTATGGATGCATTGCCATCCAATCCTGGGTGAAAATTACCTTTTTCATTTTTTTCGATTCTTTGTTATTCGAGGTTAAGCGATGTCGTTGTGACGCGATATTCGTTCTTCTCGGTTGATGTTTATGATTCTTGTTAGCCAGTTCGGAGCAATATTGCCCGATTTATCTGTAAAGATAATGCAAAGATAATGAATTCTGCGCAAAAAATGCAAGAAATTCGCAGTTTTTTCGTATCTTTGCACCCGAATTTAGGCAATCTTAATAAATGCGTGGGATTGCCGCAAGCGTTTCGGAAGGATTTTGCACCCTAATTCATGGCTGGGAGGGTGAATTCGGCCTTCCATTTAGATTATAATGAATTAAGGTTAAAAAGATTTGAAGACATTTGAAGAATTGGGCGTGAGCGAGGAGATTCGCCGTGCCATCGAAGAGCTTGGATTTGAGAATCCAATGCCAGTTCAGGAAGAAGTAATCCCATATTTGCTTGGTAATAAGAACGACGTGATTGCGTTGGCGCAGACCGGTACGGGCAAGACAGCATCTTACGGTATTCCGGTTATCCAGAAAACTGATGCCAGCAGCAAGCAGACACAGGCTATCATCCTCAGTCCTACACGTGAGCTCTGCCTCCAGATAGCAGACGATTTGAACAGTTTTGCCAAGTACATCGACGGTTTGCATATTGCCGCAGTTTATGGCGGTACCGACATCGGAAGCCAGATTCGCACCCTGAAGCATGGTGTGCAGATTATCGTGGCTACCCCTGGCCGTCTGCTCGATTTGATTAATCGTGGCGTGGCTCAGTTGGAGAACGTAAACAACGTGGTGCTTGATGAGGCTGACGAGATGCTGAACATGGGCTTCTCAGAGAGCATCAATGCCATCTTCGAGAACGTTCCGGAAGATAGAAACACTCTGCTCTTCTCGGCTACCATGAGCAAGGACATCGAGAAGATAGCCCTTAACTACCTGCATGACCACAAGGAAATTGTAGTGGGTTCGCGCAACGAGGGTGCTGAGCATGTAAACCACATCTACTATCTGGTAAATGCCAAGGACAAGTATCTCGCCCTGAAGCGCGTGGTGGATTTCTATCCACGCATCTTTGCGATTATCTTCTGCCGCACCAAGCTGGAGACTCAGGATATTGCAGATAAGCTCATCAAGGATGGTTATAATGCAGAGGCGCTGCACGGCGACTTGAGTCAGCAGCAGCGTGACCTCACCATGCAGAAGTTCCGCAACCATACCGTTCAGTTCCTGGTGGCTACCGATGTGGCTGCCCGTGGTCTGGACGTAGATGATCTGACTCACGTTATCAACTATGGTTTGCCTGATGATGTGGCAAGTTACACCCACCGAAGCGGCCGTACCGGTCGTGCCGGAAAGAAGGGAACATCCATCTCTATCATCCATACCAGAGAGAAGTTCAAGGTTCGCCAGATTGAGAAGCAGATTGGCAAGGACTTCGTGGACGGCGTATTGCCAACCCCAGAGGAAATCTGCAAGAAGCAGCTCTTCAAGACCATGGACGACATCATGAAGACCGATGTGGATGAGGACCAGATTGAACCATACATGGCAGAAATCAACCGCCAGTTTGAGTACATCGACAAGGAGGACATCATCAAGAAAATGGTAACCATCACCTTCGGTAAGTTCCTCGATTACTATAAGAACGCTCCTGAGATTATCAAGCCAGAAACCGGCAAGGGTTCCCGTGGCGGCGAAGGCCGTGGAAGTCGTGGCGAAGGCCGTGGCAAGGTTTCTAATGGTCGCAGAAAGCATGAGACTGAGGCTGGTTTCAAGAGACTGTTCATCAACCTGGGTAAGGCGGATGGTTTCTATCCGGGCGAAATCATGCAGTATCTGAACAAGCATGTGAAGGGTCGCCAGGAGGTAGGTCACATCGACCTGCTGAGTAAGTTTGCCTACATCGAGGTGCCTGAGGAGGATGCTAAGCGCGTGATGAAGGCATTGAATGGTACTGAGTACAAGGGCAGAACCGTGAGATGTAACGATGCTGATGAGGAAGGTCATGGCAGAGCAGCCCGTGGCGGTCGCAGTTCAGAGGGTAGAGGTGGCCGTGGTTCAGAAAGAGGAGGTCGCAGCTCGGAAGGTCGTGGTCGCAGAGGTCCTTCTGATGATGCAAGAGACTCTCGTGATTCTCGTGGAAAGGGTGGACGTGGAAGCCGTGGTGAATCTCGTGGCGGCAGAAAGTCTCGTCCTCAGGAGGATACAGGCGATTGGCGCCAGTTCTTCCAGAACAACGACAACGTGAAGTTCAAGGGCGAGGAACCAAACTTCGAGGAAGAAGGTTGGGCTCGCCGCAGACCTAAGAAGAAATAAAGCATATTTATATGTTGAGTATGTTTAGATAGTAAGGAGCACTCTTTCTTGTTATTCAGGAAAGGGTGCTCTTCTTATATGTAGATGTCTCTACTCCCTATGATAATCAGTATTTTCTTCTATCAAATAAATCTCTACTCCTAATAGAAAGTTTCGTTCAGCGACGTTGAACGTACATTCAGCGACGTTGAACCGACATTCAGCGACGTTGAACGGAACTTTTCCTTCGTAAAATAGAAAGAAATCTCAAATAAAATGATTATATTTGCAGGCGGATTAACAATACCTAAAAAATGAGAAGAATAGTTTTAATCGTTTCCTTGGGCTTGATGAGCCTGAGTATGCAAGCACAGAGTATCTCCCTGGCAGGAGAATGGCAGGTGGAGTTGGGCGAGAGCAAGAGCGCTTTTGCTAAGGGCAAACGTGTGGTTACGGATGCTGCGAAGCGTGCCATCCTCCCAGGCACCATCGATACGAACCATCTGGGATTCGCTCCGAAAGATACGATGGAGACAACGCATCTTACGAGACTCTATGCCTATAAAGGAGCTGCAAGATATTCCAGAACCATCAATATCCCGAAGGACTGGAAGAAGAAGCCGGTAGAACTCTTCCTGGAGCGTACCCGACCGACATGGGTGTATGTGGATGGAGAACTGGTGGATTCCTGTAACTTCATCTCTACTCCCCAGCGCTATCTTCTGCCAAAGAAGGTGAAGCCGGGCAAGCATCTCCTGGAAATCGTGGTGGATAATGGAAAAGGTGTGCCTGAGCAGGTTTACGGCTCCAGCCATGCTTATACAGAAGATACGCAGACCAACTGGAATGGAATTATCGGCGAGATACGCCTGGAAGTGAAGAGTGAAGAACGAAGAGTGAAGAAACAACGTTCGGCGTCCGAAGGGAAAGCCAATTCAAATGTATTGCCTGATTTCGCCAAGGATTTCCATATCGAAGGCGCTCACTTTTACGCCAATGGTCATAGGATATTCCTCCGTGGCAAGCACGATGCGGCTGTCTGGCCGTTGACGGGACATGTGGAGATGAGCGTGGAAGGCTGGATGAAATATCTCGGAACCTGCAAGGAATATGGAATCAACCATGTGCGCTTTCATTCCTGGTGTCCACCGGAGGCGGCTTTCGTGGCAGCGGACAGTCTGGGAATCTATCTACAGCCGGAGCTTCCTTTCTGGGGCTCCTTCGACAAGAAGGATGAAAGGCTGATGGCGTTCCTGCATCAGGAAGGCGAAAATATCCTCAGAGAATATGGTCATCATCCATCTTTCAGAATGATGGCGCTGGGTAATGAACTCTGGGGCGATATTGACAAGATGAAGGAATTTGTGGATGATTTCCGCAAGATTGCGCCCGATAAATACTATACCTTCGGAAGCAATTACTATCTCGGTTATCAGGGAATCAAAGAAGGAATGGATTACTTCACCACTTGCCGAATCGGAGGTGAGGGATGGGGCAAATACAATACCCATACCCGTGGTTCCTTCTCGTTTGCCGACGCCTACGATGGAGGAATGATCAATCATTTCCATCCTAATTCTACGATGAATTTTGATGAGGCTTGCGATAAGGCAGGAATCCCAATCATCTCTCACGAAACAGGCCAGTTTCAGACCTATCCTGATTATCGGGAAATGAAGAAATACACCGGAGTGCTTCATCCTTATAACTTTGAAGTGTTCCGCCGTCGTCTGGCTGCAGCCGGAATGCTCTCGCAGGCAGATGATTTCCACATGGCTTCGGGCTTATGGAGCGTGAAACTCTATAAAGCCGATATAGAGATGGATTTGAGAACCCGGAATATGGCGGGCTTCCAACTGCTCGATATTCAGGATTATCCCGGTCAGGGAAGTGCTTTCGTAGGCATCCTGGATGCGTTTATGGAGAGCAAGGGAATCACTACGCCCGAGGAATGGCGCCAGTGGTGTTCGCCAGTGGTTCCTCTGTTGGAAATGAAGAAGTTCTGCTTCGAGGATGGCGAGAAGATTCAGGCTAAGGTTAAGGTTGCCAACTATGGCGGTTCTTCGCTGAAGGGCAAGAAACTGAAATGGCATCTGGCTGCCGAGAACGGATTGTTCTGTATGGATGATGGAACTTACAGCACCAAGGATGGTGAAGTGAGAAAGAATGTGGGCGACTTGATGGCTGAGGATGAGGGAGTATTGAACATCTTTTCATACGATGAAGGTTTGGTGGATGTGGGTGAACTGAATGGTGTTTTCCACGTACAGAAACCTACCAAGCTGCTTCTTACATTAAACATTGAAGGAACAGAGGCGAGAAACTCCTACGAACTTTGGGTTTATCCGAAGAAGGCTTTGGAAAAGAAGGGCGTTATCATTGCCAGAGATTTGAATCAGGAAGTAGTGAAAGTCTTGGAAAAGGGCGGAAAGGTGCTTTGGATGCCTACGGCTTCCAGTCATTTTGTAGCTGCCGATGATAAGGCTTTGCTGGCAGATAATTCGGTTTTGCTGGCAGATAATACGTTATCGCAGGCAGATAATGCTACTCCTTATACTGTTGGCGGACTCTTCCAGACCGATT
>ERZ1034949.79-NODE-79-length-61627-cov-13.912980_pt1 | contig 61627 bp, 57 predicted proteins | sample MGYA00520590_ERZ1034949 | MGnify/ENA primary metagenome ERZ1034949 (study PRJEB33766, sample SAMN09781752) | gut metagenome | biome: gut microbiome | host: Homo sapiens | place: Madagascar | study: EMG produced TPA metagenomics assembly of the PRJNA485056 data set...
GTTTTTACGCTTTTTCTTTGGCGTACTATTTTTTTCAACTTGTTCTTTTTTCGAAGGACCAAATGGAGCAGTTTTTTTTGTGTTTTTGTCATTGGCTTCTTCTTTTTGTGAGAGTTCTTTTTGTGGCAATTCTTTGACTAAATGTCCACCATGAAGAAAAATCTCTTCCATATCAATCGCCATATGACGTGTTAATTTTTTCAACTCTTTAACTGTATGATCTTGCACAAACGTGATCACGGTTCCGTCTTTCCCCATCCGTCCGGTTCGCCCTGAACGATGCAGATAAGCTTCTTCCGTTAAGGGAATTTCGGCATTCACAACATAAGGTAATTGTTCGATATCTAATCCTCTGGCTGCTACGTCAGTCGTGAACAACATCGTGATTTTCTTATCCTTGAATTGATCAAGTGCTGCTTTACGTAACAATTTATTTTGATCGGAAGCTAAGCTGCCAACTGAAACACCACGAAATTGTAATTTTTCTTCCATTGTCCCTAATTCATTGAGTTGGTTGAAAAAGACTAGTCCATGAAAATCTGTGACATAAGCAAGCCGTCTCAAATACTCTTCTTTTTTACGAGGTGGTATCCTTAAATAGTAATGTTGCTGACCTTTTCTAGAGTCATCGTCTTTTGTGACATCAACAACTGGGATGGAAGCATTTGTGATTTCTTCAATTTTACTGATTGAGCGATCAGCTGTTGCTGAGAAGAATACTAATTGATAGTCCACAGGGGCTTGTCGCAAAATTTGTTCCACTAATGAACGATTCCCCTCATCAAACAATTGATCTGCTTCATCAAAAACAATCGTTTGCAACTGATGAGCTTTTAATTTTTTGGTCTTCATCAATTCCAGCACCCGTCCAGGAGTCCCTACTAAGACTTCTGGTCGTTTTTTCAAACCTTCGATCTGCCTTTTGACGTTAGCTCCGCCCACAAGTGATTGGACTTTTAATGCCAATCCTTTTGACCACTCACGAGCCACTTCTGCGACTTGAATTGCTAATTCTTGTGAAGAAACAAGGATTAGTAAAGTACTTCCCCCCTCTTTAGGGACATTCAGCAGCAAAGGTAAAAGATAAGCTAATGTTTTGCCTGAGCCGGTTGGTGAAATACCAATAATTGATTCTTTTTCTTTAAGCGGTTGAAAAACAGCCTGTTGGATCAGAGAGGGTGTTTGAAATCCCTTTTCCTGCCATTTTTCTTGCCAAGCTTGTGGAAAGTTTTTTACAAATTCATTCATTTTAAAAATCGTCCTCATTATCGGCATCAAATTTGATGCCACCATTTATTCTAAGATCGTAAACTACTTGGTTCACATTGCGAGCAAGTTCGATCCATTCTTCATATCGTAATCCCCAAGCTGGATCGTTTGGATGATTGATCACATTGGCAAAATCAGCTGCCTCTTCTGCCATGGGATTTTCAGCTGCGGTAATTGCTAATGCATCAATTTCCTGATGTTCTCGATCATGGAACTCTGCTTTTTCAATCGCATTGACCCCGTTCATGACTAATGTTCCTGAATTAAAGTAGATTTCTGAAGGTAAGTAAGAATCCCCGATTTTACCAGGTTGAATCGTGACATCAAAGGTCTCATAACGCAAGATCCCCCAACCTAATCCATCAACACCAGTTGAGATCTTTCGTGGGAAATAGTGAACTTCTGAAGGCATCCCAAACCATCCTATCGTAGCATAAACGAGATAAACGCCCAGATCCATCAGCGCACCACCAGAAAAACGGGTAGAGAAAATATTTGGTACTTCTCCTGCTAGTACTTGATCGTAACGAGAAGAATATTTCATATAACTAAAGTTGGCACCGAGGATCTCATCTTTCAATGGAAGATAATCAGCAATTTTTTTGAATCCTGCTTCATGGATGTTTCGTGCAGCTTCAAAAAAATAAACATTTTTCTCATTCGCTAGATGAATGATCTCATCCATTTCTTTAGGCGTACTAAATGCCGGTTTTTCAACAATGACATTTTTCCCTGCTAAAATGCCTTGTTTTGCTTGTTGAAAATGCAGGCTGTTAGGCGAAGCAATGTATACCGTATCAAGATGTTCCAGACCAAAAAAAGTTTCTAAATCTGTCGCATAGGCAATATCTCCCTCATACTTGGCGCCAAATTCTTGTGCTTTTTCTAAATGTCTCGAATAAACTGCTGTTAATTCATATTGTTTCGTGCTTAATGCTGCTTGCACAAATTGATGGGTGATCCAGTTGGTACCAATAATTCCTAAATTGATCATTTCATTTACCTTCTTTCTATTTATTCGGGTCTTCAAACGATGCCTCTACATCAAATGGTATGGCTTGTTTCAAATTGACACAATCCGCTGTTACCTGACAATTATAGGCTAAAACATTCACGCCGTTTAACTGTCCGTAGCGTATGATATTGGCTAACTCCGGTTGCATTGCTTCGTTGATTGTTGCCAGATGAAGGTGTTCAAACTGTGCGATAAACAACACGTAAGTTTCATAGCCTTCCTGTCGCGCTTCCACTAATTCTTTCACATGTTTTAAACCTCGTAACGTTGGCGCATCAGGAAACGCCCCAATTCCTTTATTTTCTAAAGTCATTCCCTTTACTTCGACGAACACTTTTTGTCCTGAATCTGTTTCTAAATAAATATCAAATATGGACTGTCGATAGCGGACTTCACGCTTGAACTTAACGATTTTTCCGATCAACGATGGCAACTGGATTGTTCCAGATAAAATTCCTTCTAATGCCAAACGGTTGGGAAGTTGACTATCGATATTGAACCAGTTATCCCCTTTTTTCACAGCAATTAAATCATAATCTGTTTTCCGTTTTATACTAGGTGTATATGCAACCGCTACTTTCGCTCCTGGAAGCAGGACTTCTTTACCTCTTCCAGTGTTTTTCACATGGGCTACGATCACTTCTCCTTGTTGGTTCAAGCAATGAGCGATGAAACGATTCGGTCGTTCAATAAAAAAAGCGATTTCTACTTGCTGGTACTTCAAAAACGGTCACCTTTCTTCCTACTATGTATCCTACCATAATTTCACAAAAAACTCTTGAAAAACCAGTCGAAAGTCCTAGAGAAATCTTTATTTTTTTTAGGTACAATGAAACTGACAGAAAATGATCGTTGGAATTAAAAGAGGTTAGGAGTGACAATCGTATGATACGTAAAAAAACACTTTATGGAATCCTTGCATTTTTTGCTATTTTATTTGGAAAATTCTTTCTGAAAAAGAAACAGCCAACCACCAAAGACTTTGATCCAACGCAATATCATGGAACCTGGACCTTTATAGATAAAAATCAACAAAAACAACAACTACTGGTCACAGAAACGTTTGATTTATCTATCAACGGTCACTCCTTAGTAACGGAATTGGTCGAACTAACTCCACAGCAACTCGTCTTGCGAGATCAATATGGTTTTTATTTGATCCTATCATACAGTGATACGACCTTTTATGATGAATCATCCGATACTTCTTATACGTTGACAAAACAAAATAGTTCCTCAAAAGAGGGTGTGACAAGAGCGGCTAACTCTGAGAAATAAGTCGAAGAATTTCCAAAAATCTCCTCCTGTTTTTGGAATTCTTCGACTTATTTTTGATAGAGCCACTTCTTGAACGACTTTTAGAGCAAGTCCTGTATCCCAAACTCTTTTCATTCCCTTCATCATTGATTTACCTTTCTGTATTTCTTCGTTTATTTTACGTTTTTTGTCTAGAAAAATAGTCATTTGATGTTTTTTTTGATAAACTTACTAATGATGGTTTCATACCATGAAAGGATGATTAAACATGACACCAAATCGAGAAGATTACTTGAAAATCATTTTGGAATTAGGCGGAGACACGACAAAAGTAAATAATAAACAAATCGTTTCCAGTCTTGCTGTGTCCCCAGCTTCTGTTAGCGAAATGATTTCCAAACTTGTGAAAGAACAACTCGTTGAGCATTCTCCTTATCAAGGAGTTCAACTTACGGAGACTGGCTTACAAAAGGCAAGTAGTTTGATTCGCAAACATCGTTTATGGGAAGTTTTTTTAGTCGAACATTTAGATTATAGCTGGAACGAAGTCCATGATGATGCTGAAGTGTTGGAACATGTGACTTCAGAACAACTTGCTGACCATTTAGAAGACTATTTGAATCATCCTATGCACTGTCCACATGGTGGAATTATTCCTAAAAAAGAACAAGTGGTTCATGAAGAACGTAGACAAACATTAGAGTCTTATCCAGTTGGTTCTAAAGTTCGCATCGCTCGAGTGTTGGATGAAAAAGAACTATTGGACTATCTTGTGACGATTGACTTAAACATTGATGAAGAATACGAGATTGTAGATGTTGCCGCTTATGAAGGACCGATCACAATCCAAAATCAACAAAAGAAAATCCCTGTCAGCTTTAAAGCAGCCAGTACGATTTTTGTCGACAAATTATAAAGGAGTACACCCATATGGCTAATGAAAAAAATGTCTTATTTACAATCTTTGGTGGTACAGGTGATTTAGCACAACGCAAATTGTATCCTTCCTTGTTCCGCCTTTATAAAAAAGGAAATCTAGGAAAACATTTTGCAGTAATCGGTACTGCTCGTAGACCTTGGAGCGATGAGCATTATCGTGAAGTGGTCGCTTCGACGATCCAGTCCTTGAATCCGACTGAAGAAGAAGCAAAAGAATTTGCTAGTCATTTCTACTATCAATCACATGATGTAAATGATTCTACCCACTACAATACTTTAAAAGACCTAGCTGACCGCTTAGATGAAACCTACCAATTAGCTGGCAATCGCATCTATTATTTAGCCATGTCTCCAGAATTTTTCGGTACGATCGTTTCTCATCTTAAATCGCAACATATCGTTACTGAAAATGGTTATAATCGCTTGATCATCGAAAAACCATTTGGTTCAGATTATCAATCTGCATTCGAGCTGAATGAAAAGATCCGTCAAGTCTTCCCTGAACAAGATATCTTTAGGATTGATCATTATTTAGGTAAAGAAATGATCCAAAATATCTCAGCAATTCGTTTTGCTAATAACATTTTTGAATCACAATGGAACAATCGCTATATCGATAATATTCAGATTACATTCGGTGAAGCTTTAGGTGTTGAAGATCGTGGTGGCTACTATGATCACAGTGGTGCTTTAAAAGATATGGTCCAAAACCACATTCTACAAGTACTAGCACTTTTAGCGATGGAACCTCCTGTCGCCTTTTCTGAAAAAGAAATTCGTGCAGAAAAAATCAAGGCACTGAAAGCTGTGCGAATCTATGAAAAATCTGAAGCATTAAAAAACTTTATCCGTGGGCAATATGCACCTGGTGAGTTAGATGGTAATACATTTAAAGGCTATCGTGAAGAAGATAAAGTAGATCCTGAATCTACTACCGAAACTTTTGTAGCTGGGAAGTTTGTCATTGACAATTTCCGCTGGTCAGGTGTTCCCTTTTATGTGCGCACTGGGAAACGTTTGACAGAAAAAGGAACTCGGATCAATATCGTCTTTAAACAAGTCCCAGTCAATGTTTTTAAAACTTCGGTCGAAGATGAACCTTGTGAAGATAGGACATTACCACCAAATGTTTTAACGATTTATATCCAACCAACGGAAGGTTTCTCTCTAACATTAAATGGAAAAGAGGTTGGACAAGGGTTTAACACTGAATTTAGAAGATTAGAGTACCGCAATAGCGCTGAAATGGTTGAAAACAGTCCTGAAGCTTATGAGAAGCTGCTTTTAGATGCTTTAAAAGGTGATGGTACAAACTTTTCACATTGGGAAGAAGTTGCTCAATCTTGGCATATCGTCGATGTCATTCGTAAAGCTTGGGATCAAGTGGAACCTGACTTCCCTAATTATAAAGCTGGAACAATGGGACCAGAAGCTGCATTTGAATTGCTGGAAAAAGATGGGTTTGAATGGATCTGGCAACCAGATGACTGGTACCGTGATCGTGGAAAGCTAGAAGACTAGCTGTGTATAACGTTTAAAAGTAAAAATTTACTAATATTAAGAGTCTGGGATATTAATCAGTTATGTTCTGATTAATATCCCAGACTTTTTGGCTCCTCTCGGCTCTATATGGATAATGAAATCACTCTATTAAAACGAAAAACATCAAAGCTAGTAACTCTTACTAACTTTGATGTTTTTTAGATAACTTTCCTTTAGTCACCAAACATGACCAAATTTTTATTCAAATCCTTCTACCACTGCTTCTGGATAGTTTTCTTCAACGATGTGCGCACAGCGTCCACATAAGTGTGGTAATTTTTCATCAACGCCTACGTCTTTGCGGATTTGACGACAACGATCGCATGTTTGTCCGTCAGCTTTTTCTACTAAAATGGCTACGTCATCAAATTTCACCGCAGCTTCTGGTACTTCTGCGTTAGCTGACATCACTTCATAGTAATCTGGTGACACGATCAACAATTGTGGAATATCCGCATCCACAGCTGTCAGCAATCCACGAACTTGTTCATTTGGATAGATCGTTAACTTCGCTTCCAAAGATTTACCGATCAATTTATTGTTTCGTGCTTCTTCTAAAGCTTTTAACACTTTATCACGGAAGTCCATAAATGCTGCCCAAGTATCCATCAATTCTTCTTGATTTGGATACTCTTGGTAACCTGGAAGTTCACTTAATTGAACAAACTCTTCTTCTTCTTTTAAGAAAGACCAAATTTCTTCTGCAGTATGTGGAATAATCGGTGTTAATAATTTTGTTAAAGCTACTGCTGTTTGATAAAACACAGTTTGCATACAACGGCGTTGGTAATCATTTTCTGATTCGATATAAACAACATCTTTAGCAAAATCCAGATAGAACGCAGATAGATCTACTGTTAAAAAGTTCATTACGGTACGATAGATGTGCATGAAGTTATATTTCTCATATCCTTCTTCACGAATTTCTTTAATCACTTCGTTCAATCGGATAGTCATATATTTATCTACAGAACGTAATTCTTCAAATGAAATCGTATCTTTTTGTGGATCGAAGTCTTCAGTATTTGCAATCAAGAAGCGCATCGTATTTCTGATTTTGCGGTAAACTTCTGCTACTTGGCTTAAAATATCCATGGATACACGTACATCTGCTTCATAATCCACACTAGCTACCCACAAACGTAAGATATCCGCGCCAAATTGTTTGATCACTTTATCTGGCAAGATCGTGTTACCTAACGACTTACTCATCTTACGCCCTTCGCCATCCAGAGTGAACCCTTGAGAAAGGACAGATTTATACGGTGCAACCCCATTGATTGCCACACTTGTAGTAATACTTGAATTGAACCAGCCACGGTATTGATCAGAACCTTCTAAATACATATCAGCTGGGAATGATAGTTCTGGACGTTGACGCAAGACTGCTTCGTGAGAAGAACCTGAATCAAACCAAACATCCATGATATCTGTTTCTTTCGTAAACTGTCCATTCGGTGATCCTGGATGCGTAAAGCCTTCTGGAAGAAGATCTTTCGCTTCTTTCTCAAACCAAATGATTGAACCATGTTCAGCAAACAATTGCGCTACGTGTTCAATCGTTTCCGGCGTAATGATTGCTTCCCCATTTTCAGCGTAAAAGATTGGCAATGGCACACCCCATGCACGTTGACGTGAAATAACCCAGTCGCCACGATCACGGATCATATTATAAAGACGTGTTTTCCCCCAAGGAATAATCCAATCTACTTTCTCTACTTCCTCTAAAATATTTTGTCGGAAATCGTCGATTGATGCAAACCATTGTGGTGTAGCACGATAAATCACAGGTTTTTTCGTACGCCAGTCATGAGGATAACTATGCGTAAAGAAGTCAAGTTTTAATAAAGCACCTTTTTCTTGTAACAAATCAGTAATCATTGGATTCGCTTTGTCGTAAAAGACCCCTTCAAATCCTGGTGCTTCTTCTGTATAAACCCCTTTTGAATCCACTGGAGAAACTACTGGCAATTTATATCTGTTTCCTGCAATATAGTCATCTTCCCCGTGACCTGGTGCTGTATGGACTAATCCAGTACCAGCGTCTAAAGTTACATGGTCACCTAAGATGACTAATGATTCCCGCTCATAAAACGGATGCCAAGCAGTCATGTATTCCATTTCCTGACCAGCAATCTCTTTCAACACCTGAACATCAGACCAACCGATTTCAGTTTGAACCTTTTCTAATAAATCTTTTGCAACGACAAATTTACGTCCATCTGCTTCGATTAAAACGTACGTATAAGTTGGATTTACTGCAATCCCTTGGTTTGCTGGTAATGTCCATGGCGTAGTTGTCCAAATAACGAAAGCTGTATCTTCATCTAACAACCCTTTGCCATCTTTCACATTGAAAGCCACAAAGATAGAAGGAGACTTCACATCTTTATATTCGATTTCTGCTTCAGCAAGTGAAGATTCACTTGACGGAGACCAATAGATTGGTTTCAATCCTTTATAGATATAGCCTTTTTCAGCCATTTTACCGAAAACACGGATTTGTGCCGCTTCGTAAGAAGGATCCAACGTGACATATGGATGCTCCCAATCGCCTGCCACTCCTAGTCGTTTGAAATCTTCTCGTTGTTTGTCGACTTGTGAAAGGGCATATTCACGACATTTTTCTAAGTACTCTGACATTGTCATTTCTTTTCGTTTGATCCCTTTATTGGCTAATACTTGTTCAATCGGTAAACCGTGAGTATCCCAACCTGGAACATAAGGTGCACGAAATCCTGACATTGATTTTGAACGGATAATGATATCTTTACTGATTTTATTTAATGAATGTCCTAAATGGATATTTCCATTTGCATAAGGAGGTCCATCATGTAAGATGAAACTTGGCTTTCCTTCATTTAATTCTTGTCTTTTTTGATAAATTTTATTTTCTTCCCATTCTTTTTGCCAATCCGCTTCACGATTAGGCAAATTACCACGCATTGGGAATTTTGTTTTACCTAGTTGTAAGGTTTCTTTCATTTTCATAAACCAGTTACGCTCCTTCTTTCATCATTTTAAAGAACACAAAAAAGCATGTTCATCCAAAGGGACGAACATGCCGTGGTACCACCCAAATTCAGTTACATGATCATGTAACTCTTAAAAACCAATAACGAGGTCAACCGTTGTTTCTTACTCCTATTTCAGAAACAATTTTCGTAGAGGATCTTTCACTTTGCAGGGTCTTGCCGAACTTCCACTATCATCGGCTCGCTGAAAAGAATGACAAAATGCTTTTCTGTTCTACTCTTCGTCATCACCAGGAATGATCGAAATATCGATCGCCTGTGTATCAAATGCAGTCATTGGTGCTTCCATGATGCCTGTGTCTGAGTTTACATCAGTTTGATTTTCATTGTCAAGTTGTTTTGCTAAAACTTCTTTGATCACTTCATGACTATCTGACACATAGCTTGAGAAAGGTTGTAAAATTTCATCCCATTCTGGACTTTTTACTTGTTCTAATTGAGATTCTAACATCAAGCTGATTCGTTGGTGGAAAACTCGTGTTTTTTTCTTTAAGTCTTCTGTTTCAACTGCTAGCTGTTTTGCTTTTTCAGTTGCATCTGTTAGGATTTGTCTTGCTTTTTCTTCCGCATCTGTCGTTAATTGGTGCGCACGTTTTTCAGCCGTAGCCACTAATTCATCCGCTTTGTTTTGAGCAGATGTCACGATTACTTCGGACTCTTTACTTGCACTTGTTTTAACTTTATCCGCTGTGTCTTGTGCCACGATGATTGACTGATTCAATGCATCTTTTAGTTCATTGAAATATTCTAATTTTTCTTCTGAATGTTTCACTGCTTTTTCAAGTTCACGGTTTCGTTGCGTGATTTCTTCATAGTCACGAACAACTAAATCTAAGAAATCATCTACTTCGTCTTGATTGTATCCCCGCATTTTTGTGGGGAATGTTTTGTTTTGGATATCTAATGGAGTTAAAGCCATGTGTAAACCACCTTTTTGTTTTATTTACGTAATACACCAAATAATACCCTGTATTTTTCTTTTTTAGTTTTTCCTTCAAGTTCTTGAATTTGGATTCGACCAAATCCTCTGATCGAAACGATATCTAATAACTCAAGTAAAAAATCAGGGCGTGTATTTTCTGTCCAATTTACTTTTACTTTTCCAGACTCAATCAGCTGCTTCGAACGCTGTCTGGAAATATTATAAATCTCCGAGATCACGCTGTCTAGTCTCAATGAAGTCACTGTACCTCTTTCTTGTGTCCAACCATCTTTTGGCACAAGTAATTCCGTATACTTGATTGGCTCCATCCGAACAGAGACTTTGCCGATTTTTGTTACTTGCGTTGCTACAAACTGTTCAACTTCTCTTGCAATGAACACTTGCCAACGATCACCATCAGAAATGATATCACCAAAGTAAGCTCGTTTGATACCTGTACCAACCAATGTACCTAATACTTTTCCATGAGTCAAACTAGCAAACTTACTCGGATAATGGATTTCATAAAGTGACACCTCAAAATCTTCGTCAGTAGGCTCATAATAGTCAGGAAAAATCAAACATCGCTTCCGTTCTGCTTGCTCATAACCGCCATAAAATGAAAAGTGTAATTCACTATCTTGACGGATCAGCGTCTCTAGTATATAGGATTGTCTTGGATCAAGAAAGTCAGTAAGATAAGGTGCATATTGCCCTTGTACCTGTTCGATCCAATCACCTACTGAATCGATGAAAGAACGTTCATCTGCACGGAAATGCTGATAAACATTTGCGTCCATATTTTCCCCTCCTATCAGCTACTCCTTTGATCGTTTTAATAAATTGCCATGACTATCCATAAAACGATATGTTGAAGACCTTGTACTGCTAAGTTTAAAATCAAGATCGCAGCTAGAATCGTAAAATCAATTCCACCAAATCGAAGTGGAAGCCGATCAAATAACTGGATATACGGTTCACAGATTTTTGCTAAAAAGCGACCAATCCCTGATTGATATCCTCCTGGAACCCAGGATAAAAGTGCATAAACCATTAACAAAAGACTGTAAAAGTAGGCTGCTCGTCCCAGCAGATTAAGTAATATAAAAATAATATAAATTGTCGTTCCTCCTCTTATAGGTCAAATAGGTTCACGTCTGCAAAAGATTGTGCTGTTGAACTATCGATTTCCATTCCAGTTGGCGTGCATAGAAAAATCTCGTCACCTACTCGCTTAATGTCACCATCTAATGCATAGACAGTGCCAGTTAAAAAATCAACGATTCTTCTCGCTTGTTTTTCTTCTACTAAATGGAAATTTACTAATGTTGCTTCACCAGCAATGATTCGTTTAGCAATAGCCATTGCTTCAGAATAAGCTCGTGGTTCCATGACCGTAATTTTTCCAGCTAAATTTGTTTTAGGTGTAAAAGAAGTTTTTGCTGTTTCTTCTTTACGTGTTTTTTTAGCTGGTGTTTGATGTAATTCAATCACTTTTTTTGTTTCATTTGCCGCTACACTTTCACGAGCAACAGGACGTGTTGTTTGTTGCGCACGTGGCTTTGAGACAGCTCTTGGCTGGCTCATTTGAGATTGTGTTGGCTGTATTGGTTTCTTTTTTGTTGTAGGCTGTGCTACAGCCGGCTTAGATGTTTCAGGATACTCCTCGTACTCTTCCTCATCAGCTAATCCGAAAAAATTAGCAATCGCACCTCTATTTAAAAGTGGCATTATTGTTCCTCCTCGTCTTTGAATAGCGCTGTTCCTACACGGATGAATGTGGCACCTTCTTCGATTGCCAGTTGAAAGTCCTGACTCATTCCCATGCTTAATTCCGTACATGGTGCATGCGAAAAACCTTTCGAATGAACAAGATCACGCAATTCTTTCAGCGTTCCAAATACTTTGCGAATTTGTTTAGCAGAAGCCTCTTTAGGTGCCATCGTCATTAAACCAACAACCTTTATTTTAGACAAAGCAACTAAAGATTCGATAAAAGGAACCAGCTCTTCTGGCGAAAAACCATGTTTGGATGCTTCACCAGATACATTCACTTCCACAAAACAATCGAGGGGTTTTGTTGCCCTTTTTTGTATTTCTTCTGCTAATTTCAAACTGTCTAATGCGTGAAAGCAATCAATTTCATTTATAATCAATTTTACCTTTCTACGCTGCAAATTACCAATTAAATGCCACTTTACATCAGGATAATTAACTAAATCTTGTTTTTTTTGTAACAATTTATCTACGCGGTTTTCTGCGCAGTTTTTTACACCCTGTTCAATCAATTTTTCTGCCGTAGCAGAATCCACTGATTTGGTGACAGCGACTAGTGTGACTTCTTTCGGATCACGATGAACAAGAGCACACGAGTCCTGAATCTCTTGCTCGATTTTTAGCAAGTTGTCAGCAATCATGTGCTCTTCCTCCTTTATTTTTTACGACGGAAAAATGGTGGTGTACTTAATTCATCGTCACCTTTTGCTTTTGTTTCTTCACGATTGAATGTATCAAATTCTTTTTTTTCGATAGGTTCAAAATTCGTTTCTTCAACTCTAGGACGGACATTTTGTTCACGTCTGATGTCCCAGTCACCAAAACTGCTATTTTCTTCTTCAGCAGAGATTGGTTTTGCTTGATCCATATCTAAAACTGTTTTTTGAGTAGATGATTGCATTTGTGTTTGTCTAGCCGGACGACTAGACTTGCGTTCCTTTTTTGATTCGTCGATACCCGTTGCAATAACCGTTACACGGATTTCATCGCCCATTTCTTCATTGATTGATGTACCTAGAATGATGTTAACATCGCCTGTAGCAGCATTTGCTACGATATCTGAAGCATCTTGAGCTTCAAATAAAGTCATGTCTAATCCACCAGTGATGTTAAGCAAGACTTGCTCAGCTCCATCGATTGATGTTTCAAGAAGTGGAGAAGAAATAGCTTTCTTCGTCGCTTCGATCACACGTTCTTCACCGCTTGCTACACCGATACCCATTAACGCTGTTCCTTGGTTTTCCATAACAGTTTTCACATCAGCAAAGTCAAGGTTAACGTAACCTGGGGCTGTAATCAAATCTGAGATCCCTTGAACCCCTTGACGTAATACATTATCAGCTTCACGGAAAGCTTCTAACATTGGTGTTTTCTTGTCAACTACTTCAAGAAGACGGTTGTTTGAGATAATCAATAATGTATCGACGTTTTCTTTCAAACGTGCGATACCTTCAGCAGCAAATCTGCCACGTTTTGGTCCTTCAAAAGTGAATGGTCGAGTTACGACACCGACAGTCAAAGCACCAAGTTCTTTAGCAATTCCTGCTACGATTGGAGCAGCACCTGTACCAGTTCCGCCTCCCATACCTGCAGTAATGAAAATCATGTCAGCGCCATCTAAGGCTTCGCGTAAAGCTTGTTCACTTTCTTCGGCAGCTTTTTGACCAACTTCTGGTTGAGAGCCTGCGCCTAGTCCGCGTGTATATTTAGGTCCTAATTGGATAACTGTTTCAGCTTTTGAATTTTTCAATGCTTGGACATCTGTGTTGGCAGTGATGAACTCAACACCTTTTACATTTTCTTCAATCATACGGTTAACAGCATTTCCACCGCCGCCACCGACACCGATGACTTTGATTACTGCGCCGTCATTGATATTATTATCAATTGAGAATTCCATATTTTATTCCTCCCAGGATGAATTAATCAAAAATTTTTGAAAAGAAACCTTTAATTTTAGTTGTTACATCTTCGTCTGATTTCTTTTGTTCAGGTTCGTCGTAGACCGTTTCTTCTGGAACATCATAGCTATCATTATCATATGATGTCACTTCTTGTTCTACAGTTGTGTGATGCGCGACCACTGTTTCACCTGTCACAGCAATTTTAGCCAATTGATAGACTTCACTCAAGTTAGCTGAGTAATCCACGATGCTGATCACATTAGTAAAGACTGGATTACGAAGTCCCATTTGGTTAGGTACATATAGCTTAACATTCACACCAAAAATCTCTTGTGCCAGATCAACAACACCTGGAAGGCTTGCAGCACCACCAGTTAGTACGATACCACCAGGTAACTCTAGTGCTTCGATTTGGTCTAACGCTTCTTTGGCTTTATTGAAAATCTGTTCCATACGGGCTGAAATCACTTCTGATAAATAGCGTTCATCCACTTTAACAGGTTCAGATTGACCGATCACATCTACTGGAAACTCTTCATTTGCAGAAGTACGTTCTGGATAAGCATCCCCATAATTGATTTTTAACGCTTCAGCATTATTGAATGACGTATTCAACACAATCGAGATATCTTTTGTGACGAACTCGCCACCTTCTTGATCTAGACTAGTGAACTTCAATTGTTTGTCATGCATAACAGCTGTTGTCGTTTGTCCACCGCCCATATCAATCACGATCGTTCCAAAATCTTTTTCTCCATCTGAAAGGATTGTTTCTGTTAAAGCTAATGGTGTAATGACTAATTCATTGACAACCAATCCTGCATTTTCTACACATTTACGGATATTATGAACAATCGTCTTTGGCCCAGTAAATAACAAGCCATACATTTCTAATCTGACACCGATCATTCCACGAGGATCTTTGATTCCTTCGAATCCATCAACGGTAAAGTCTTGTGGCAAAATTGATACGATTTGACGTTCAGGAGGAATTGAACGAACAAGGGCAGCTGAAGCCACGTTTCTGACATCTTCATCGGTGATTTCTTTCGAATCCCCGTTTACTGCAATCATTCCTTGGCAATTTTCCACTTCAAGCAAGTTCGCTGGTAGACCAACACTAACCCCTTTGATCTGTATCCCTGCTTTTTCTTCTGCTTGTCTTACTGCTCGTTGTATCGCTTGGACCGTTTTATCGATATCAACGATAATGCCGCGGTTAATCCCTTCTGATTTTGCGTTTCCTACTCCAATAATATTCATTTGGCTGTCGATATATTCAGCCACGACAACTTTGACAGATGTCGTTCCAATATCAAGGCCTACATACATTCCTGTTTTTGCCATGAACGAGATTCCCTCCTACTTACTATTCCATATACAAGCGAACAACTAACGTCCGTTTTTAAATATACTTTAATAGATATATTCACTGCCTTCAATTCTACCATAAATTACCGGTTTTTAGAAAGTAGATTATCACTTTTTAAAACTGTTTTATTAATTTTCGGTTAAATCTGAAGACGATGAACTTGAATTGTCATCGATTTGGCTAGATTCACTTGTATTCTCTGACTGACCTGCTTGATTTGACTCAACTGATTCCGAAGATTGGTCTGACTGATCACTTGATGCTCCCGATTGTCCTGTGAGATTTTCGGTAGAACTTGTCTACACAGATGAATCTGTTGCTCCGCCATTCTCCTTCTTGCTTTCACTGTAAGGATAAGAGAAAATCCCTACCTCCATATCAATGACGCCCTTTTCCTTCATCTCTTTAGCGACTTGTGGATAATATTTCATTTGACTGGCTAGATTTTGAATATTGACGATCACTTGGTTCCCATCATTCATATTTAGTTGGATCAAATTTTTATTGCTCTCTTTTGGTGTATATTTGATTTCTGAAATTGCTTTTTGTAATTCTGAAGTTAATTGATTATATTCTTTAACCAATTGACTAATTTTGGCGTTATCTGTGAAATTCTCTAGAATTGGTAAATTCTTAGTCGGATTTGCTACTTTTTCCTTTAAGACTTTTCCATTTTCGATTACAGGAAAATATTCGCCGTCCTTCATCACTAAAGCAATCTCTTTGTATTCTTTGATAGCCAACTCAAAAGTATTGATTGACTTAAAATGCAATTGTGCGCTCTCTACTCTTGGTTGTTCTTTTTTCAATGTATCAAGATATTGGTTTTTATGGAAATACTGACTCCAAACATTTCCATCAATTGCCAAATGAGAGTCGGCAATGGCTATTTGACTCGTAATCATTTGGTTCCCTGAAACTGTTATCCCTTGCAGTCGACTATAAGGGGAAACATAATAAATCAAAAAAATCAGTGGGATCGTTAGGATTGAAATAATAAAAGTCAGTCTTCGATAAAGAACTTTATTTCGTTGATTTTTCAGATTCGGTAGCCGATTTAAAAAAGAGCCATTATAAGGACTACCAATTTTTGGTTGTTCAATTTTTTCAAATGGCTCAGAGTCCCCTTTTTTCATTGGATCAGAAGCGGTTGCTTCTTGCTTCTCACCTTCCGCTGAGTCTGCTTCTTTAGTAGCGGAAGTGGATGCTGCCGGCTCATTTGTATTTTCATTTTTTTCTTCTTTTTGCTCTTCTTTTTGTTCTTCCTTTTTTTCGTGTTCTGCCAAATATTTCCGGTTGGCCTTTTGCCAAGGAGTTAGATTTTGTTCACCCTCAGATTCATTTGGCAGCTTGTCTGGCTTTTTTTTCTTACTCACTAAGACCACACCACCTTTATTTTTGAATTAATGATTTTACTAGCTCGTACATTCTTTCTGATGCGTCTGGGATTCCTTGCTGTTTAGAAGCTAAAGACATTTGTTTTTGTAATTGATCATTAGTCATGATCTCTTCAATCGCTTGTTTTAGGGAACGTCCATCTAATTCGTCATCTTTGATCATCTTCGCTGCATTGTTTTTGACTAAGCTCATTGCATTTTTTGTCTGATGGTCATTCGTCACATAAGGACTTGGAATTAGAATAGCTGGCAAACCTAAAGCTGTTAATTCAGCAATCGAAGTCGCACCTGCTCTACCAACCAATAGATCGCTTGATGCCATTACTTCTGCCATTTTATTGATATAAGGCTGTATGCTGACATTGGCACAAGCAGGAACTTTCGTTTGGATATCTTTATAATAGCGTTCGCCTGAGGCATACAGAACCTGGTATTCCTGATCGAACGACATTAAAAATTCTGTTACTGCCTGATTGATTTTTAAAGCCCCTTGACTACCACCAAAAATCAAGACTGTTTTTTTCTCTGGATCAAGTCCATAAGTGGCTAAAATTTTCGATTTATCCATATCCGCAACTTCTTGCGCCCGAGGATTACCGATCAAAGACGATTTTTCTGCAGGAAAAAATGGAGCAGCATCTTCAAAAGAAAGTGCGATTCGATCCACATAGCGACTTAAAAATTTATTGGTGATGCCAGGCACACTATTTTGTTCATGGATGATCGTAGGAATCGCTAACTTAGATGCCGCATAGACTACTGCACCCGACACGTAGCCCCCAGTCCCAATCACCACATCTGGTTTAAATTCTTTTAAAATTTTTTTTGCTTCTCGAATACTTTTTAAAAAAAGTTGGATAGTCTTCAGATTATGTAGCGAAAGTTTCCGCTGAAATCCTTGTATTTCTAGCGTACGAAAAGGCATCCCGGTCTCAGGAACAATTTTATTTTCTAAGCCTCTTTGCGCTCCAACGTACATAAACTCAGTATTCGGCTCTTTTGTTTTTACATAATTGACGAAGGCTAGTGCTGGATAAATATGCCCGCCAGTTCCGCCACCAGTAACCAAAATTTTCATTCATTCTCGCTCGTTTCTACTTTTGTATAGTTAGTTTATTGACAGCTTCCATAAACCGTTCGCCTCTAATTTCAAAATTAGGGTATTGATCCCAACTTGCATTTGCTGGGGACAATAAGATCGAATCACCCTCTTCACTCAATTCAAGGGCGATCGGTACAGCGGCTTCTGCGTTTTCAGCTGCCTTGATCACAGGGATACCTGCTTTCTTGCCGGCATCCGCTAATCTATTTTGAGTTTCCCCAAAAGTGATCAACGCTTTGATGCCTTTTAAAGCTGGTATCAACTCATCAAATGAATTTCCCCGATCCAGACCTCCAGCGATTAATACTAATTGATCTAACTGAAAACCACTTAATGCCATTTTAGTAGCTAAAATATTAGTGGCTTTTGAATCGTTATAAAACTTCCTTCCTTGAAATTCCCCCACATACTGTGTACGATGCGGTACTCCATGGAAATGGTGTAAAGCATTTTTGATCGCTTCATTTGAGATACCATATAATTTAGCAACTGAGATGGCAGCTAGTGCGTTCTCAACATTGTGTGAACCAGGAACACCCAATTCTGTAATATCCATGATTTTTTCTTGGTTATAGTAGATACTACCATCTAAAGAATAGGCACCTTTAGGTAGTTTTTGTTCCGTCGCAAAAGGTAACACCGTTGCTTTAGTCTTTTTGCTGAGTTCTCTTAGCTCTTCTTGATTCCAATTCAAAATCAAATAATCTTTCTCTGTCATATTCTGTTGTAAATGCCATTTTGCTTTTACATATTCTTTTCTCGTTTTGTGGTAATCGATATGAGCCTCATAAATATTGGTTACTACTGCTACATGGGGACGAAAATCAGTGATTCCCATCAATTGGAAACTAGATAGTTCCATAACGATTTTATCGTCAGCTGTTGCTTCTTGCGCCACACTACTAGCTGGATAACCGATATTCCCGGCTAGGCGAGCTGTTCCTGGCAAATCACCAGCGTTCAATAACAAGCCTGTCATAGTTGTTGTTGTTGTTTTACCATTTGTTCCTGTAATCCCAATAATCGGACATTCCGCTACCTCGTAAGCTAATTCCACTTCCGTAATTACCGGAATACCCAGTTCTTGTGCTTTTTGAACAAATGGATGACTATACGGAATCCCCGGATTTTTCACCATCAAAGAAAATTCTTCATCCAATAATTCAATCGGATGGCTTCCAGCAATCACTTTGACTCCCAGTGATAGCAACTCTTGTGCTTCTGGATTTTCATCAAACGGCTTTCCGTCATTAACAGTGACAAGTGCGCCCAACTCATGTAACAGTTTGGCCGCACTAAATCCACTTTTCGCTAATCCAAGAACAAGGACTTTTTTGTTTTCATATGTTGAAATTTTTTTCATTTCCTGTCATCTCCTACCAAATGAACCATAGTGTTATTAAAGAAGTTACAATACTTACTAACCAAAAAATGATGTCGATCTTCCATTCTGACCAACCACACATTTCAAAATGATGATGGATAGGAGACATTTTGAAGATACGTTTTCCTGTTAATTTGAAAGAAGTAACTTGAAGCATTACACTTGCTGTCTCCATAACATAAATCAAACCAACTAATAACAATGTCCACTCTTGGTTTAGCATAATAGAAATTGCTGCCAATAATCCACCTAATGCCAGAGAACCAACATCGCCCATGAATATTTTGGCTGGTTTACGATTATAAGCAAAAAAGCCAAGTAACCCACCAAGCACACTTAAACAAATAACTAAGACATCATATTGTTGCTGATGCCAAGCAATGATTCCGTACGTTGCAAAAGAGATCGTTCCTAGTCCAGCAACTAATCCGTCAATCCCATCTGTCAGATTAACCGCGTTTGAAAAACCAACAAGCCAGAAAATAGCAAATACCCCATAGAATAGTCCAAGTGGCAACTCTATTCCAAAGAAATTTAACGTACCAGGATAGCCTTCTGAACGATAGACAAGATAAAAAATGATCCCGCCAATGATCTGCCCTAGCAGTTTTTGTTTAGAGTTTAGCCCCATGTTTCGTTTTTTAAAGATTTTAATGAAATCATCTAAAAATCCGATCACACCATATAAAGCTAAAACAAATAGTAGGATGAAAAGAGTAGGCGTCAACTGATTTTGCCAAGCGCCAACCCAAATTCCGGTTAATATTGCTGCAACTAAAAACACCAATCCACCCATCGTTGGAGTTCCGGCTTTTACATTATGCCATTTTGGTCCTTCTTCACGAATCGCCTGCCCTTGTTTTTTCATTTGAAAATACCCAATAAATAGTGGCATTGCTGCAATAGTCATTGCACAACTACTAACGATAGGAATCAATGCTTGTGTCCACTCCATACTCTTTTTCTCTCCCAATTCTATTCTTATTCTTCTAATGTAAAACTTAATTTTTTATCAGTGATTTTTTCATAGGGTGCTAAACTTTGCTCCTTACAGTAACCATCGCCATGGAAGGTGACTTCAACCCCTAAGATTTTCCCTAACTTCATAATATCTGCTTTGGACCAATCGGTGACATCAGGCATTAGATTTTCTCCGCCTGTATACAAGATCAGTTTTTCGCCAGAAATCAATTGATCACCATTTGCAGTAGATTGTTTCTTCACTTTTTCCCCATCACCTACAACGATAGGTTGCAATCCACTTTTCTGTGCATCTGCTGCGGCAACGTCAGCACTTAGATTACGGTAATCTGCTACAGTGATTTTTTCTGTTTTTGCTTCTGGTGAATTTTCTTCTTCACTTTCTTGGAAGTCCATCGCACGTTTCATCAATGGATTAGCGATTTTAGCTAAAGCCATTCGATCGTAAGTCTTAGGATGTTTCATCGTAATGTATAAAACATACTCTGGATCTTCAGATGGAACCATTTCGACGATGGAATATAAGTATGCTGTATCACCAGTTTGGTACCCACCTTTATCAGAAGCAATCTGTGCCGTACCAGTTTTAGCTGAAACATTATAACCCGGCACAATATATACCCCATATGCACTACCATAATTTTCGCTTTCAACTACGTCACGCATATATTCTCGTACTTTTTCGGTCGTTTCTTTTGAAAATGGTTGCCCTAATACTTCCGTTTGCGTTGTACGCTCTTCATTCGTTGCAGGATCTACAACTTTACTGATGTAGCGTGGTTGGATCATCGTTCCATTATTTGCGACGGAAGTGAAAGCTTTCATCATTTGGAAATTTGTAACACCAATCGCTTGTCCATAAGAACTCATTGCGCGGTCAACGATATTTTCCGTTGGCAAAGCACCATTTACTTCATCATCTAGACCTGAATGAGTACTTTGACCAAAACCTAATTTTTGTAGGTAGTTGTACCAAGTACCGCCCATTCGTTGCTCTAGCATTACCATCCCAACATTACTTGACCAAGATAACGCTTGTCGCATCGTAAGAACTCCTTTTGCTCCAAAATCGTGGTCGTTGATCGTCGCATCAGCAACTTTTATTTTCCCAGATTGGTACGTTTCATTCTCATTGAATTTCCCTTCTTGGATCGCTGCTGCAGTCGTGAAGACTTTCATAGTTGAACCAGGCTCATAGCTATCTTGCACTAAGAAATTACGCCAAACAGCATCCTTGCCGGTTAAGCCTTCCATCGTTTCAGGATTAAAAGTAGGTCGTTGACCCATTGCTAGAATTTCTCCAGTTTTCGCTTTCATCAACATGGCTGTTAATTCTTCTGGTTGGTATTCTTCATTCACTTGATCCATAAGCGTTTCAAGATAACTTTGTAAACGACTATCCAACGTCGTATAGATATCTTGTCCGTCAACTGCTTTCACTTCTTCTGCCACTGTTCCTGGTAGAGGATTTTGGTAGTTGTCTTTTTGGTAAACGATCTTCCCATTTTTACCACTTAAAATATCATTATAAGCAGCTTCTAGTCCGAGCTTTCCAACTAAGCCATTTTCATTTTTATCTGGAACAGCATAGCCGATAAAGTGGGAAGCAAATTCGCCGTTAGGATACATCCGTGCGGGATGATCTTCAAAATACAGACCGACTACTCCTGCTTTCTTCATATCGTCTTCTATATTCTGTTTGGTCTCTTGACTGATATTTTTTCCATAAGAACCAAATTCAACTTGATATAGATTATTTTTGGCGCCATCTTTTAAGATTTGTAAGGCATCGTTCTTTTCTATAGAGAGATTTTTATTTAGTATCTCGGCGATTTTGTCAAAGTTCTTTTCTTCGGCATACAATTTTTTGTCACCAGAAGTATAAGTTTTTGAAAGGATTGCTTTGATTGAGTAAGAAGTGGCATCTTCTGCCAAAGCGACCCCATTCCGATCATAGATCGTTCCTCGTTTTGCTTTTACGACCTCGCTCCCTTTGTAAAGTTGTTCGGTCTTTTCTGCCAAAGAGGTTCCTGCCACGTGACCACCGATCACGATATAAGAAAAACGAACGGCAAATAAAAAGAACAATCCAATACTCGTAGCAAATAAAATGATACCTACTTTTTTGCGATTGTTCGTCGGATTTAGATTTTTCTTTTCCATAAACCGCCGGAATTTATTTTTAAGACTCATTTACTTCACTTTCCTTAAATTGTCGTCATTGATTGACAACCCTTTTTCTTCTGCGATTTTTTTGATTCGTTCAGTACGTGATAATTCATTTTTTTCCTGTACTAAACTAGTTTTTTCTTGATTTTTTTGAGTGATCTCTGTTTGAATCGTTGTGATTGCTTTTTCGACACCACTAATATTTGTTCGTAACATGACTGTTAAGACACATAGTGCGATCACTGAAAAAATAATACTTACTACTGCTAATTTTTCTAAAACAGAAATATGTTTTAGGCGTTTAGCCGGTGATTGAGGGCGTACGATTTCTTGATTTGAATCTGGCAATTGTTGTTCTGGTTGATCAACCACTTCTGGTAAATCATATGGATATTCTTGGACTTTTTTTAATTCTGCCATTACGCTACTCCTCTTTCACTCGTATTTTTTCAGCAATCCGTAATTTTGCACTACGTGATCGATTATTTTCACTTAGTTCTTCTTCTGATGGAAGAATCGGTTTTCGATTAATCAACTTCAGCTCTGGCTGAAATTCTTCAGGAACAACCGGTAATCCGGGTGGTAAATCTTGAACGGTACTGTATTCTTTGAACATACTTTTGACAATCCGATCTTCTAATGAATGGAAGGTGATCACACTGATTCTTCCATTGATTTTTAATAGCCGAATCGCCTGTTCTAATGAAGCTTCTTCTGCACCTAATTCATCATTTACTGCAATTCTTATTGCTTGGAAAATTCGTTTAGCTGGGTGTCCACCTTTTCTTCTTGCTGGTGCAGGAATCACATCTTTAATGATTTCTACTAATTCACCAGTTGTTTGGATCGGATGGATTTTTCTTACTCGTTCAATTTCTCGAGCAATTTGTTTAGAAAATTTTTCTTCGCCATAACGAAAGAAGATTTTTACTAATTCATTATAGGAATACTCATTAACAACGTCATACGCTGACAGAGGTGCTGATTGATCCATACGCATATCCAAAAGAGCATCCTGATGATAACTAAAACCTCTTTCAGCTTCATCTAATTGTGGAGAAGATACGCCTAAATCATACAAAATACCATCGACTTGAGGAACATGCTCTTTTATCTTTGCTTCTAATTCACGAAAATTCGCTTTGATAAAAGTAACCATACCTTTTTCAATGTATGGGGCTAACCGTACTTTTGCATGATCAATGGCTTTTTGATCCTGATCGAATGCATAAAGGTGCCCGTTTGTATTTAATTGGCTCAAAAGATATTCACTATGTCCGGCACCGCCTAGTGTACAGTCTACATAAATGCCATCTGGTTTGATGTTCAAGCCATCTACCGTTTCTTTCAACATGACTGTATAGTGTTGAAATGTCTCAGTCATTAGTCAGCCTCTTCCTATTCTTATAGTCCAAAATCAATCATATTTTCAGCAATTTCATCAAAGTTTTCTGCTGCCACTTCAGAAAATTCTTGCCATCGTGCCTCATCCCAAATCTCGATTCGATTGGATACACCAATGACAACACATTCTTTCGTTAAAGCAGCGTAGTTTCTTAATGTACTGGGAATGTTGATCCGTCCTTGTTTGTCTAATTCACATTCAGTGGCCGCCGAGTAAAAAAAACGCACAAAAGTTCGAGCATCTTTTTTCGCTAAAGGCATGTCGTTCAGTTTTGTTTCTAAATTCGCCCACTCTTTCATTGGATAGCCAAAAAGACAGCCATCTAATCCACGCGTGAGAACGAATTGTTCACCTAACTCTTCACGAAGTTTTGAAGGTACGATCATACGACCTTTTGTATCAATATTATGCCGAAATTCGCCCATGAACATTGAAACTACCCCCATCTCTCCACTAACTAAAATTAGTCTACCACAATCCCCCACTTTCTACCACCTTTTATGGGAAATCAGAGAATAACTTTTTTATTAGTAAAAAAAATTTTAAGAATCAAGCTGTAAAAAGTCTTTAAAAAGTCTTTTTTACAGCTTGATTGGCTTTTTATCAAAGATACGAGAGAAGATTTAAGACGATTAAAACGACATAAAAACCACTTGTTAACAAGAAAGCAAGACGCCAAGTCATTTTAAGATAACGTGAATAGATAATTTCATCATAGTAATACGCCTGGAATACAGCGATACAAATCGCCATCAACAAAAGTGAAATCATAAAGAAAGGAAGGAAGGAAACTGTCGCAGAATTGCGTGACAATGCATGCATCCCTCCCCATAAAAAAGGAACGGCAAGATCAGGCGCTTTGATTTTAAAACGACGATCTAATGAAAAAATTTTCACTAAAAAATTACAGCCAAACAACACGATGGCTGGAAAGATATACCAAAATAAAACAAGTGGCGTAAAAGTGCCCATCTAACAAAACTCCCTTTCATAGTTGGTTCAAGTATACCTGATGTATTTTACACAACTATTTCATTTATTTTAAATTTATAAAGTTTTCTACTATTTTTACTTCTTAGATAAAAATCTAATCCAAATTGTATGAGTCCACTCCTTTAATACTACCTTTTTCCTGTTCCTAGCAAATCCCATTTTCCAAGCTCTTTCACTGTGTTCTATTCTGATATTCGTTATAATAGATGAAAGAGCGTATTAGGAGGTTCAAAAATGATCAAGTATTTTTCTATCGAGGATCGACAATTGGTCAATACTCAAAAAGAAACAGCAGATACGATTTGGTATTGCGTCGAACGTCCAAGTGAAGATGAAATCCAACAAATCACACACCAATTTCAAATTCCGTCTGATTACATTACTTCTATTTTAGACGATGCTGAAAATTCACGAGAAGAAGAATTTAATCAGACCAAATTAACAAAACCAGCGTTATTATTATTGCAATACCCGTTTCCAAAAACAAGCCCAAGCGGCTATTTTCAAGTAGATACTTACCCTTTTTCTATTATTGTGACACCTAAAAAAAAGCTTATCACAATTACGAATCATGAACCACTCTTTTTGAAAAAAGTATTTAGTCAAGCTTTTGCTGAAAATGATTTACCAGCCAACTTAAATATCTTCATGCAATTATTGTGGCAAATTACTTTTTCCTACAATACTTATCTCAGCACCTTACAATCGCAATGCGATGTTTTGGAAAAACAATTGCGTGTCTCAACAGAAAATAGTCAACTGTATCAAATCATGGATATCCAAAAAAGCTTGGTTTATTTCAAAGAAGCAACCACGGCTAACTTGACCACTTTAAAAACCTTAGTAAAAAACAAAACGATTCAAGAAAACCACGCTTTAAAAAATCATCTCCATGATGTGATTATTGAAACCGAACAATCACGCACTACCGCTCGAATTCAATTAAAACTAGTTGAACAAATGAATCAAACCTTTTCAGCGATTGTTTCTAATAATCTAAATAATATTATGAAAATTTTAACTTCTCTAACGATCATCTTAACGATCCCGACCATCATTGGTAGTCTATATGGAATGAATATCAAGCTTCCTATTGCAGGAAGGGACGATGCGTTTTTATGGATTATTCTACTGATGATTTTTATCAGTATCGCTACTGCTTATTATTTAAAAAAGGGAAAGTTTTTGTAACCGTCCCCTTGTGAAGAAAAGTAAAAGGAGTTAAACTAAAGACAACTAAAAAATTTCGAGGTAAAAATTATGCGCGAGAATAAACAAACAAGTACTTTTTCAAAAATCACTAAATTCGTTGTTTGGACCATGTTGATCTTAACGATTGGTTCAGTTGTCTTGACTGCAGTTATGAGTGTCATGTAAGAATGGCTTAAAAACCAACAAGTCCCGCACTTCCCAAAAAGAAGTGCGGGACTTGTTTTTTACCTTGCTAGGAAAGAATGTTCGCTTGCTAATGGTTCGTTTTTTATAAGAAAGCCAAGTGTCGTTTTAGTTGCTGCCATACAAGTAGCATCTCTGAGTCAAATAACTGTTCATTCTAAGATATCCTCTTCTCTTAGACTGCTCAGGCTTCTACCTATTTTTCTATTTACTTGCTAAGCGTAATAATTCTTTGGCATGCTCGACTGTTAATGGGGTAATTTCACTTCCAGCTAACATTCGGGCAATTTCGGTTTCTCGTTGTGTGGGTTGTAGTTCGGTAACCGATGTTTGGGTACGCCCATCAATGACTTCTTTTTGAATATAGTATTGAAAATCGGCAACTGCAGCGACTTGCGGTAAATGGGTGATACACAAAACTTGTGAGTGACATGAGATCTGTGAGATCTTATCTGCAATCGCTTGGGCAACTCGGCCGCTTACTCCTGTATCCACTTCATCAAAAATGATACTAGTCACACCTTGTTCTGAAGAAAAAATAGTTTTTAACGCCAACAACATACGTGATAGTTCCCCACCCGAGGCAACTTTTACTAATGGCTTCAATGGTTCTCCAGGATTTGTGGTTATGTAAAATTCCACTTGGTCCAATCCATTAGCATCTAATTGTCCATTTTTTTCAGATGAAAAACGGACTTCAAACTCAGTGTTTTCCATATATAGACTTTTTAATTCCGTTAAGATTGATTTTTCTAGTTCTTTAGCAATTTTTTTTCTTGTTTTATGCAGTGCTAATGCTTGTTCTTGCAAGAACGTTTCTTTTTTAGTTAATTCCAGTTGCATTTTTTCTAGTTGACCTTCTGAGAAATCAGAAGAATCCAGTTCTTTAGTGATTTCTTCGTAATAATCAAGGATTGCTTCCACTGACTCCCCATATTTGCGTTTCAACTGACGAATCAATTCAAGCCGTTGATTGACTTCTTCTAATCGGTTTTCATCCAATTCCAACAGATCGATTTGGCGACTCATGTCACCAATGGCATCTTGAAGTAAATAATAAGCACTTTGAACATTCTCAACGATTGCTTCATATTCATTATCTAGATGAGCAATGCTTTGTAGTTCAGAAACAGCTAAACCAACGTTATCCACACTACTGGGTTCTCCCGCACTCAATGCACTATAACCACTAGCAAAACTATCCACGATCTTTTGATAATTGCTTAATTTTTCTCTTTCCTCGCTTAACTGTTCCTCTTCGCCAACTTGTAAATCAGCTGCTGCGATTTCTTCTTGTTGAAAATGAAGCATGTCGATCCGTTGAACAAATGATTTTTCATTTTGTTGGACTTTCCGCATTTTTCGTTCGAGCTCACGATAGATAGCATACTCTTTTTGATATTTTTTCTTTTGTTGTTGAAAAGTACGATCACCAAAACGATCCAATAAATTTAAATGGGCTTCTGGTTGTAATAGCTCCTGGTGTTCATTTTGTCCTTGAATATCAACTAGATAACTTCCGATCCTTCTAAGGTTTGCCAGCGTAACAATATGTCCATTGACTCGGCAGACATTTTTACCCGTTAATGCCATATCACGACGAACAATCAAGTTATCACCATCTGATTCGATGCCCAGTTCTTCCATCAATTCAGTAAATCCTTCTTGACTTGGCCATTCAAACAACCCTTCTAAGATACACTTATCGGCTCCTTGGCGAATATAATCACTGGAGCCTCTACCACCAGCCAGTAATCCAAGGGCATCAATGATAATCGATTTACCTGCCCCGGTCTCGCCAGTTAGAGCTGTCATTCCTTTATGGAAAGACAAATGCAATTCCGGAATAATCGCAAAATTAGTAATACTGATCTCTTGTAACAAGGCAACCACTCCTCAACTCAAAGGTAATGTAAAAAATCCATTTTCAATGCAACTGCATCTTCTTCTGTTCGTGTGATCATCAACACATTATCGTCATCATTAATGATGGAAAACAATTCTTTTTTATATCGTTTATCAATTAAATTAGCCGCAGCAGAAGCGTTGCCTGGTAAAGTTTTTAAAATGACAAATTTTTCCATTTGATCAACAGCCACAAATGCATCTTTCAATAACTTTTCTAATTTTGTACTAACGTCTTCAGTAGTTTCTGCAGGAAGACTATAGCGATAACCTCCATCAGCTGCAGGAACTTTGATGAGTTTGAGTTCTTTGATATCTCTGGAAATCGTTGCCTGCGTCACTGAAATCCCTTTGTTTTTCAGGATCTCCACAAATTCTTCTTGTTTTCTGATATCATTTTCATTTAGTAGCCGGGTAATCAAACGATGCCGATCTTTTTTTCGCATACGTTCTTCGCTCCTTTACGTATTCTTCCTTACTATGATAGCTCAATTCAAACGCTTAATAAAGAAGAATCCGCTGTCTTCTTTATTGCTTGCCCGTCATTATTTGTGGTTAAACTGGTTGTGGGCTTCTTGGACGATCTTTTCGGGTGCCACATCTGGTGATAACGTTCCTTGATCAGAAACTTTTTTCAAATGGACTAAAAATTCAATGTTCCCTTCTCCACCGGTTATTGGCGAATAACTTAAATCTAATACATCATACCCATGCATCGCAGCAAAGTGTAAAATATCCTCAATCACTTGTACATGCGTTTGAGGGTCACGAACGATCCCATTCTTGCCAACTGCTTCTTTTCCCGCTTCAAATTGTGGTTTGATCAAAGCAATCACTTCGCCACCGTCAACTAAAATTTCGTGTAATGGTACTAACATCAAACGTAAAGAAATGAATGATACATCGATGACGGCAATCTCTGGGGTTCCTTCTTGAAAATCTTCTGGTTTGGCATAACGAAAATTCGCTCTTTCCATTACTACAACTCGTTCATCTTGTCTGATTTTCCAAGCTAATTGATTATACCCAACATCCAGAGCATAACTCATTTTTGCACCATTTTGTAAAGCCGCATCGGTAAAACCACCCGTTGATGCTCCAATATCCAATAATATTTTACCTTCTACAGATAAATCAAAGACCTTTAGTGCCTTTTCTAATTTCAATCCTCCACGAGAAACATAAGGTAATTTTTTGCCTTTGATCTGTAATTCACTACTTACAGGGATTTTTTCCCCTGGCTTATCGAAACGTTCATTTTTTTCGTTATAGATCAAACCAGCCATAACTGAACGTTTGGCTTGCTCTCTCGTTTCAAACAAGCCTTGTTTGACTGCTAAAACGTCTACGCGTTCTTTTTCCATTTTTTTCTCCATTTCTATACACTGAATTGCTGAACTAATTGACGTAAAAGTTGTCCATCGAATGAACATACCGTTTGTTCTAACTGATCAATCATTCGATTCGCCGCATCAATCTCATTTTCAAGTGCGCTTTTTGTTTCTTCGATACCTAATAAACCTGGATAAGTCGTTTTTTCCATTTTAGCATCTTTACCAGCTGTTTTACCTAATACTTCAGTCGTGCTAACCACATCGAGCAGATCATCACGAATTTGAAAAGCAAGGCCTAGATGACTGGCTAATTTTTGTAGGCTAGCTAAAACTTCCTCCGGTTGGTTTGCTAATACTCCTCCCGCTAATAAAGCGTAGTGCATCAAGCGACCAGTTTTTCTTTCGTGGATAAACATTAATTCCTCTAATGTTAATTGTTTTGTTTCTCCCTCGATATCCGCTGCTTGACCAGCAACCATCCCTTGGGTTCCCGCATTGATTGCTAATTGTTGCAGCAGTAAAAGTTTTGGTGAGTTTGCTAAATGAGCCATACTGATGAGTTGAAAGGCACCTGTCAATAACCCATCTCCTGCTAAAATAGCCAGTGCTTCCCCGTAGACTTTATGGTTTGTTGGTTTCCCGCGGCGTAGATCATCATTGTCCATTGCCGGAAGATCATCGTGAATCAACGAATACGTGTGGATCATTTCCAAAGCAGCTGCTACTTGATAAGTTGTTGTATTGATCGATTCGCCAAACGCAGCTACTGTACTAAGTAAAAGCAAAGGACGAATCCGTTTGCCTCCAGCGCGAACGGAATAAAGCATACTTTCTTTCAACTGTTCATCAGAAGTGTAGTCATTTAGAAAAGAAACAATTTCTTCTTCTACAGAAGATAGATGGATCGTTGAAAAATCAGCCAACTTCATTATGCTTCCTCATTTCCTTCAAAAGTAACTTCTTCATTTGCCTCTGACATCATTTTCGTCAAAGTTTTTTCAGCTTTAGTTAAAGTATCTTGGCAATGCTTACTTAATTCCATTCCTCGTTTAAAAGCATCTAAAGCAGATTCTAAAGGTACATCACCTTGTTCTAATTCCATGACAATTTTTTCTAATTCTTGTAATGATTCCTCAAATGTCGGATTTTCCATATTGATCATTCTCCTTCTTCTACTTCTTGTACCGTAGCAATTACTTGTCCGTCTTGGTAATGGATCGTGATCGTATCCTCAGGCTTCATCTCTGTCACACTTTTCACGACACGACCTTCGATTGTTGTGTAATTGTATCCTCGCCCCATGATTTTCAACGGACTAAGCAAATCTAATGATTGAATCGCTTGTTGGAAACGTTGCTGCTGGCTCTGCATATATTGTTCCATTTTTTCAGCTAACCGCTTCTCTAAGTAGTCTGTTTCTTGCTTGGCAGATTTCACTCGATAAGTCGGTGCAACTTGTGCCAACTGATGGTTCAAGCGAACCGTTTGTTTTTCTTTCAAATGATAAATTTGTTGTGTCGCTTGGAACAAGCGCTGTTTGAACTGATCAAGCTTAATTGTTTGTCCTTCATACAGACGTTCCGGTTGACGGAAAACATATGATTGTTTTGCTCGTTCAAAACGTTCTTGTTTGCGTTGAATTTGACGCAAAAAGGCCTGTTCAAGCCTTGCTTGCCGTTCTTTCAGCTTCAACAATACTTCAGATAAAACAGGAACAGCTAATTCAGCTGCCGCCGTCGGTGTGGCTGCTCGTACATCTGCTGCTAAATCAGCAATAGTAGTATCCGTCTCATGCCCAACTGAAGAAATCACAGGTGTTCGTGCCTCAAAAATGGCACGTGCTACTCTTTCTTCATTAAATGGCCACAAGTCTTCAATCGATCCGCCGCCACGTCCAATGATCATCGTGTCGAAATCTCCCAGTTCTTCAACACGACGGATATTTTCAACGATATTGTCAGCTGCTTGATTTCCTTGCACCACCGTTGGGAATAGGACGAGTTGGGCGATGGGGTAACGTCTTTTGACAGTTGTGATGATATCTCGGATAACTGCACCACTTGGACTGGTCAAAACTGCAATTCTTTTTGGAAAACGTGGAAGAGCTTGCTTATGTTCCGGCTTAAAAAGACCTTCTTTTCGCAATTTTTCTTTTCGTTCTTCTAATTCTTGATATAGCGCTCCTACACCATCAGGTTCCATGTGTTCAACGTAAATCTGATAAGAACCAGAAGCTTCATAAAGAGAGATCCGTCCGACAACTAATACTTTCATCCCTTCTTTAGGTTGAAAACGTAATTTTTGAAATGCACCTTTGAACATGATTGCTGAGATTTTTGCATGGTCATCTTTTAAACTAAAATATTGATGTGCATTTGCTCTCAAACGAAAATTCGAGATTTCACCTGTTAAATAGACCCTTTCAAGATAAGGGTCTACATCAAATTTCCTTTTTAAATACTTGGTTAATGTGGTTACTGTTAAATATTCTTGTGTCATCTACTCACCTGCTTCAGCAGCCAGCACGGTTTGATACATCAGCATCGTAATCGTCATAGGTCCTACTCCTTTAGGCACTGGAGTGATATAGCTTGCTAAAGGTTCTACTTCATCAAATTTTACATCACCGATCAATTTCCCATGCTCATCACGATTCATACCAACATCGATCACCACTGCGCCTGGTTTGATAAATTCCTTAGTAACAAAATGGCCTCGCCCAATCGCTACGACTAAAATATCAGCTTCTTTTGCAAGTTCAGCAAGGTTAGCCGTTTTTGAATGAGCAATCGTTACTGTAGCATCTGCCATCAATAATAATTGTGCCATTGGTTTCCCTACAATATTGCTACGTCCGATCACCAGCGCCCGCTTCCCTGCCAAATTGATATCATAAGCTGCGAACATTTTCATGATGCCATATGGCGTACAAGGAATCTTATCGGGGTTACCAGCTAATAATCGTCCTAAATTCATTGGATGAAAACCATCTACATCTTTTTTAGGATCAATTGCTAATAAGACTTTTTCTTCATCAATGTGTTTTGGCAATGGCAACTGAACAAGAATCCCGTGAAAATTTGGGTCTTGATTATATTTTTCGATTTCAGCTAACAACGTTTCTTCAGAGATCGTGCTTGGGTAACGTTCAACTTTTGAATGGATCCCGATTGATTTTGCGGAACGTTCTTTATTACGTACATAAACCTGACTGGCTGGATTTTCTCCTACTAATAAAACGACCAATCCGGGGGAGATCGATTTTGTTTTTAATTCGCTCACTTTTATCGCAATCTCTGCTTGCATTTTTTCAGCTAGTTCTTTTCCATTAATCAATTCTGCCATACGATCACTCCCAGATTTTTTTGTGCTTTCATTCTACCATAGATAAACAAGCTTTTAGAACCTGTTTCCTTGTTTTCATAGAAAAAAGCTGGGACTATGCCCCAGCTTCAATCTCTTTTAAAACATTAGATAATACACCGTTGACAAACTTACGTGATTGATCATCACTAAAAGTTTTGGCTAATTCAATGGCTTCATTCAATGCGACTGCAAATGGTACATCTTCAATGTACTTCATTTCAAAGATGGCGATACGCAAGATGATCAAATCCATCTTAGAGATACGATTGATGCGCCAGTTTCCTTTGAGGTGCTTCTCAATGGTTTGGTCTAATTCGCCTTTTTTCGCACACACACCGCCAACCAATGTATCTAAATAAACAGGAACAAACTCTGACTCCTCTTCATTGATCATTTCTTTGTGATCCAACTCAATTGCATGGAAAATTGCGTCTTCTTTGGTCAAATCAGCATTAAAATCTAATGGAAATAATGCTTGTAAAGCCATTTCACGAATTTCGTGTCTTGATAATTCTTTATTCATTTTCTTCCTCTTCGTCTTCAAAAAGTTCTTCAATTGCTGGTTGTTCTAGTTTTTCCGGTACGACTGCTACCACATGAACATTGACTTCTGCTAAAGCAATGTCTGTCATGAAAAGAACTTGCTGATTCACGCGTTCTTGCATTTCCATCGCTACTCTGGGAACAGAAACCCCATATTCTAAATAGCAATAAAGATCTACTTTTAACCCATCTTCATCATTTACTAAATAGACACCTTTACCATGCGCTGCACGCCCTAATAATTCCGTTACGTTGCTGGCAAATGTTCCACGCATCCCATAAACGCCTTCTACTTTTGAAGCAGCGATACCAATAATCACTTCAATGACTTCTGGCGCAATGACAATTTCACCAAGCTCTTGAGTCGCATTCAAAACTAAATTTTTGTCCTCTGCCATTTTATCTATTCCTCCTTTTGCCTCTACACAGATTGTTGCCTACGAATGAACCGTTCTTTCACTTATTCTTCATTCGAAACGTATAAAGGTAAACTGTTCACTTGCCTATTTGAGAGTCTTTTTCTCAAACAAATTACGCTTTGTTTTCAAAGCTTGCTGTCTTCTATAGTGTATCATTAAATCAAGTGATTTTCTATAACAAAGTCTGAGTGAATGATGCTTTAGGCTACGCTCATCATAAAATAATCAACTCTTTTGGTGAATGCGTCAACACGCGATTTCCATCAGAAGTAATCAATAAATCATCTTCGATTCTAACGCCACCGATACCTGGTAAGTAAATGCCTGGTTCGTCGGTAATAATATTTCCTGGAACAAATTGTTTCTCAGCTCGAACTGAAACATTGGGTCCTTCATGGATCTCTAAGCCAATTCCATGTCCTGTTGAGTGTCCAAAAGCTTCGCCATAACCATGTTTCGTAATGTAATCTCTAGCTACAGCATCTAGTTGCTTACCGGTAACTCCTGGTTTAGCTACTTCCAGAACTGCTAGTTGGGCTTCAAGAACGATTTGATAAATTTCTTTTAATTGTTCTCCTGGGTCACCAATCGCAAATGTTCGTGTCATATCAGAAACATAACCTTCATAGTAGCATCCAAAATCTATTGTGATCAAATCGCCTTGTTCAATGATTTTTTTGCTAGCAACTCCATGTGGCATAGCTGAGCGTAAACCACTAGCAACGATTGTTTCAAAAGAAACACCTGACGCTCCAAGTGAACGCATATAAAAATCTAATTGGTTGGCAACTTCGATCTCTGTCATTCCCGGTTGAATCATCTTGAGAATATGGTCATATGCCAAATCTGCAATACTACAAGCTTTTTCAATAATCGCAATTTCTTCTTCGTCTTTGATTTCTCGAAGTTCTTCAATCATGCCCGAAATAGGAATCAGTTGCGCATCAATGATCTCTTCTAATACCGAATATTCTAAGAAGGAAACAGTTGTTTCTTCAAAACCAAGTTCACGTAGTCCTTCTTTTTGAACTAAGTCAGCTACTTCTTCAAAAATCGGTCCTACATTTTTGATGATCTCAAATCCTTGAGCTTGAGCTGCTGCTTGCTCGGTATAACGAAAGTCAGTAATAAAAAAGGCTTTTTCCAATGTGATGACCGCTAAGCCTGTCGTACCAGTAAAATTAGTCAAATAACGAAGATTGTATGGACTAGTGATCAAAAATGAATCTAAATTTTCTTCTTGCATCTTTTTACGCAATTTTTCTACTCGTAGCATCATAAATGAAATTCCTTCTTTCTTTGCTCTCTTTTTTCTATTATAGCAAATTTTCTTTCTGACACAGCAGATAAAACAAATTTTCTTAATAAACTTAGTAAAACAAAAATAGTTAAGACAAATCAGTTTCAGATCTGCCTTAACTATTTACTTCTATCTGCAAAACTATTGGCTAAGCGTTAATCTATTTGATTATGATCGTTTCCCAAAAAAGAATGAAACAACTGCCACTAAAATAACTGCGCCTAAAATTGATGGAATAAGTGCCATACCAGCTGCATGTGGTCCCCAGTTACCAAAAATTGCTTGACCGATACTTGAACCAATCAATCCAGCAATGATATTTGTGATACAACCCATAGAATTTCCTTTACTGGTAATTGCTCCAGCAATGGCTCCGATGACTGCACCAACGATTAAAGTCCATATCCAACCCATACTAATAACCTCCTTCTTTACAGTTTCATTCTAGCATAGGAAAATTATTAGGAGCAAATGATTGAACCAGCGTTGAAGCTGACCTAGATAATGACACCGCACACAAAAGAAAAAGCGAAACACAAAACAAAACACGAATGACATGCTGCGAAGAGCATCCATTCGTGTTTTTCTACTTGCGTTTGAAGATACTTTTGACACCACGTTTCACTACATCAAAAAAGCTCAAGGATTGAACCATACGACTAGGATCTACGTATTTTCTGATAGCGCGAAGTACTTTTTTGGGTTCTTTAGAAGAAAATGTATATGTACCATTTTTCTTTGTTTGAATGGCATAGCGCGGAATCCATTTTCCTTTGAACATAACGGATGCGATGACGTAATCAATCTCTTCCCAAGGGATTTGAACAAATTTCCGAGTGTCTCTTGCATGATAAAATTCGAATCCTCGGTCTCCAATCATGATTTTCCCATAATCAGTCAAACCAGTAAACGCAGTGGCATCAATTACCAAATCAACTTTTGTATTGATTGATTGAACCATTTAATCACTCCTATTATTTTATCTATCTAGTATACTATCGTTTCAATGTTGAAATCTCAAGCAGCATCCACTTTTTGATAAAAAAAGCTCGGGGCTACGCCCGAGCTAGATTCTTATTATAAAAGACCAACAACATGGCCAACTACACCGACAACGAATAGACCTAAGATAATGACAATTGGAGAAACTTTTTTCTTCAATAACCACATGCATAGTAATGTCAATGCTAAAGCAGCTAACCCTGGGATCAATTGATCTAAGTTATCTTGTAAAGTTGTTACTTTTTCAGGACTAAGTGCTAGACCACTGTTTACTTGTTCAAAAGCACTCTTGATTCCTTCGCCACCAGCAGGTAATTTATCCCACTCAATGTAAGCACCTTTATCTAACTTAACAGTTGATACAACTGGCAAGAATTTAATCGATACCCACCGCTGTACTAAGGCGGCTAATACGAACATCCCTAAGATAGATGCACCTTTTGTTACGTCTTGCAATAATCCACCAGATAAATCATCTGTGATTTTAGAACCAGCTTTGTAACCAAATTCTTGTGTATACCACATGAATGACCAACGAATAATGTTCCAACCTAAGAAGAAGATGATTGGTCCAAGAATATTACCACCCATTGCTAGAGAAGCACCAAGAGCTCCTAACATCGGACGAACAGTAAACCAGAATACTGGGTCACCAACACCAGCAAGAGGTCCCATCATACCAACTTTAACCCCTTGGATCGCTACATCGTCAACAGGAGCGCCATTTGCGCGTTCTTCTTCTAATGCTAGCGTAACACCCAAGATAGGTGAAGCAATATATGGATGTGTGTTGAAAAATTCTAAGTGACGTTTAAGAGCTGCTGTGCGCTCTTCTTTCGTTTTGTATAATTTTTTGATTGCTGGGATCATTGAGAAAGCCCAACCACCATTTTGCATACGTTCATAGTTCCATGAACCTTGAATGAAGGTAGAACGCCATGCAACAGCTAAACGGTCTCTTTTAGATAAAGTAATTTTTTCTTCTGCCATTTTTATTTTCCTCCTTCAAGATTAATAGTCATTCAAAATGTCGCCTAGAGGGTCACCTGAGTTGCTTCCTCCGCCACCATTTGAAGAGCCTCCCATTTTAGAAAGGTTCAAGTAGATAAGAGCTAAAGCAACACCTAAAGCACCTAGGGCAATCAATGTTAATTGAGTAATTGCAGCTACAACAAAACCGATAACGAAGAATGGCCATACTTCTTTAGTTGCCATCATATTGATTACTAATGCGTAACCTACAGCAACAACCATTCCCCCACCAATAGCCATACCGTCTGTTAACCATGCAGGCATTGATTCTAAGAAAGATTGAACAGTTTGAGCTGGGATGAATAATAATGCTCCAGCAGGAATTGCAATACGGATACCTTGTAAACATACTGCAATGATGTGCCACATTTCAACTTTGCGGATGTTACCTTCTTCAGCAGCAGCATCCATCAAGTGAACGATAGGAACAGCGATTGTACGTACGATCATTGTTAAGAACAAACCAGCAACAGCAAGTGGTACTGCGATAGCAATAGCTGATGGAACGCCTCGAACACCTTGACCACCTAATACTAAAATAATTGCAGATGCAACTGATGCCAATGCAGCATCTGGTGCTACAGCAGCTCCGATATTTGCCCAGCCAAGAGCGATCATTTGAAGAGTACCACCTAATACGATACCTGCTTCAAGGTTACCTGTTACTAAACCTATTAATGTACATGCCACTAGAGGTTGATGAAATTGGAATTCATCCAGAATCCCTTCCATCCCTGCTAGAAAGGCAACGAATACGACTAAAATCATTGAAATAATAGACATGATAAGCCTCCTATAAATATTAGTTTTTTGAATTATGCTTTAGATAATTCAGACTTAGCTTTTTTAAGAATTTCGTCCATATTGTCGCGAGAGTCATTTGGTACTTTACGTACATCAAATTTAACTCCTTTGCTTTCTAGTTTTTCAAACGCCTCTACGTCTTCAGGGCCCATTGATAAAACTTTACTTACGACAACTTTCCCAACTGAGTGGGCCATTGAACCTACGTTTAATTCTTGGATGTCAACGCCGCCTTCAACAGCTGTCAACACGTCTTCAGGATTTTCAAACAATAGCAAAGCTTTTGTATTCCCAAATCTTGGATCTTTAGCAACTTCGATCATTTTAGAAATTGGGATAACGTTTGCTTTAACCCCTGGAGGAGCAGCTTGTTCGATCAATTTCTTACGTAAATCATCTTTTGATACAGCATCTGAAACAACGATGATCCGATTTGGTTGAACAGCTTTTGTCCATGCAGTAGCAACTTGACCATGTAATAAACGTGAGTCAACACGTGCTAAAACATATTTAATCTTACCGTCGCCAACTACTGTTCCTTCAGGTAATGCACCTTTAGGTTGTCCATCAGAAACTTCTGCTTTTGGTGCTTCTTGTGGTTCAAGCTCTTCTGGCTTCACTTTCACACCATCTTTTGCTGTTTCAATGATATGTGCTGCAATTTCTTGAGCAGATTCCATTGAAAAACGTGACGCATAAGCTTCGATCAACATAGGCAAGTTCAAACCACTAACAATTGCCCATTTGTCTTTGTGTTCTTCAAACAATGTGTTTGATTGATTGAACGGTGTTCCGCCCCATAAATCAACTAAGAACAATACTTCGTCTTGATTATCAAAAGAAGCAACAGCCTCTTCTAATTTGGCTCTCAAGTCATCTGGACCTTCGCTTGGTTTTAAAATGACTGCTTTGACGTTTTCTTGTTCGCCAAAAATCATTGAACCTGATTGCAAGATACCTTCAGCAAATTGTCCATGACTTGCAAGGATAATCCCTACCATATTTATACCTCCTACTTCTTTTTGTTGTAACAAATCAAATATTAAAATAATTGCTAACCATTACAACAGATGAATTTGACCATTTTCCAACAACAATATTATGCCTTTTTGGCTTTTGCTAGTAATTCCATCAAAAGGATCTTTCTATCTGCGGGTACTTTGCGAATTTCTAATTCTACACCTTGCTGATTCAAGAATTGGAACGATGCAATATCTTTATGGTCGACTGACACAAAATTTGTAATCATCGTCTTCCCCTCAGAAAAACTCATCCCACCGATATTCAATGAATCCAGCTGTACACCACTTAAGACAATTTTCTCAACGTCTTGAGGATTAGTGAATAAAAGCATCACTTTCGTCGTTGCTAGTAAACCGCTTTGATAAACTTGAATCATTTTTTTCACCGTGATCACATTTGCGATGATCCCCGGTGGAGCAGCTTCTTTTAAAAGAAACTTTCTCAATTTATCTTGGGCTACTGAATCACTAATAACAATGATGCGTTCCACGCCGGTCAATTTTGACCAGACCGTTGCAACTTGTCCATGGATCAAACGATCATCTATACGCGCTAACCGAATATCCATCAGCAAATCTCCTTTTGTTAAACTACTTCACAGAAACCCCTCTCATTTTCTGTGTGTATAACCATCTATTGGCACATTTATATAAAAGCAAGAACCGTGCCAACTTTTTATCAATACACTAAAGGGTTTTAAGGCGTTTCGAAGCAATACACAAAAAAAAGATACACTAATAACAGTGTATCTTTTTTGTGTATTTTTCATTTAGTGTATTCATTTTTTGCCAATTCATTACGAATCAGCTTTAATGAATAATAAACTTCAGATGAAGGTGTTTCAAATCTGATGGTCTTTTCCAACGGGGATAACAATTGTTGGATAGACGAAAACAATGGATCTTCCATCGCTTTTTCCAGTTCGTCTGATTCAACATTCAATGGCTCGTTTAATAAAATCCGTTCAATCATCCCCACTGTGTGTAAAACTAAATTGATTTTAAAACTATATCCATGATTCTCAATCGATAGCTTCTCAGACACTTGATCACTAAAATTCCATAAAGGATCAATCAATTTGGTTCCATTGATAAATGTAAAATTTTGTTCAATAAATTTCACACAAGTCTGTTTTGCAGTTTCTTCACTCAATGGCACTTCTTCTGTTTCATCTAATTCTGCCTCAAGCAATAATTGATCTAAAATCAACTCGATATTTTGATCGATAAACCGCTCCAATGGAATAAACGGCGCAGCAATCTGTGGATCTGTAATTCCAGTAGTCGCAATGACTTGGTAATTTTCAATTAATTTAGGCAATTCTTTTTCCAATTCTAAAACAGAGAGTGCCAAAACAGTCAACTCGACATCTTGCCGTTTACTTACAGAACGTTCGATCAATTCTTTGATTCGTTGTGCGGTTCCTTCACCAGATGCACAAATAGCTAAGATGGCTTTTTTTCTGAGTGCGGTCGGTTCAGGTGTTTTTTCCATCGAAATTTCTGCATAACCACGGAAATTTTTCAAGGAATCGTATAACATATCTAAATCCGTACCTAACACAGAAACTTTGCGAACCGTCTCTAATACCAAAGAGGTCGTCACCATGTCAACTGTCCGCACAGGAATTCCTGTATCTCGCTGAATCTGAGAATTAAATGAAGCAAGCGAACCCATATCCACTAATAAGATCGTTCCACTGCCTTCATCCACCTCTTGCACCATTCGTTCGATCCGACTAAGCGCCGTTTTAGGATCCATATCCAATGGCATATCGACCGCTCGTACATTGTCTGCATCTAATAATTGTTGGACCACTTGAACCATGCTGCTTGCTGTACTATTACCATGTGCTGCCACGACTACCCCAATACGACCGCTTGCTTGATTTGCCCTTAGCGACACAAGCAAGACAGTGAGATAGTAATCTTCGCTATCTGGAATCGTTACTTGGAAATACTCCTCAATATACTTTCTAACTTCTTTCGCTACTTCATATTCCACTGGAAAATCAATTGCCATTTCACGTATATTATCATTCGTATGGCGCTCTTCACCGATATTGATTCTTTTTAAAAAAGAACTGATATGCAGACTCATTGCGTAGATAAAATTTTGCTGAAACTCATATGGCAAGGCATTTTTTACCATTATATATATTTGATTGGTGACTTCGATGATTTTAGGATCAACAAACTCAGCTAGTTTATTATCGGCATTGAATGAGAATCCATGATCCTTGTAAAAAGATTTCAAATGGATGTTGATATCCGTTGAAATAAAATGATTGATGGCTTCTTGATCTAATCCGTCAGACTTTAATAGCGCTGCTTTGTCCCCAATAATGTCATAAAGATTATAGGGTAGTTCATAAGAATCAGATTGAATCTTCATGATTGTGTCGTTAGGGTACACCGTAATTTTGGGCTCCAATAGCTTCGATAGTTCGGACATCGCTACTCGATTACTTGCTAATTGGATCAATCCACTTCTAATCCCTTCCGTCAAATCATCGATCGTAATCGAAATTTCAGGAGAATTGATATGATTTAAAAAACCACGAGCGCAAATCAATTGGATATTCGATTTTAACTGACCGATGTTCCCATAGGTTACACTACCGATCAACGCTTTAACAACATCTTCAGTTAGCGAAATTTGCCGCTGGATACGGTTAGCTTCATGGGCGATCATAATTTTAACCAGGTCGATTTTTTCATTTGCAGGGCGTTTTTCAAAAGATGGCAACTTGATATTGATCGGTATTCTTCGAACAAATGTCTCTAATAGAGAAGAACCAGGGTCCTCAGTTGTCGCTCCCACGATCCGAACATTTGCTTCATGAGATTTTGTTGTTTCTCCTAATCGACTATAGGTACCATGATCCATGAAGTAAAAGATCATTTCTTGCCCTTCAGGTGGTAACCGGTGAATTTCATCTAGGAACAACATTCCTCCATCTGCTTGGTCAATGATTCCGGTTTTTTCCTCTTCTGCTCCAGTAAAAGCACCTTTGACATACCCAAACAAGTGACTCATCAATAATTCCGGGTTATTAGCGTAGTCGGCACAGTTAAAGACGATCAACTCGTTGTCTTCACTAATGACGTGATTGGCTTTGGCAAAATGAAACATCGCATGTGCAAAGTAGGTTTTCCCCGATCCAGTTGGTCCAGTGATCAAACAATTCAGACCTCTCGGCGGATATAAAATGGCGGCTTTCGCTTGCTCAACCGAGTTTTTCATACTCCCATTTGCGCCAATGATCTTAGCAAAAATATCTTTCGTATCAATCTGAATCCTTGCTTTTTCTACTGGTACTCTTTCTTCTTTATAGCTTATGACATGTTTGGCGGTCGGTTGTTCATAGGCAACATTTTTTTGATATATGTAACGTACAGGTCGTCCATCGGTTTTCAACAATTTTCCTTCACGTACCAACTGATTCAAATCTTTACTACTATTGGTCCGTTGGATTCCTAAAACCTCAGCTATCTCTTTCGTTGTGACCCCTTGATCATATTCAATCGGTTTTAGATGAGCCGTTTTTTCTTTGACATACGTATAAATTCGATCAATGCGCTTCGCCATTTGGTTTCGCCCCTTTTTCATTAACTGGCTTCAAAACATAATACTATAAATTTAATTCCATTTCGTCAACTATTTACAGTAAATATCTCTTATTAAAAGAAGTATTGACTGGATCAGCTACTCTTTGTCTCATTAGAATTATCCAAAAACGTCCCCTTCAACTTAAAGCTTTTCTTTAAAATGATCGGATCGAAGTGCTTGCGCCGATAAACCATTTTATCTATTGTAATGAAACACAGAAAAAAAAGCTCTCCTCTTAATCAACGAGAGAGAACTTTTTTCATTGAGTTTAGTTCATTGTTTATTCAATTTATTCTGTTTATTGAGTGCTCGGATAAACAATCACTTCCAATTCAATATTTTCTAGTGAACTTTTATTAACTCCGATCGTATAACCTAAACACTTGTCTTCTATAATAATACGCTCATCATACCATCTAATTATTCTTCATTTTTACTATCAAGTATGGTCAAAGTACGGTCATAAAAAAAGCTTTTAAAATACCCATTTCCTTTTACCGAATTATCTGTTTTTTCAGGAACATTAAAATAGAGAATTTTGTTTAACGGCTTATGAACCCACTCCATTCTGCACAAAAAGAAAATACATATAGTTACTATTAGAATCGTAATACTCTGCGGTAGACCAAAACTTTTAATAAACAAATCCAAATGAAGTTTATCATTCACTATTCTGACGATAGGTATATGCAACATATATATGATCAAGGATAATTCTCCAAAACTCGTAATAAACAGTCGTTTATTACTTATCAAAGCAACCAAACTACTGATTATAAGGAAGACTGCAATATAGTAAATAAATCGGAAAAAACCACCATAAAGACCTACTAATTCGCTTACATTCGCATAAGCATTTCTACCGGTCAAAAATCCCATCGTCAGTGAGGTGCCATATAACTTAAAATAAACGACAAAAAAACTTCCTGACAAAAGGAACAACGCGCACAACTTGATCTTAAAATTGTTTAGATAATTTGACATTTTTTGATAATCAATTAAGTATCCAGCATAAAAAAATGGAAAGAAAGTTAAGATTCTTGAAGAACATAGAAAATCTCCCAAATTTGCATCATATCCTGCCAAACAACCAATTACAACAGCTATGCCTAGCACCCAGTATTTGTCATATCCATCAATAACCATGCTGATTAATTGAAAAGCAAAAATAGCAAAACAGTACCATGGCAGTCCGCTTTCTGTTAAAAAGGAAAAGCTTAAAGAACCTGAAGAGAGAAAAGTGCTAATCAAAAATATAATTTTTAAAATGAAAAACCATTTGAGATATCTAAAACTTTTTCGGAAATCTTTGTTGCGAATTGTATTCTTGCTGAATAGACCAGAAACAAAGATGAATGCTGGCATATGAAACATATATATCCAATAGTTAATTTTCATTAACAAGTCGCTCTTTTGATTCGCCCGATCAATTAAATGACCTACTACAACCAGGAAAATTAATAAAGCCTTTAAATTGTCCCATTTGTACAAACGCTTTGAAACGTTATTTAAATTCATTTTTTCATTCATCACTCCTTTTTTAATCCTAGTATACAATACCACATTCACAAATAGTAGTGATTTTTTCCACTCATATATTGTTATACTTCAAACGGGAAACGTTTTTTATTTTTTTAACCGATCATTTAGAATGACGTTCGTTTTTTAATATGTAATTTCCATTTTAACTAATGATAAGCACAGGATTTTGAATAAAAAAGTAAAGAATGGTATTGATTTTTATGTTTAAGCACCTTTTTTGTCAACCGTTTTCATTAAAAGTCATAAAAAAAGCTCTATCCTTTACGTAATAAGGGATAGAGCTAACTGTTCATTAAGCTTCTTGAGCTACTGGATAAACAGACACTTGTTTTTTGTCGCGGCCTTTACGTTCGAAACGTACTACTCCGTCAACTTTAGCAAATAAAGTGTCGTCTCCACCAATACCCACGTTCACACCTGGATAAATTTTTGTACCGCGTTGACGGTAAAGAATTGATCCACCTGTAACTGTTTGTCCGTCAGCGCGTTTAGCACCTAGACGTTTTGATTCTGAGTCGCGTCCGTTAGATGTAGAACCGCCACCTTTTTTGTGGGCAAAGAATTGTAGATTCATTGATAACAACATGGTCTGCACCTCCTATTTATCATTAATTGTTTTAATTTGGATATATTCTGAATTTTCAGCTTCTATCGATTGTAATCCCAACAAGAGATTTTCTAATAGAATCTCGGCAATATTGTTTTGCTCTTGTGTCAATCCTGAAGTGACTTCGGTATATAAATAACCGCCCTCTTCTTCATTCATTTCGACAATTGGTTCAAAACCAGCTAATGAGGCAATCCCATTGACAGTACTGATCGCTAATGCAGAAACTCCTGCACAGACGATATCACTCCCATAAGGACCAGCATCAGCATGCCCTGTCAAAGTAAATGAAACGATTTGACCAGCGTCATTACGTTTAAATGTTCCTTTGATCATTATTCAGGCCTTCTTTCTCAAGCGCTAATTAAGCGTTGATCGCGTCGATAACCACTTTTGTGTATGGTTGACGGTGACCTTGTTTACGGTGTGAATGTTTTTTAGGTTTGTATTTGAAAGTAACGACTTTCTTTTGTTTGCCGTGTTTTTCAACAGTACCTTCAACAGTTGCACCAGAAATAATTGGAGCGCCTACTTTTGTAGTTTCGCCACCTACTAAGATAACTTCGTCAAAAACAACTTTTTCACCTGCTTCAACGTCAAGTTTTTCAACGTAGATTGCTTGTCCAACTTCAACTTTTACTTGTTTACCACCAGTTTTAATAATTGCGTACATGCTATAAAGCACCTCCTTATAATAGACTTAGACTCGCCATCCAGAGTGACAGTTACCTGTACTTACAAACTCGTTCTGTGCGGTTGTAGCTGTGGAGTCCACAATTACAACAGTACTAGATTACCAGAAACTAGCGCATTCGTCAACTCTAGATTCTAGAACTTTTCTTAAGTCAATCAATCGCAATTTTCACTTTTGCTAATTATAATGTTAGTGAAGACGAAGGAGGTAAACGAATGATCTATCCTGATGAATTGGTTCAAGAAGCAACGATTCGTATGCAAGGTCGTGCGGTAGAAGGTTTCGTTGCTGGTCAAGGCCCACTCCACCCAAAACTGATGCTGGTAGGTGAAGCTCCTGGCAAAACAGAAATCGATAATCATATTCCTTTTAGCGGACAAGCAGGCAAAGAACTAATGCAAACTCTTGCTCTAGCTGGTTTGACAAGAGAAGATGTTTATATTACTAGTGCAGTCAGAAGTCGACCTTATCGGACAGTCCAACGACTCAATAAACGAACTCAGCAAGCAGAAACTGTTTATCCGAATCGGACACCAACGAAAGCGGAAGTATTCGCTCATGCGCCGATCCTAGATTATGAAATCGAACATGTCGAGCCCCATTTGATTGCTACATTAGGCAATATCGGTTTGCAACGGTTATTAGGTTCTGCTTATACGATCTCTAAAAATCATGGTCAGCTTTATACTGGGCCTATTTTAAAACTGAATCAACAAAAAGATGCTTACGAGTGGAGTGATAAAAGCTACCAGATCCTCCCGCTTTTCCATCCTGCAGCTATTTTTTACAATCGAACATTAGCTGACGTGATCCGCAAAGACTGGCTTACCTTAGCAAACTATCTCGAGAAAGATCCTAGCAATCAATAGCCACAGCTTCCATAGGTAAAAAATCCCGAAACAGAAAAAAGCTGTTTCGGGATTTTTGAATTTTTATAGCTTATTTTAATTAAACACTGCAAAAAACACTTTGTTTGCCCTGCTTCTCAAAAACATTTCTCCTGCTCATGACTGATTACGTATATTGTTCATGCAGCGCTGAGAGTGCATGCGCTACTGTTTGGTGTTGCTCAAAGCCAGCTTTTTGCCATAAATGCTGTAGTTGTTTTTCTACTTCTGGTTGTAGCGAGGTGTAAATAATCGTTTGTTCTCGCATTTCAGCTTTTTCTTGAAACTCATCAAAAACAGCCCGGGCAGTTAAATCAATACTTGGAACACCACGCATAGAAAAAATGATCCCCTCTTTTTGATTTAGATCAGCTAATGTATTTTTTAATTTTTCAGCAGACATAAAAAAGAGTGGTCCGCTAATATAGACAACTGTCCAATTATCTAATTTTTTCGTTTCTGGCAAATCCATTCGTTCCCAATCGATTGTTTCAACCGAGATCGTGATTGCCGCACTTTTGATCACAAAGAAAATACAGCCACCGATAATGCCGATGACGATCGCAATACTTAAGTCAAAAATCACGGTACATCCCATAGTAATCAAAAATAATAAGATGCCAGACCAATATCTCTTAGTGAACAAGACGTTGATCGTTTCCCATTCATTCATGCGCCAAGCAGTAACAATCAACACTCCTGCCAAAGCTGGCATAGGAATGTTTGACATAATTGGTGCAAAAATAATCATAGATAAAAACAAAACCAAAGCATGAATGATACCAGCTAAACGAGTCTGTGCCCCTGATTTAATTGCCACACTTGTTCGGGCAATCGCAGCTGTCGCTGGAATGCCTCCAAAAAATGGTAAAATTAGATTTCCGATTCCTTGCGCAACAAGTTCTTGGTTGCTGTCCAACGGTTTGTTTGCCATTCGTCCCGCAGAAGCACCACAGAGCAAACTTTCCACCATGCCAAGCAAGGCAATGCTAATCGCTGGCACCATCACTTCTTTTAAAGAATCAAGATGAAAGGCTGCAAACGTTAAGCGATCGCTACTGATCAACGTCTGTGGAATTTTTCCCACGGTTGCTATCGGCAAGTGAAACAAGAACATCGCAACCGTTGCAAGAATAATTGCCATCAAAGAACTTGGTATAGTTTGAGCCCATTTTTTGGGGTAGATAATCATTCCGATGATCACTAATAATCCCATAATAAAGGAGGAAAAATTTATCGAAAAGCCAAAGGTCTGATAGCTGAGAAACTTCTCAATCACATTTGCACCTTCTGAATGGACACCAAACAAGTTATCCACTTGACCCAAGGCAATGATAATAGCAATTCCCGAGGTAAATCCAGTAATCACTGGAGCTGGAATAAAAGAGGTCAATGTTCCTAATCTAAAAATGCCTGCCACTAGCAATAATAGTCCTGCTAAAAATGTCGCCAGTAACACCCCAGACATCCCTTGAGTAGCTGCAATCGACATCAAGATCGCAGCCATTGCGCCTGTTGGTCCTGAAATTTGATAAAAACCACCTGACAAGCCACCAATAATAAGTCCAGCAATAACCGCTGTAATTAATCCTGCCGCAGCATTTGCACCACTGGACACGCCAAACGCCAACGCTAAAGGTAAAGCTACTGCAGCTACAGTAATACCAGCTAATAAATCTTTTTGGAATTTTTGACGATCATATCCGTCAAATTCTTCATTTAGTAAAAAAATATACTTTTTGAACAACCTAGAGACTCCTTTTTTATAAAAATTTTATGAAACACGCAACTACTAGAATAGCATATTTTTCTAACTCATGTCAGCTTTTTCACAAAGTTATAGGCGTTTTCATGAAAATTTTTATAAAATAAGATTAACTCAAATCAAAAGAGTCAGTAATCCAATGATTGCCAGACCACCTTGTTTCAAAATAATTAGTTTGTCACTAGTGATACTACCGTAAGCTGCGACCAGTACAATATAAATCAATAACAAACTTGCCATTTCTTTTGGTGCAGACGAAATATAAATGGCATACAATAAACCAATACCTAACAATCCATTATAAACACCTTGATTTTTAAATAACGTTTGTACCGACGAATTACTTAATTCTTTTTGACTCATTTTAAATACTCTGCCAGTTGCTTTAGAAGTTGTAGCAAAGGTTTCTAAATACATGATATAAAAAAATTCAATTGCAACTAATGTAATGATAATTTGTGAAATAATCGACATATTTTCTCCCCCTATTCATTTCTGCCTATCGGCTTAGAATAAGTATAGCCGAACCGTTCAAAAATAAAAAAACAAACACACTTGTAGCGATTATATTATAAGAACCTTGGATCCCCTGATACCAAACATCATCCACCTATAGAGGATGGACTGATTTCTGCTTAAACGAAGTTAAAATACACGAATGTATGAATTTGTAGAGTAAAAATTTTAACTACTCCTTTTACTTAGAAAAACATCCAATATATTCTTTTTTAACACATACCTAGTAAGTAGAAAATCCTACCTGATTAGACTGTGTATCATAAGAATACTTGCTACGTACCCATTTGGTCCAACTACCAGAACAAAGAAAAACCGGTAGAAACTTTCGTTTCTACCGGTTTTGGTTTTTTTTACGTCACAGGAGAACTAATCATAGCTACAACTAATTCTATTTAATTGATAAATAAAGCTTTTCTAATCGGATCTACCAAACAATTTGAATGATTAAAAAAACTATTTGGCACATAATTTGGCACAAGTAAAAAAGCCACTCATTTGAGCAGCAATGAAAAATAACCATTGATTTGTATGATATCCTTCAAAAAAAATTCTAGCACAGAACTAACTTAATTACTATATGGACGCTGTAGACTCGAACCTACGACCGGACGGTTATGAGCCGTCTGCTCTGACCAACTGAGCTAAGGGTACAAGGTGTCATGCAAATCTGATAGGGGACATGAAAGAGATACAAAAGAACATTCTACCAGATTTGCATGATCAGATATTAAAGAAAGATGGAGTTGTTATAGAGACTCATTCGCTTGTATATGAGAGATAATTTAATGGTCAAAGTCTCTATAACAGTAGTTAATTTTACTTCCAACTTATCGGCAATAAATATTTTCTTTTATTATTTTTTAGAAAAAATTAATAATACATTTTATAATGTTAAATAGATATCCTTAATCCGAACATCGTTAACCGCACCTTCACCATTTGCTTGATTACAACGGCGGAAAATGACATCGATTTTCGTGCCTTTTTTCACCCAGCTTAAATCCACAGTAACGTCCATTCCTAAGGCATCGCCACCTTTATAATTATAAGATTTCTTCACATCAGGTCGTTTGATTCCTTGTGAAGCCACACGAGTAATTTCTTCATTTGTGCCATGTTTCATGATCAAGATATAAGCAAATTTACCAATTGGTCCTTCTGGTTTGTCTGGCACCAGCCAACTAGCTATATTCACTTTGCTATTTCCTACAAATTTGAATCGTTCCAGTTTTCCATATGCGTTCCCTTGATGAACAGCTTTACTTGCTGCTACTGCTTTATCATGGTCGGATGGGGTTTGTGGTTTTGATGTAGGCTTTTGTGCTGGTTTTAGTGCCGATGATTTTTTCAATCGGAATACTTGCCAATAAGGATATCCATTCATTGCCAATCGTTCATCATGATTAGAAATAATCACATTATTAGCATATCCTGTTTCTTCGATCCAATTTTGATTATCCAAGCATATACCCGTGTGACCTGCTGAACCATAACTATTGCCTGGTTCTCCCCAAATAACAATATCTCCTTTTTGCATATTCCACGATTTATTGTCCGCAATTAATTCAAAGCCATTATCATGTAACCATTGTGGCATGGTCACTGTAGAAGGTGCGTAGGGTTGTCCCCATGGTTTTGCACCCCCACCACGTACAACTGACCAATAAACGAAAGAAGAACAGTCTGCTGTTCCCTTTTCAGGATCGCGCGGCCCTTCCATTGAATAAGGAACTTTTCCTACAAATCGTTTAGCATAATTAATCGCCCCATTCATATCTACTGTCATTTTTCATCGTCTCCTTCATTGATTTTTGTTTCTTTATAAAGTGATTTTCCATTAGCCGGCAAATCATAAAAACCACCCGCAGACATTCCCGCAAGGATTCCTGCCCACGCATAAGTGGCTATTTCTCCATGAATGATCGTCAGTGCATAGCTAATACCTATAATCAATCCAAAAAGAACATTCAAAAACGGCAACCATTTATTATTGATTGCCGTTTGTTTAATCATTTGTGTTACACCTACAACGATTGCGCCAATAATCGATGTCGCAAGTAAGATATTATCCATCTTTTTCTTCCTCCTTCAATGGATGATGGGGTAAGACTAAAATTTTATTGTATAGCGCCTCACCTGTTCCATTTCCACCAAGCGCTCGATACCCTTTCCATATATATTCAAGATTTTCTAAATCATCTACCGAGATCCATCCTTGTTCTAAAAAATAGATACACTGTTGATAGATTTTATCGTGTAATAACGCTAGGTTTGCGGATTCTAAGTTCCGAAACCTTCTTTCTGTTTGTTCTCGGTGTGCTTTCAATTGTTTGAACACTCTTACAAACAAAGAAATCACTCCGCCAGAGCCTAGCGCAACGAACAAACTATTAATTTCTAAAAAACGATCAAGCATGTTATTTCGTTGTTCCTCCTTTTCACAAAAATAGAATACTATCCAACGGATATTACCCGATAATCTGATTCACAAACGACACAATATAACTAGAAATCATTCGATATCCTTCATTGTTTAAGTGGTATTGATAAGTCACTTGGCTTGTATCATCAACGAATAAAACATCTTTATTGACTTCGTTGATTTGCGCCTCATCATATAGATTCAAATAAGGAATACTATACAATTTCGCAATTTCGACTAGTTTATCCGTAAATTCACGAGGCATTAAGCCACCAAGCTGTGTATTCCACACTTTGTACGGAATAATGATTCCTATGCGTAGCGTTGGAAATCTTTTCAGTACATCTTCTAACATCGATTGATACGCTCCGCAATACGTATTTTCATCAAATGAAGAACCGATCGCTTGCACTGTGCCAACTGCTCGACTTTGTCCAAAATCATTCACACCGGCAAAAAATGTCGCTAGTGAATAATCACTATAATCAAAAGCTTTAGAACGAGTGCCAATTTGTTTCGTATTCTGTCCAGAAATACCTTGATTATTTACTTCACAGCCAAATGCTGAACGAAGGTACGTTTGATAACCAATGGCCCGTGTATTAGGCATAGTCGTTTTATCTACAAATAATTGATGGTCATACCAAGTAATCGAATCACCAAAAGTAACAATTTTTTTGCCAAATAATTTTTTTGAATATGGATTAAGCCATTTTTGGTTTACGCCATATTCCGTTGCTTTCGTCAAAACATTTTCTCCTTCTGTCAAGCTAAAGAAATTTTCATTTCCTTTGCTACTTCCTGTGGTTCCAGCATAAAGGTTTAAACGAATATATCGAGCATTTGATGGCGTTTTGAATTGTCTATTGTTATTGTTCGAAGCTTCCGTATGTTGAATAGCACAAATCGGTTCTTTGAGCTCATTGAAATAATAACCTTGTGCACTAAATGTGATCGGAACGCTATAAACTGTATTGGGTTTTACCGAAATATAGTCTGATACAGCGAATTTCGCATTTTCAGTTATTACTGCTTCGTTGTTAATGAAATACCCTCTTGTAATCGTTTCAGAATCAAATAAATTTGTCTGAACTTCTGGTGCGGAAAAATTGGCGACTTCGATTCCTGTCGGTTCCAGCCAACGAACAGAAGCAACTTCTTGGTAAGGTAAATAGCGATTTGGATAGGTTGGATAGTTCGCATCAAATTCCGTAATCATCGCACTGGTCGCAGGACGTTGTGCGTCTCCATTCCACACAATATAAGCTGCATTTTCCGGTGCTTTATCTGTCATATTTGTTGTATCTGCACGAGAAATAGAACGAATAAACTTTTTCCCTTCATCAAACCATGCGCCTGGAATTCCTAGCCATGAACTAAACTTATAACGTTTTCCACTCGAAATAGGAATATATTCACTATGATAAACTTGTTGATTCGCTGCTGGTAGAAATTTCCCTGTATTATTATCTACATATTCACCATAAATGACATTCTTCCAATTAAATAAATTCGTTGATCCTTGAATCGTCGTCTCTGCAATCTTATCTGGAGTAATCGAAGCAGCTTGGATATCAGTACTTTGATACACTCCGCCATCTTCCCAAGAAGTAGTTTCTGTCTGCCAATAGTACCAATGTCCATTTTCTAATACTAAAAAAATCCCATCTGTTCCATTGGGATACGCTGCTTGTAATTCTGAAAACGTATTATACGTACCTTTTGGTGCTCCAGAAACAATTGTTGCAAATTGAGCATCGACAAATGCTTGATCCGCTTTGGTTGTTTGTAATCGAGAAATATTTTCTTGATTTTTTTCAACTACCGCTCTTTCTCCTTTATCAAATAGCTTTGTATCAATTTGTTTTTTGTTGTACGTATCAGCTTCTTCGTATAGTTCTTCTATTTTGTTTAGATTTTTTTCAACTTCAACTGCTTTCTGTTCAACGTTAGCAAGCGATTGATTAGTCTCGGTTGCTAATTCTTCTAATTGCTCCGAAAATTTATTAACTAATTGATCAGATTTCTCAGAAGCTGTTTCGATTAGTTGGATAAAATCTTTAAAATAATAATCACCATTCTCTTGAACATTGTGATCAATCATTGACTTCTCAATAGTAAAAGAGAAAGCTAAATTGTCTGTATGAGAACCATCTGGGAAATCAATGTAAACATTGACATCGACTTTCCCCTCGTAAGAAAGTAACATATCGGAAATTGGATATTTTACAATACCTTGCATGTAGCTTTCGGTAATGATTTGGTTGTCAAAAATAGGAAATTCTTTTTTCTCTTCACCAGAATAGATATACATAAAAAGACGGACAGTCGCATTGATTAAATCAGTTGGACTTCCGTCTTGATTTTTAATTTCAAATTGTAATACGCCAGCTTTTTTGTCATAAGATTTGAAAGTAAATCCAGTAACTTTCGCTGGTGGATTTGTAGGTTCTGTCGGAACAACGATTTTCCCTGTCTTTTTTTCCATTGAATTACCTTCCTTAATAATTAAATAGAGAAGTCACTATATTAGTAAATCCCTTCAACACCTGCAATCGTAAAACCCGTGTCATCTGTAAAATCTATAGTTCCATTTTCATGAATAGTGGCCAATCGACATTTAGTAAAACGTAGCACCACGTTGTCACGATAATTAGTAAGTTCTATTCGAATATTCCAAATACTTTTTTCGGATGAACCTATACCCGTGAACATAATAACTGGGTTATCTACCGCTGGTGTTTCAAGCGTAAATTGTGTACCTAAACCCTTGATATGAAATCGTAAACGACTAAAACGACGTGTACTAGCCGTTAAATTCATGTTTTGTCCTACCTTACAATTTGAATCGCCCGCTTTCCACAGTTTCGTTACTTGTTCAATTCGTTTCCAATTTCTTGAATTGTAGCCACCTTCTCCGCCTTCCTTGCTTGAATTGATATAGAAAATACTTCCGTTTGATACATCAATCATCACATAAGTCTTACGTTGAGAGTGTTCCCCAAAAACGTGTAACTGGATAATTTGTCCAGGGATCATTGGATCGGGCGTTCCCATTTCGTCAGCCCAAGCCCATACAGTAGCGTAATGCCCAAAAGGAATATTCCAAAAACTATACTTCTCACTTAAGTAATTATCCTTAATTAAATGACCGGTTGCTTGTGCTACAGTCTCAGGTGAAGCAAAACCTGCATTTCTCTCAGTAGCAAGCGCATGTGCTTGTTGGTCGTTACCATCACAATGAATAGCAAATTGTTTTAACATGTGATCAATTGCTTGATCTCTTGTCATATTTTCAAACATTATCCACCACTCCTTCAATATAAAAATGATCGTTTGGTTGCTCGTCCCACACCGTTCATTATCAATTTTCTTGCTGTCTTATCAATTGACAATTGATAAAAAGCTTCAAAATCAACACTAGTGTCTTTAGTAAATGCACAAGTTCCAACTATCATTTTCAAAGTACCGAGATTTCTCACCGTTTCCCAATGTTCATGCCCGCAAATATAGGCAATAATGACACCTGGTTCTTTTGTGCTAAAATCAAATACTTCACTTCCTGTAACGGACTCCGATGGTTCTCCAGTTAGCGAATCATAATCAATGGTTACTGACACACCTTGTTTAAACCCATCAATAAGCGTCCGTAATGCTGCAGTATTCCATACACCTGTTGCGGAATCATCTAATGGAATATGACCTACTAATAAAACATGATAGCTACGATCTAAATTCGTGAGGAAAGTACCGAAGTCTTTCAATTGTTTTGCTCCGATTTTCCCTATTTCCCCATCTTTTGTATGGCCACTGAATTCTTTATACTGACCGTTGCTATCAAGTGCATCACTATAATCATCTGTATCAATACGATAGATTGCAATTCCTTTATCTGGGAATAAACGACCACCGAATGTGCCATTATATAAATGGTGCATATCCGCACTATTTAAACAAGTTTCTGGTGTATGCCCTATCCAAGCATAAGGAATTTTTCCAGTATCATGATTTCCACGACAAACGATGACATCTTTTTTCCATACACTAGCAAAATTTGCGAAACGTTTTTGTATGGCCATTGAATGTGTTCGCCCAAAGTCACGAACACCAATCTTGAACTCTCCTGTACGCCCACTATTACAATCACAGTTATCTCCGCCGTAAACAGTCACATCACAGTGTTCAGCCATTTCTTTAAATCTTGCTAAAGTACTCCAACGCCTAGGATTCGTCGAACTATCTCCTGTTGTAAAAGCACTGTCTTTCCCCATCCCATCGACGTGAGTATCTGTGATGAACGCAACGTTAAATAACTGATGATCAATGTTGGCAATAACTTCATCAAAATTAGACGGAACAGAATATCCACCGTCTGTAATCTGTCGCACAGAACTAGACACAGAAAGTTTTTTATTTTGAATGTCATCTAAGCGATCAGCTAAACTCTCATAATTTCCTTTCGCTTCATTCAGAATGTTAATGATCGTACCACCAGGGTCCATGTTTTCCAGTAATTCACGATTATCCTCTAACCACTGCTCCCAGTCATTTTTGCCCTGATCCATGTAATCCTTGAATTTTCTTAGCAAATCCTCAAAGGTCCACACATAACCAGAATCCCGTAACTGACTTCTAGATATTCCAGAAATGACTCGATAGGTAAAATCCTGTGTGCTAAATTGTTCACTCCAAGTACCATCGCCGTTGAGTGAGCGAAAACTGAAATGTGCGGTGTTTTCGCCGCCCCATTGCCAGTCAGGTTCACTTAACGTATAAACAAGCCTTGCTTGTGCTGGACTATATTCTTGTACTTTTTGTTCCACAGGTTGTTTTTCACTAAACTTAGTTGTATTGACAAAAAAGGGAACTAATCCTTCAAAGGGTTTCAACTTCCCGTGTTCGACAACTTCTACAACTAGCTTTTGTGTTTTTGCATCTCCTTGTCTAACTTGGATCATCCCTACATAATTATATGGTTCTGTTGTGCTTAATATGACATTCCATTTTGCCACTAAACTCCCTCCTCCTTACTTTGGTGGTATGACAATGGAAGAAATTGCACTTGCACTATAATACTGGCGATCTAACTTTCCACAAATCATACCTAACTCTGTATTTTGTTCATAAGTTTGCATACGACCATTAGCTAAGCCTCGGATAACGCCAGTATGTCCATAAGTTCCATCTGCAAACCATGAACCCACTTGTCCACCTCTTGCCCAATTAATAATTGCACCAACTACTAATTGATCGTATCTAGGGTTTTGAATCACTTTCCAACCAACAGCAGACCAATCATAGGCAATACCAATATCAGATGCTGCAGAAGTATTTCCTATCACATGAGTTAAACCATATTTTGTTCCAGCACCCATGCCACAACCACCCAGATATCCTGAATATTCTGCAGACAAGCCATAACACTGACCATTACCAATTCGTTGTCCAATCAAAGACTCTAAATGTTTTAGTCCTGCTTCTCCAGTAGCTCCTCCTGGTTTTAAATCTTTAAATTTGTTATACCAATTCACTGCATAATCTTGACGTTCAGGATGTGTCGCTGCCGGACGTTCATAGTTTCGTTCAAAAGCGTATGCTGCTTGTCTTGGATCCGTACAAGCCTTGAATCCTTCAAACGTCGTAGGTTGTACTACGCCCATCCATTGCCCGTTTGTAAAAGTCCAAATAAGCAATCGAACTTGTGCATCTAGGCTCGTTATTGGAGCTGTAATACCTGCAGCGTTAAATAAATTTTGAACATAAACTTTCCCATCCCATGTGGCTGGCCCAACAAGAGGATATGCAGAACCATCCCACTGGACAATTCCGTAAGCAGGTCCACCAATCTGTACAGTATCAGAATCAAAAGTTCCTCCTGTTTCTTGTTGAATGTTCCCTAAGATTCCACATGCAGATTGTTTTGTAAATCCGTTATTACACAAGATATCGTAAATTCGCCATGCTCTTTTTTCTGCATCTGTTTTTAATTCACTAGGATATCCACCAGGTGTTTCTCCTCCTCCTGATGGACCTCCGCCTTGTCCAGCAGTTATAGGTAGACCGTTAAGTCTTAGGGTACCTTGAACGTCCAAATCTCCGAAATAATAAGTTTTACCATTACCTAACATCATAAATCCAGTACCTTCGCCTGCAGAAATGCAGAGATATTTTCCATCTGCAGCAGTCGTTATAACAATTGAATTATCATCAAGTGGTGTAGGTGTTACTGCTCCTGCAAACGGATTGCCAGCGGTAGAAGTTGTCCCTATACGTCCAAGAGTAGTGCCATCAGATTTGTAAAACTCAAATCCTCGTTTATTCATTTGCGATACAAGTTTATTTTTGGAGTACGCATGAATAGCTCCATCTTTCATTTTTAACTGATCGCCACAAGCACTAAACGAAGATTCAAATACTTCTGCATTGATTGTACCGACTTTAATAAAATCAGCAACAATTTCTCCTTTAGAAGTCATCGCAATATCAAAAGGTCCATTTATTCCATTGTCGGAGTATCCTAAGCCATTTAAATTCCAGCGCCACACACGTTTTGCATTAGCCGCGTTGTCAGTATCCATAATAAGTATCTCGGATGGTGCTTTCTCTGGACGAAAAACGACATGTCCACCAGAATTCCCAGTAATCCATGCCGTTGCATTGAGTACGTTTTGCACTAATGTTTCTGTCCGATTATCGATTTTCTTTTTGAGTTCTTGAGTTTGAGAATTCACTGTAGAAGTATAAAGAGTTAAATCATTTCCCAATACTAGATCCTTATACTTTCCTAATGTAGGAAAGTATGTATATTCAACTACTCGCTCAGTGATTTCAATATCAAGTTGTTTTGCTCTTACATGAACAACATCACCAAAGCTTAGAGTTGAAAGCTTCCGATACATTTCACCGTATTCCAAAGTATGTTCTAGCGAGACCATGCTAACGGTATGAGTTGCTTTAGGTTCATGAATACGATCATTTTCAAAAAGTGTATTTCCCCATTTCTTTAGTTCGTCGATTGTTTTACAATCTGAATTCTCTCTTTTACCTATGCGCCGATTTTCATCCGTTACTCCATCTATTTCTAAAAATCCATAGGTGATAGGGTCTTTATCTTCGTCATAATCATTGTCAGGAACACCACCAACCAGAAATAGACTGTTTACAACAGATTCTTCGTCTATTTCTTCCTCAATAGCTTCGAGATTTAAGCCGAAATCAATTCTAAATCCATTATCAGCTCCAATTTGTTTGACTAAATTCAAATCATAGTTATTCATATCTAATTCTGCACTTGCCACACTTGCCAAATTTTCATTTCCATTATTCGAACCAATAATAGCTTCAACTGGTGCTACTTGTTTTGCAGTGAACTGATGTGTTGTTCCAACGTTTGAAAGATAATTGAATTTTTGTGAGAATGCCAAACTGGATTTTAGATTATTCATGATCTGCGTTCCATTTCCATTATCTGTGAAAGACTCGATAATAAAATTTTTATTGGCCATAAAACCAATATGCCTTGTAGTTACTGAAACAGAATTCAGATTCTTTTTGACATTGTATATCTCAAAATACTGCCATGATCCATCAGGTACTTTTGCTTTTATGAAATTTCCTTTTTTTAGGTAAGAGCGAAATTCACCCTTTCTAGAATAATTTCCATAAAAACGATATTGTCCATTCAATACACGATTGATTTCTGGCAAATCTTCCCAATCAAGTAAAGCAATTCCATTGGTATTCAAATCGTCAGGCATTTCTTTATAAGCATAAATGAACTCCTGTTTCACAAATAAACACTCCTTCTCCATAACTTGATTTTTGAAAATGAGCCACTAACCTTGATAAGATTTTTCCCTGGACTCAACGTTGGCCAATCTCCTTTTGTAAATAGTGGTAAATCCTCTTGAATTGATTTACCCAATTCAGTATCAACAGTAAATGTACATGCCAACGTATTTAGTACAGTAAGGCTCTCGTCACCAATTGTTAGTGTGATGTCTCCCCCGCTAGATTCAATCTCAAAATAAGGATGTGCTACCTCATCGCCTGGATCGTATACCTCGATTTCATTTGTGCTAAATTCAATTGGTTGTTCATTCAGCTTTCGCTTAAATGGTTGACATCTAAACGTGGCAGTAAACGTATAAAAGAAGCCCCATTCGTTTTCGAATTTGACTTCTTCACCTATATTACAAATAGCATCTAAATATTTATCTGGATCATTATGCGTAATTAGTCTACTACTTCCAGAAAGCCACTTTTTGACCTCTCGAAGTTTAGAATGGGGAACAGTGATATTCTCTATTTTTAAATCAAAAGATTCATAATCACCAAAAGTTTCATTCAATTCACCATTTCTACCTTGAACAGTATATGTTTCATATCTTTTAGCTGGCATGACCTCAGGAAGTTCACTCTCGATAATACAATTCATATCGAGAGTAGCATTTAAGTTTTTCCAGATAAAATTTGGCTCATCTGGTTTCATGAATCGTTGACTCATTCTGGAACACCTCCCAAATCATAAATAGCTTGTCGATTAGCTCTTGCAAATTTACGGTTCATTCGATCTAATTCCGATGGATTATTTGCATCAACTTTGCCAATATGGATATGTTGCTCGATATTACCACCAGAAACTTTTCCACCGATACCTCTGCGTTTTTCTTCGTCAGATAATGGAGTCACAGTAGTTTTTCCATTTTTAGCAGTTAATAACTCTGGTCCAGCTTCACCAACAATCGCTTGTCCATTGATTAAATGACCACCTTGAGCTAAATATGGGAGCTTGGATATAGAAAATGATTTACCACCAATACCAGGAACCCATTTTGGTATTTTGATATTATTCAGTCCACCAATAAAACCATTAATCAAACCAATCATGGCATTAATAGGAGCTTTTCCCACAGCAACAATACCATCGAAAATACCGCCAAAAATATCAACCAAACCTTGCCATGCTCTTGACCAATCACCTGTAAATATACCAGTAATAAAGTCAATAAATCCTGTCAGTATCCTCTTTCCTGCATTATAAAAATTCATGAAATTAACTACTATTCCTTCGAAAACACCAGAAATATAGCCACCTATAAATTTAAAAACTTCTACGGCGACATCTGAAATGCCTTTGAAAAATGCATTAACTCCATCATGAAACCATTTCACTTTGTTATATGCCAATACAAATCCAGCAATCAATAAAGTTATTCCGGCGATAACAAGTAAGAATGGATTTGTTGCGAATGCGATTTTCATGGCAGAGAAAACAGATTGTAATGTTCGAATTCCACCAGCAACTTTTGTAACTGAACTCATTAATGTTCCAAGAATCACTAATAACGGACCAATTGCTGCTACTACTAAAGCTATTGTTACTAACATATTTTTTTGCCCTTGATCAAGTGAATCAAGCCAAGTTTTAAAACTTTGCAATGCTTCAATGGCCACTTTGAAAAATGGTAGAAGTGCAATTTGTACGCTTTCACCAACTGATGCCATTGCTAATTTTGCGTTGTTCATGGCTCTTTGCGCCTCGTCGATAGGGTCTTTTGTTTCTTCAAAGGTTGTTCCTACTGTTCCTGCAGCATTCTTTGATGCTTCTGATAAATCATCTAAATCTAGTTTTCCTCTTTTTATTGCATCAAGCATTTTGGATGCGCCTCTTGTTCCAAAAACTTCTGTTGCAATAGTTAGTCTCTCTTGGTCATTCTTTGCATTTTTGATTTTATCAGAGGTTTCTTTTAATCCATCAGATAAACTTTTATTATCTTTTGCATATGCCACAGCAGCTTTAGAAAGATAGCCTAATGCTCCACCAGAATCTATACCAGCTTGCTCGAATTGCCCCATCAACGTAACACCTTCTCCAAAACTCAATCCTAATTGTTTGATTTGAGGGGCGCCATCAATCGCCTTTTGCATTAAATCATCTACAGATTGTCCTGTATTTTGAGATGTCTTTGTTGTTACATCTAATACAGAATTTAAATCATCATAAGACATGTCATAAGCCTCAATTGCTTGTCGAGCAAAAATAGCCGATTGCGAAACATCTGTATCATTGATTTCAGCATACTGTAGGAGATAATTGGTGGAATCTTCCAGTTTTTTGTCCATGAATCCAAATTGCGTATTTACTTCACCAATGGCTTCTCCTACCGTTTGTAAAGGCAAGTGAGTATTTGAACCAACATTTTCGAAGGATTGCGATAGTCTATCAGCTTGATCGCCTGTTGCTCCGGTTTTAGTAATAATAGTATCAAGAGCTCCATCTACTTCACTAAAAGCTGCTAGTCCTGCAGCACCTGCAGCAACAATTGGTGCAGTTATGCCAATAGACATTTTTTCACCTACACCTTTAACTTTTTCGCCAGCTTCTTCAATTTTTTGAAGTTTTTTTGCAGTATCAACAGAAACATTCCCCTGTTCTTTTAATGCCTCATTAGTTTGCTCTAATGAAGAACGCAGTTTATTTTCTCCTGTTTCAGATTCCAAAAGTCTTTTATAGAGTTTTTGAGATTGGTCTGAATATTCACCAGTTTCTTTAACTGATTTTTCATACTCTTCCCTTAACATCTGGGTTCGCTTTTCTGCTAAAGAAAGTTGTTTTTCTAATTTTTTCTTAGTAGCTGTTAATTTCTCTGTTTGAGTTGCATTCTTATCCATGGCAGACACTTGGTTTTTGTACTCGGTAGCTGCTAAGTTCATTTCTTTATTGATTTCTTTAATTGTTTTTGAATAGCTAACTTCGCCATTCGTTTTAAAATTTAAAACAACATCTGATTCTTTCCCTGACATTTTAGCGCTCCTTTCCTACCACCAAGGACTCTTATCCATAGTTATAGATTGAGGTGGTTCAAACTCAGTATTTTGCTGTAACCACTGTAGGTATGATTTCAGCCACAAGTTAGGCGTAGATTTCAAAAAGAAACTCTCACTCCAATTTAATAGAGTGAGAGCAACATAAATATAAAAACTCCAAGGAG
>ERZ1034949.82-NODE-82-length-60548-cov-23.949515_pt1 | contig 60548 bp, 47 predicted proteins | sample MGYA00520590_ERZ1034949 | MGnify/ENA primary metagenome ERZ1034949 (study PRJEB33766, sample SAMN09781752) | gut metagenome | biome: gut microbiome | host: Homo sapiens | place: Madagascar | study: EMG produced TPA metagenomics assembly of the PRJNA485056 data set...
ATTTTATGATTTTTTCCTTTATACTCAGCTCAAGAGATGCCGGTATTACCTCTCCATAAAATCTGTTTAACTGAAAGGATGCTGTCATGAACGAAGAAATTACGCTCAAAGATTTCCTGTCCATCGGCCAGAATGCCATGGCCAGCAGGGTAGTACAACACGAAGACGCTACTGACAATTATAATAATGATTTCATGAACCTCCTGGCTACGCCCCGTCTCATTCACTGGGCCATAGATGCTTCAATCAAAGCTATCGATCCCTATCTACCGGAAGACTACGCCAGCATCGGACTGTCAATCAACTTTGTTCACACCGCCCCCACCAGTCTCGGTATGACAGTCACCGTCCACGCTTCTATCATTGCTATGACGGAAAGAGATGTCACCTTATCCATAAAAGCTTGGGATGAGCAGGGCGAAATCGGCCATGGCCTTCTGAAAAGGGCTATTGTATTAAAGAAAGCGGTACTGGAAAAAGCAGAAGAAAGGACACGCCTCCTCTTGATCCGTCAGGCCAATGAGCAGGTAAAGGATATGGAATAATGATGGCATTACCGGATAATATTACTGGCGCACTGATTCTCAGTGTGATTGACTTTTTCTTGAGTTTTATCTTTATCTCCTTTATCGGAGCAGTACTCCATTTTTTCCCGCTACTAAATAAGCTGGGCACCATCAGGGAAAGGAGAAACTGATTATGGAAACTCTTTTCATTCCCCTTTTATCTGAACTCCTCCATCAGACAGGACTCTCCGACATAACGCCGGGTAATCTCGTCATGATTATGACAGGACTTATCCTATTATACCTGGGAATTGTAAAAAAATACGAGCCCTTCCTGCTGACAGGGATTGGCTTTTCCTGCATTGTAGCCAACGTCCCCGGATCCACACTCACCACAGAAGGCGGACTTTTCTGGTACGCTTACCAGGGCGTAGAAAAGCTGATCCTGCCGCCCCTTATTTTCCTGGGCGTCGGTGCCATGACTGACTTTGGCCCCATGATCGCCAATCCCAGTCTTGTCATTCTGGGTGCAGCTGCTCACCTTGGCATTTTCGTTGCCCTCATCGGTGCCAACATTCTTGGCTTCTCTTTAGGAGAATCTGCTTCTATCGGCATTATTGGTGGAGCTGACGGCCCCATGGCCATTTACACAACCATGAAACTGGCACCCCATCTTCTGCCCCAGATTTCAGTGGCCGCCTATTCCTATATGGCCCTCATGCCACTCATCCAGCCACCTATCATGAAACTCCTGACCAATAAAAAAGAAAGAAGCATCATGATGAAGCAACCTCGGTACGTATCACGTCTGGAGAAAATTGCCTTCCCCATTGTCATGGCTGTCATTGTCAATATTTTCCTGCCACCCGTAGCGCCGCTGATTACCATGCTCATGCTGGGCAACCTGCTTCGTGAATGTTTAGTAGTAACGAAGCTGGCAGAAACAGCCTCTAATACCCTTTTGAATATCGTTACGCTGATACTGACCGTGGCCATCGGTTCTACCATGGATGCCCGCACCTTCCTCACCCCCAGTACCTTACTGATCATCGTCCTGGGTCTTGTGGCCTTCGCCTTTGGTACCGATTCCGGGGTAGTCTGTGCTAAGGTTATGTGCTATCTCACCCACGGCCGTATCAATCCTCTCATCGGTTCTGCTGGCATTGCTTCCGTTCCGATTGCTGCCAGGGTTTCCCATCTCGTAGGGCAGCAGGAAAACCGCCGTGTTTTCCTCCTCATGCATGCCATGGGACCAAACCTGGCCGGCGTATTTGGGACGGCCATTTCCGGTGGTATTATGCTTGCCCTTCTGGCACAATAATAATTCAATATGAAAGAGCAGTGATTCATGAAATCGCCGCTCTTTTTCGTTGGATAATTGAACTGAAAACAGCTCGGCCAATTTCAGTTTGTCGAGCTGTTGGTGTTCGGTGTTGGCGGGTAGAGTCACTCGCACGGGGCTGTCAGCTTCTAGCTGTTAGCGGCTAGGAAAGCTGATTCGCCTGCGGCGCTTCCAACAGTTTCCATCAGCTAACCTCAGCCCCGTGGGCAGCTCCTTCCCAAGGAAGGAGCCTCGTTTTGAGTCAATTTCACGTTTTAGGAGTAGAGTCTTTAGGACTCCAATCGCGGCGGAGCCGCTGGTCGTTAGCCTCCTTCCTCGGGAAGGAGGTGGCGCCGTCAGGCGACGGAGGTTAGCTGTTGGAAGCGCCGCAGGCTGTAGAGTCTTCCTAGCAGCTAGAAGCTAGAAGCCCCGCACAAATGACTCTATCCGTAAGCTTCGCTCTAACAGCTCGTCAAACCGCAATAGTTCTTTTACTTTCTATTCTGCTTCATGGCCCATTCCCAGGCCCTGCGGAAGACAGGTACTTCCACTCCCGTTTCTTTTCCCATATCCACCATACGGCCAAGGATCATGGCTGCTTCCGTATCCTCAGCCTTTTTGCCGCCGGACAGGTCCCGGTACAGAGAAGTCACCGTATCGTCCGGGAGTGACCGGAAGATACGTATATAGTTCTCCTCATACTCCACCGGAAAAGAGACCCCCTTTGCCTTGGCCACCGCCATCACTTCCCCCACCGCCTCATGGAGGATGGAAAGGTAATCTTTCTGCTGCCGCACTTTTCCCGCAGGGCCGTCAAAATAGCAGAAAACTGCGCTGTTGCTCCCCATGAGGGCATATTTTTCCCAGCTGTCCAGCCGGATATCACCAGTCACCTCCGCCGGAATGCCTGCTTTTTGGAGAAGGTCTGCCGCTTCATAGAGGACCGGCGGATTCTTTCCATCTTTCATTCCCATCACAATTTTTCCGCTGCCCGCAGTCTGCACCACGTGGCCCGGGCCCTCCCGATGGCTGAACACACGGATCGTGCCGTCCGCCACATGGCAGGCCGGAAGAAGAGGCTCCATGAGCTCCGACACCAGCACTCCGTTCAGCAGGGGCACCACCACCGTGTCTTTCGTCACCATAGGTGCCAATTCCCGGCAGGCCTCTTTGAGGCCATTTCCCTTGCAGGAAAGAAAAACCAGGTCCATGGGGCCCATTTCCCCGGCCTCATGGCTCACTTTGACCGGATGAGCCGTAAAGGAGCCCAGTAAGGCCGAATCTACCTGGATTCCCTTTTCCCCTATGGTCCTTCCATTTTCACCGCGGCTGTAGAAATAAATGCTGTCAGCTACCCTGGCCAGGGCACCTCCCACAAAGCCGCCGATACCGCCAATGCCAAATATAAGAATTTTCATAATAAGCTCCTCCTTCCGCCATGGGGTTTGGTTATATAGTATCATGCCATGATTTTCCTGCCAATTTCAGTTTGTCGAGCTGCTGGACGGTGCTGATGGGTAGAGCCATTCGCATGGAGCTTCTAGCTACTAGCAACCAGCTGCCAGGAAGGCTGATTCGCCTGCGGCGCTACCCATCCTATATTTCCGTCAGTCATTCGTGCCGTAGGCTGACCAGCTTTCCTAGAAGCTAGAGGCTAGCAGCCAGAATCCCCGCACGAATGACTCTATCCATCAGCACCTCTTCAACAGCTCGTCACGCCCCAATTTAATCAATTAACCAGGTCTGCCATGATACAATGAAAGCAGAATCGTATTTTCATTTCTGCAACGGAGGACACCATGAACAGAATAACGCTCATCACACTGACTATGGCAATGACCGCATGGCTGGGTACGACCGCTGAAGGAACAGACAAAGCAATGCCTGCCAGTGCTGTGCCTTCATTATCGCAAAATGCATCTGCCATAAATATTCTATCTGATGGGAGCCCTGTTTTTGACGAACTGGTAAAAAAAGGAAAAGACTGCTCTGATCGGAAAGACTATGAAAAGGCTCTTTCTATTTATCGGTCTGCCCTCTCCCTGGCTCCGGCAGGGAAGAAAGGAGACCTCTATTGTCAGATCGGTTTTGTACAGAAAAAAATGCATCGATACGAAGAAGCCCGGATGGCCCTGGAAGAAGGGCTTCGCCTGTCTCCAAAGAACTGGAAAATCCTGTATGCCCTTGGAAACCTCTACAGCAATCCCTATTTCAACAGGCAGGATATAGCAGAAAAGTACTACACAATGGCTCTGGAAACTTCGGATAATAAACCGAAGGTCCTTGTTTCCTGGGGAGCCATGTATCTTACCAAGGGGAACGAGGAGAAGGCCATCGAGAAGCTATCCAAATCCATTTCCCTGGACCCTTCCTATGGCAAGGCCTATGTTCTCCGGGGCTCGGCCTATGGGCGATTAAAAAAATATAAAGAAGCCTTTGACGACTATGATGCTTTTCTTGCCGGTTCTCCGGAGAGAAAGGATCTTTCCCTGCTCTACGGAGTCCGGGGCACCACCTTGTTTTCTATGGGAAAATATGAGCAGGCAGCAGACGATTTTCTTCGTCTCCAAAAAGAGGAACCGGACCAGTTCTATCCCAATTCCATGGCCGGCCAATCCCTATACAAATGTAAACAGTATGAGAAAGCCATACCTTACCTGAAAAAGGCTGCAGAAATCAAGCCAAACGCTCCCATCATCTGGGATACATTGGGCATGGCCTACGATGGCATGAAGCAGCCCCGAAGTGCACAGGAAACATTGGAAAAAGCTGTCTCCCTGGGATCCGACAGTCCACTCACCTATCTCCAGTTGTCCCATTTCTACAGGAAAAGGAAAGACTATCCTGCTCTCGCCAGACTGGATACTGCATTTATTGAGAAGAATCCAAAGAGTTTCCTTTTCTACCAGGACCGTGCCTACGCCCTGGAAATCATGGGAAAATACGAGGAAGCTATTTCCGATTTCAACGCAGCCATCGATCTGGGTCTGGATATACCGGACATCCATCTGGAACGGGGCCTATGCTACCTGAAAATTGGAGACCCTGAGAAAGCACTGGCAGATTTCAAAGCGGCCGAAGAGCAGGTCCCCCAGGACCAGACGGCGCTTCTTCTCTCATCCGTTGCCCTGGGCCGTATGAAGGAATACGACAGGGCCCTTTCCCTGCTGGTTCCGGCAAGCCTCCTCCCCAATGGCCGCCCCAAAAATCGCATACTGAATACTATGGGCTCCCTATATGCTCTCAAGGGGGACTATGAAAGGGCCATCACGATTCTTACCGATGGCATCCGGCAATACCCCGCATATCCGGAAACCTACCGGAGTCGGGCCTGTGTCTATGAAAAGATGGGCCACCCGGACATGGCCATATCCGACATGAATGAATTCCTGAAACGGCAGCCCCAGAACATCAGGGGGCTCCAATACAGGGCAAAGCTTCTGGAAGAGACAGGAAAACATGATCTCGCTGAAAAGGACCGGCGGAAAGTGGCGGATCTGGAAAAGAAAAAGGTCCCCCAGGAGGATGACAAAGAAACGATGGACCTCTTGTATACAGCGGACCGAGAAAGATAAAAAAACGATGAACCATGAGCTATACAATGGTTCATCGCTTTTTATTCTGCGTCTTACAGACTGCCCGTTGGAAAAACGTATCTGTCTATGGACAGAATCATTCAGATAGGACAGCCATCGGCCCCAGCGGCGTAACTCCAACTACAGGAATGTAAATCGGAAGCCCCTTTCTCAGGCCTCGAAATTTTCCAGTTTGTACCCTTCCCCGTCTTCGTCGGCCACGATTTTCTTGACCTCTGCCTGGGCCATGTCCAGCTTCTTATTGCAAATACGGCTGATTTCCATGGCGCGGCTGTAGATTTTCAGTGCTTCATCCAGCGGGAGGTTTCCCTTTTCCAGAAGGCCAATCTGTTTCTGAAGTTCCGCCAGAGCCTGTTCAAATGAAATATTTTCTGTATCCATGGTTACACATCCTTCTTTTGAATATTCGATACGACAGATTCAATAACTCCGTCAGAGAGAATGGTCGAAATCCGATCCCCCTTCGCTGCGTCTCCTGCTTTCATAAGGGGTACGCCATCGCCCTTCGAGGTAATCGTATACCCCCGGGCAATGACAGAGAGTGGATTCAGGGCCTCCAGCTTCTGGGCAGAAAGCATGAAGAGATGCTTCTTCCCATCCACAATGGTCTCCATGGCATGGCTCGATTCCTGGACGAGACTATCCAGGGTCTGCATGCTCTCGGAAATACGGTTCATAAGAATGGTTTCCGCCTTATCCATCCAGGAGGCTATTCCCTGTTTATAAGCATCTACGTCGATTACCGCAATTTCCGCTGCCTGGGATGGTGTCGCTGCCCGACGGTCTGCCGCAAAATCACAGAGGGTCACATCAGTCTCATGGCCCACGGCACTGATGATGGGGATATGGGACGCTGCCACCGCCCGTACCACCGGCTCCTCATTGAAGGCCCAAAGGTCTTCCAGGGAGCCGCCGCCCCGGCCTACGATGAGAAGGTCTGCCAGATTCGTTTTATTAAAGAAAGCAATGGCCTTCACGATTTCCGGAGCCGCTTCCGTCCCCTGCACCTGCACGGGATAGAGAAGAATCCGGACCCCCGGATTCCGCCGCCGGGATACGGTAATGATATCATGCACCGCCGCGCCAGAAGGAGATGTCACCACGCCGATGGTCTTAGGAAGGAGCGGCAGAGGCTTCTTCCGCTGATTGTCAAAAAGTCCTTCCTTCTCCAGCTTTTCCTTCAGCTCTTCATAGGCCTGCATGAGACTGCCAATACCTTCAGGCCGCAGTGCCTGCACCTGGAACTGATAATTCCCATCCTTCTCATAGACGGAAATGGTACCATAGGCAAAGACCTTCTGACCGTCTTTGGGAAAGAAGGAAAGTTTGGCTGCATACCACCGAAACATGACGCACCGCAAAGCGGCATTCTCATCTTTCAGGGTAAAATAGCAGTGGCCGGACTTGTACCGTTTGAAATTAGAAATTTCACCGAGAATCACTATGTTATGCAGCTCCTGCCTGGATTCCAGCAGGCCCTTGATATAATGGTTCACTTCAGTGACAGAATAGGCATTCTTCTCCATAGAATCCCCCTTTCCCGGAGAAATAAAAGAATTACACTTTCCTGTAGTATAACACAATGGAATTATAGTTGAGATTTGAGGCCCTGCGACTTCACCGTAAAATAACTTCTGCCTTCCCTCTTTAGAGGAGAGTGGATTCGCCTGACGTGGTGGAGTCTCGGATGGTTGACTGCGAAGTGGTTCACCAGCTCAATGCCGGAGAAGCGCTGATGCGCCGCAGGCACTTCTTCACATGCCCTGTACCATATCCTCCGACATGTGGGCGGCGTTCAAAATACATTCGATGAAATACCGCACCCACACTTCATAGGCGCCGCTGTTTTCAACGGCCAGGAGATAGGCAAAGTAATAGTAACTCCGGTTCAGGAGCTGTACCGACAGAGGCAGGATAGGGGCCGGCAGGATTCCGGCTTCCTTAAGGCAGAGAAGAGTCAGAATCCTTCCCACCCGGCCATTCCCGTCCAGAAAAGGATGGATCATCTCAAACTGGTAGTGTACCAGTGCCGCCTTCACCAGGGGCTCCGTTCCCTCTTCCTCATTCATATAATGCTCCAGGGCAGAAAAGGCATTGGCCATGTCTTCCGGTGCCGGCGGCACAAAGGAGGCTCCCTTCGTCAGCGTGGCCCCCTCTTTTCCCAGCCAGACCGGGGAACGCCGGAACTCACCGGGGTTCTGTCGATAATGGGACCGGTCATGGAGAACCATATCATGAATTTCCTCCAGCAGCCGCCGGGAAAGAGGCAGTTCTTTCAATGCATCGAAACCATAGGACAGAGCCCGCCTGAGCCAACCTTCATCAGCTTCGCTGTCTTCCGCCCCCGCCAGCTTCAGGGACGACGCCGCCTCCGCCTGCACCATTTCCTTTGCAAAGTTTTCTTTCTTTTCCTGCGAAAGGCCATCATAGCGGACAGCAAGAGCCGAAAGCACGGCCCGGGCATCGCCGATAAGGGCCGCCAGCTCCGCCGTATAGGCAATAGTCACATCCTGCAGGTTTACAGGCTGGAAAGCCTTATAGGGATAGGGGCCGGGAATGGTTTTTCGGTATCCCGCCCGCTTCGGGTCCGCCGGCGGCATACCGCCCGGTAAAAACGTCAGTTCAAACATGGTCGATATCCTTTCATATATAAAATCATCAGTTTCCCAGCATCACAAGAAACAGGTCACGTATTTATCCAGGGAAGCGCTGATTCATGGGTAGAGTCCAACTGCACAGGGATTCCAAGGTACAACATCATCAGGATCCTCCTTAGATTATAACTGCTTTAACCGGATTTTTTCACGAATTATCCCGTCATCTCCATCATACATTGTCTTTAGAAATGGCCATTTATGTTTTTAGGATTTTTTTAGGGAAAATAAAAATCGGACCCCCTACGGAGTCCGATTTTATCGTGCTTTTTAGAAGAGCCGCAATTATTTCAGTTCTACGGTTGCGCCAGCGTCTTCCAGCTTCTTCTTCATTTCTTCAGCTTCAGCTTTAGCTACGCCAGTTTTAACTTCTTTCGGAGCGCCATCAACGAGAGCTTTAGCGTCTTTCAGGCCAAGACCGGTGATTTCACGAACGGCTTTGATAACCTGGATCTTCTTTTCGCCGATTTCTTTCAGAACTACGTCGAATTCGGTCTTTTCTTCAGCTGCTGCAGCTGCGCCAGCTGCCGGAGCTGCTGCTACTGCTACAGGAGCTGCAGCGGAAACACCGAATTTGTCTTCGATGGCTTTAACCAGTTCGGAGAGTTCGAGAACGGACATATTGCTAATGGCTTCAAGGATTTCTTCGTTTGTCATTTGTTTTTCCTCCATGGAATAATTTTATGCGTATCGATTACGCAGTTTCTTTCTGTTTACGCAGTGCTTCGAGAGCATATGCGAGTTTGGTAATGTTGCCGTTAAGGGCACGTGCAAGTCCGGAAATCGGAGCCTGCAGGGTTGCAGCGACCATACCGAGAAGCTGTTCTCTGGATGGCAGGTCTGCCAGTGCTTTGACTTCGTCTTTGCCGATGACTTTGCCATCGAGGACGCCGCACTTTACGGTAACGGCTTCGCTCTTGGTTTCCTTCAGGAATTCCTTCAGTGCTGCTGCCGGTGCTACCGGATCATCTTTGCAGGTAGCAAGACCATTTGGTCCCTGGAGCAGATCGTCAAGACCGTTCAGGCCGAGTTCATCAGCTGCAATACGGGTCAGTGTATTCTTAATGACCTTGTATTCAACGCCGTGAGCCAGGAATTTACGACGCAGCAGTGTTGCGTCTTTTACTGTCAGTTTGTTGAATGTAACAAGGACAATGCCCTGGGAGGACAGTCTGTCTTTCATTTCTGCAACGACAGCTTCCTTTTCAGGACGAACCTTTACTTCATACTTTTCTTCGCTCATAAGTACACCTCCTCTGCTATGGATTTGTATTTATCACGTTAGCTAAAACGACCCCGCAGAACCTGCGAGGTCGTGTACTGGCTTTCCAGTACTCAGCCTCGGGAGGCGGGCCTTTGCCCTTTAAAAATAATTACCGCCGGTCTTCAGCTAAGTGTAAATAGTAAATTAGGCTTTCGGTGCTGCTACCTTTGTGGTGTCCAGGTGGATGCCAGGGCCCATGGTAGAGCTGATGGTGAGGCTCTTCATGTAAACACCTTTTACGGAAGCCGGACGGGCTCTCAGAATGGTGTTATAAATAGCCAGGAGGTTCTGTTTCAGTTTGTCTTCGTCAAAGGATGCTTTGCCGATGATAACCTGTACATTGCCTGCTTTATCGGTACGGTACTGAACCTTGCCGCCTTTGATTTCGTTGACAGCCTTGGTAACGTCCATGGTTACGGTGCCAACCTTCGGGTTCGGCATGAGGCCTTTCGGTCCGAGGATACGGCCAAGACGGCCAACTACAGCCATCATGTCCGGTGTTGCTACGACGACGTCAAAGTCCATCCAGCCCTTCATAATCTTGTCGGCCAGTTCTTTGCCGCCTACGTAATCAGCGCCTGCTGCTTTTGCTTCGTCTTCTTTGTGGTCCTTAGCGAAAACGAGAACTTTCTTTGTTTTGCCGGTGCCTGCCGGAAGAACGGTAGCGCCGCGGAGCTGCTGGTCAGCGTATTTTGGGTTGATATTCAGGTTGAAAGCAACTTCGATGGTTTCATCGAATTTTGCGGATGCTGCTTCTTTTACCAGCTTTACAGCTTCGTCGATGTCATAGAGCTTATGACTGTCAACGATGGCTGCAGCTGCCTTCTGTTTCTTTGTCAGTTTTGCCATTGTTTCCTCCTATGTGGTCATTGGGGATTTACCCTGCCACGAACGGGTCAGTCTTAGTCTACAACTTCGATGCCCATAGAACGGGCTGTGCCTTCAACGAGACGCATTGCTGCTTCTATGTCGTTAGCGTTCAGGTCAGGCATCTTTGTTTCAGCGATTTCCTTGACCTGTGCTTTGGTGACTTTGCCAGCTTTCTTCTTGTTGGGTTCACCGGAAGCTTTTTCGATGCCTGCTGCCTTCTTCAGAAGAACGGCTGCCGGCGGAGTCTTACAAATGAATGTAAAGCTCCTATCTTCGAAAACGGTAATTTCTACAGGGATGATCAGGCCTGCCTGCTTTGCAGTGCGATCGTTGAAGTCTTTAACGAAGGCCATGATGTTTACGCCTGCCTGGCCAAGGGCCGGGCCTACTGGCGGTGCCGGGGTAGCTTTACCTGCGGGAACCTGCAGTTTTACGATTTTAGAAATTTTCTTTGCCATGTTGTTACACCTCCTATCCGTATTGGGAATGTGGTTGTTTCGGGCTGTAACGGGCCCTCCCACGGTGGGACGAGTCTAGTTCAAGGCAGTCCCACAAGAGTTTATTTAAGGAAGGGGTTCGAAGGAACCGGCTTCCAGCTCTATCGTTGTTGTTGTACCGAAGTTGCTGATGTCAGCCTTAATCTTGGTCTTATCATCAGAAACTTCGAGGACCACAGCGGTGCGGTCTTCAAAGACGCCCTTGGTGATCCTGATGCGGTCGCCCGGTTTTACATCGGTTTCCGCATTGGCGGTCTTTACGCCGCCGTTGATGATTCTTTCTGCTTCTTCATCAGAAAGGGGAATCGGCTTTGTGGTGGTTCCTACAAAGCCTGTGACACCCGGTGTGTTTCTTACGACATACCAGCTTCTGTCATTGACTTCCATCTTGATGAGAAGGTATCCGGGGAAAATTTTACGGGAGACAAGTTTTACCTTCCCGTCTTTTTCTTCTTCCGCTTCTTCCAGTGGGAGCAGAATTTCACGGATGGTATCATCCATTCCCATGGAATGGACTTTTCTTGTCAGCGTATCTTTGACCTTGTTTTCATATCCGGAATAGGTATGGATTACGTACCAGCGGATATCTTTCTTGGCGCCTTCGGTAGGTTCACCAATTTCGGTCGGAGCACTGACTTCACCCTGATTTTCTGCTTCTGCTTTCTTGTTTTCGACTTCTTTATCGGACATGGCTCTTCTCCTTTCAGCCCACGACGTGTACTAATAAATTAGAGAGGCCGCCGAATATGAAGTCAACTGCAACGATCAGGAATGAAACCACAATCACGGACACAATGACGGCAATGGTATACTGAATCATCTGGTGTTTGTCCGGCCAGATGACCTTCTTCATTTCCATCTTGGTTTCTTTGAAAAACCTGGTCCATGAGGCATTAGCTTCCTGTGCTTTCGCTACCTGTGTCTTAGTCTTACGCTTCGCCTTGGCCATGCTCACACCCCAGTTTCAATCACTCAAATTATTTTGTTTCTTTGTGCAGAGTGTGTTTGTGGCACCATTTGCAGTACTTCATCATTTCAAGACGTTCGGACGTATTCTTCTTATTCTTGTTTGTACGATAATTGCGGCGCTTGCATTCTGTGCATGCAAGAGTAATTCCTTCACGCATTCTTTACACCTCACTCAATCTTTCTCGGCCCGCGGCCAATTAACATGCTTAACTAGCATATCATAAGCACTATGCACAAGTCAACCGATTTCTCGAAACTTTGCATTTAAAAAAGCCGGGCCATCCCAGCGAGACTATTGTAGCACAGGATGACCGGCTTTGTAAATGGTTTTGTGAAATTATTTTGCTACTGACATTGAATGTACCCGGCGGGGCTTCCAACTCCCGGCCGCCAGCGGCTGGGAGCGGATGTCTATGGACCTGGAAATATCCACCTTCCGTTTCGGTCAGGCTCCTTTGGAAATATTCCTCTTCATCTCTTCCGGCGCTTTATGGTCTTCCATGACCTTCCGGTTCTTTATGGATTTCCACAGCTTGTCCGCCATAGGAGCCCACTGCCGTGCATAGGGCATGCACTTATCGCAGAGTTCATCGGCTGACTCCGGAGCCAGGAGATCCGTGGATTTGGCGCCGCACCGTTTCACCATGGCTGCCAGTTTAGGCGGATTTTCCAGCATGGGGCAGGGGCGGAGATGGTTCTTATTGAATGGCTGCCCTTTGGCGTATTCCTTGAACAGGGGCTGGGACAGGCAGGTAAGAAGATCATCTTTATTGATATTTGCGCTGGAGTAATGGATAAATACACAGGGCTCCACATCGCCGTTCGGATTGATATGGCAATAGTTCCGGCCGCCGGCTATGCAGCCGCCGATGTACTGGCCATCATTCTGGAAGTCCAGGGCCATGAAGGGTTTGCCCGTTTCCAGTTCCCGGATTTCACGAACCCTGTGAACCATATAGGCCCGCTGCTCCCTGGTAGGCAGAAGATCCAGGGATGCACCCTTACCCACAGGCATGTAATGGAAGTACCAGGTGTACCAGGCGCCCTTACTGATGAGCATGTCAATGAAGTCATCGGAGGTGACTGTTTCAATGTTCTTCCGGGTATAGCATATGGATGTACCATAGACGATACCATATTTATGGAGCAGGTCCATGGCATGCATCACTTTGTCAAAGTGGCCCTTACCACGGCGGCTGTCGTTTACTTCTCTCCAGCCTTCAATGGAGATGGAGAAGGACAGGTTCCCAACTTCACAGACCTTCCTGCAGAAATCGTCATCAATGAGAGTACCATTGGTAAATGCATGGAACTCGCAGTCCGGATGGGCCTTGCAGAGCTTCAGGATATCCGCTTTTCGTACGAGCGGTTCCCCGCCGGTCATCATGTAGAAATGGATGCCCAGTGCTTTACCCTGGGTGACAATCTTATTCATCACATCGTAGGACAGGTTCAGGGTGTGGCCGTATTCAGCGGCCCAGCATCCGATGCAGTGGCAGTTACAGGCACTGGTTGGATCAAAAAGGATGACCCAGGGAATATTGATACCATACTTCTCCCTGTTTTCCCACCGTTTCTTATTACCATAGAAGGCAGCCTCGAAGCCCAGGTCCATGACTGCGGTCTTGATGATGTGGGGATTCAGGGTATCCAGTGCCCGGTTCAGATATTTCCACCATTTATGGTTGTTCATGAGGAGCTCCCTCACACTGTCAAAGGTGGAGGATTCAAACATATTCCCATAGACCTTCTGGATCATATAGGAAAGGCGAATCAGGGATTTTCTTCTTTCCTCTTCATCCTTGATCGAAATAATATGGTCTACCAGCTTACTGACAGCTGCTTTCTGTACTGCATGTGTTAATTCCATAATAAAGACCTCCATTACGGAAGCAAGGGCCATTCTTTACTCATTGCGTCCATGAACCCAGGCTTTCCCAACTCATACGGGACATAGTCCTGACTCTGTGTCGGAGGAAAAGCTTCATTCCACGATTTTAGGGGAAATCGGTACTTCCTTATCGGGGGAAGCACTCATTCAATCGTTGTCAGAGTAGTGCAAAAAATCCTTATGAAATCTGACTCTGCGAATGAATCAGGGCTCCCGAGATCACAGATACTCCTTTCATACTGATTGTCAGTATCCTAATCTCTCAGAAAAACATGCGCCTCCTTCTGCAGGAGCCGTGCCTGTTCTTTGACTATGTACCGGGCCCGGTTCCTTTTAGCACTCACACTCCCTTTCTGCTAATAATTATAGCTCTCTTCAGTTCATAATGAAACCATAATACATTCCTAACATTTCGTTTTGTTTTCAGACCTGCTTTCCTGCTATTCAGGTCTATCATTCTCAATAAAGCCGACAGGTCTCCTCTCATTTTCTCAATTCAGCTTTATATTCATGAGTCAAACGTTGTTTATTAATCTCTTTTGCTCATTATACAGCCATTATAAAATTTTAAAATAAGGGGTAATAGAAAAAATAAAGAGACCCCACGGATAGGATACCGAAGGGTATAGAAAATCCATAAGTTTCTCCAGTAGTTTTCCGTCCACAGAGAATAATAAAAGGAGGGCCCAGGCAGGAGATCATTCTCCTGTCTGAGCCCTCCTTACATAGCAACAGGGTCCCTGATAGTGTAATGTCCAAGCTCATATGGCAGCATTTTTCTGAAGCTGCGGTCTTTACAGATTCAGCTCAAACATTTTATACTCCGTCCATCCCGTATCGGGATAGTACATCTTTCTGGCCGCCACAAAGGAAAAGCCCGCTGACCGGTATAGAGCTTCCGCCTGCCTATTGGTTCCCAGAATATCCAGCCGAACAGCCTTTTTACCTTCTGCCCTGGCTTCGTCCAGCACATGCCCCACCAGCCGCCTGCCAATGCCCCGGTTCTGCACTCTGGGGCTGACCGCCAGCCCGTGGGGGACCAGAATATCGTGGGAAGCAAAATCTCTGGACCAGGGGAGCCCTTTATATCCTTCGTTGGAATCACTGTTCAAAATAACTGTGCCCAGAATAACCCCATTCTCCCGCAGACTGTAGAGTTCCCCTTTTTTCAGGCTTTCTATAAGAAAATCGTCACTGGGATAGATTCCCTTCTTCCACCCGATCCGGTCATTTACCGATGCCATGTCATCGATGAGGCGCCAGTAAAAATCCCGGATTTCCGGAAATGCTTTCTCCGATTCTCTCTGCCATATCATAGATGCTGCCCCTTTCTGTCTGTATAGATCAGTCATATAAGGGATTGTATCATCGCAGCGGTGCTTACTGCAAGAGTAGAAAACAGGCATCTGATGGCAGGAAATCTCATGGCAGATATGGGCTATAAGGATTGGGTTGAAAGGTTTGAAGCAGTCTGTCCACCCCTTTCAGCCTCACCAGCCACCCCTATAACCGGAACCAGTAAAGAGCAACGGCCCTTTCCCGATAACCCATCCTCCACCTTTGGCGCGCTCCTTCTCCAGGAGCTGCATGTTAACGGTTCGTCTGACATACAGCTCCAGAAAAGCCATATTGGGATTAGGATTTAAATTGACTACAGTCACCAGTGCTGCTAACCGGTACCCCCCTCTCACTTCGCCCGCACCACCCCCGCAGGAAGCGACTCACGACAATTTGTGCGTCGCTATCGCTCCTTCGAATTGTGTTCACTGCCACCTCAAGGGGGACCGGATTCGCAGGGACCCCAGACAGGCAGCCTCCTTTCCCAAAGAGCAATAGCTTTCAGAACTCTTTGAGCTCCTCAAGGAGTGAGGTACGCCTTGGATATGTTTTCCTGTATTTTTCAGCGAGCTGTGCCGCTGTTTCCGGTCCATGGGGATAGGTCAGCATCTTTTTCAGGATTCTTTTCACCTTCCTGTAGCCCCTTCTATCACGGGCATCTTCCATGGCAGCATCCGCATGATAGACATAGATGGCCAGAGAGCGATCGGGATACAGTTCTTTCAGAAGTTTTTCATAATTTCCGAAGTCATGCATATTTTCCGCCGCTTCCATGAGGTAGTCATACTGTTTTTCCCTGGCAAAGAAAGGCATGGCATCCCAATTTCCCCGCAGGTTTTTCAGGAGCGTTTCCCGTTTTCCTGCCCATTCCTCATCGGTAAACCGGCTGCGGTATTCCTTATAAATTTCCTCCCGCCCCGGATGCTCATAAAACATGGTCTCCAGCAAGTCAAAGTATTTTTCTGTCATACCTTTACTGAGATAAATTTCCTTCAGCCGTTCTTCGTAGGCCAGAGTATTTCTGCTCCAATCGGACATGCCTGGAAGAGCCTCCTGCAGGAGCTTCATTTCCCGGTCCGTTTCTCCCCGTTCCCTGTAGATTTTCAGCATCTGCTCTGTATGGTCGTCCCCATAGCTGGCCGCATACTTTTCCACTTCTTCTATAGGTGCCCCTTCATCAGCAAGAATCTGCAACAGATAGTTTTTGCATTTTTCTACTTCAAATTTTTTATAAGGGTCTTCCTGCATGGCTTCTTCCAGCCCCGGCAGTTTCGCTTCTATGAATTTTCTCTTCTTTGCCAGCATGGATGGTTTCCTGAAATGGCCAATGACAAAATGATATACATCATCTTCCATGTAATCCACGATCCGGCCATCCAGGCGTTTAAGAATGAAATCAAGCATTTTGGTTTCATCTTTTTCATCGGGAATGCATCCACAGATATTTTCCCATATGCCCAGTATCTGATACACGAAACCCCTGGTTTGCCCGCTTTCCTGCATGTTCGTCTTCGACCATTTGATATACGTGGCAAAGGTAAAATTAAAAAGGTCCCACCACTGATCAGGAAGAGAAAAATCCTGCAAAGCGCTGTCCAATAATTCATCTATATCATGGACCAGATATCCCATGTGCCGCCAGTCAACGAAATTATAGTGAGCGGCCCGGGAAAAAGCAGCCCGCATCTTTTTTTTATATTCTCGAAGTTTCTCCGAATCTGCCATACAGATGACCTCCTTCCATTTTATATTCATTTTACAAAAAGAAAGAACGCAAAGCAATGGGAGACCCATTGGCCGTCTTTACCACTGAAAATAGCGGCAAATCCCGGTCATATGCCATGCTCCCTACGCTGGAAGGATTCTCTTTAACTCTCAGTTCTATGTTCTACCGAAATAAAAAAGACTCCCATAGGGGAGTCTTTTTTATTTCGGTAGAACCGATTATTTTACAATCTTAGCTACAACGCCTGCGCCTACGGTACGGCCGCCTTCACGGATAGCGAAACGCTGGCCTTCTTCCATAGCGATCGGGGTAATGAGCTTAACGCCCATTTCTACGTTATCGCCAGGCATGCACATTTCAGTGCCTTCCGGCAGGGTGATGTCGCCGGTTACGTCGGTGGTTCTGAAGAAGAACTGCGGACGATAGCCGTTGAAGAACGGGGTATGACGGCCGCCTTCATCTTTGGTCAGTACGTAAACCTGGGCAGTGAATTCGGTGTGCGGATGTACGGTGCCCGGTTTAGCAAGAACCTGGCCGCGAACGATGTCTTTACGATCAATGCCGCGGAGCAGTGTGCCGATGTTATCACCAGCCAGTGCCTGGTCCAGTGTCTTTCTGAACATTTCAACGCCGGTAACGACGGTTTCAGTTGGTTTATCCTGGAGGCCGACGATTTCAGCCGGATCGCCTACTTTGACGGTACCACGTTCAACTCTGCCGGTAGCAACGGTGCCACGGCCAGTGATAGTAAATACGTCTTCGACAGGCATCAGGAACGGTTTATCGGTATCACGAACAGGAGTCGGGATGTAATCATCAACAGCCTTCATGAGGTCGCGGATCTTCCGTTCATCTTCTTTGTTGCCATTGAGTGCGCCAAGAGCGGAGCCAACGATAATCGGCACTTCATCTCCCGGATAACCGTATTCGGTGAGGAGGTCTCTGATTTCCATTTCAACGAGGTCGATCAGTTCGGGATCATCGACCTGGTCAGCTTTGTTCAGGAATACTACGATTGCCGGAACACCGACCTGTTTAGCAAGGAGGATATGTTCACGGGTCTGGGGCATCGGGCCATCAGCTGCAGATACTACGAGGATAGCGCCATCCATCTGAGCTGCACCGGTGATCATGTTCTTTACATAGTCGGCATGCCCTGGGCAGTCAACATGTGCATAGTGACGTTTTTCGGTTTCATATTCAACGGTGGAGGTGTTGATTGTGATACCACGGGCTCTTTCTTCCGGAGCTTTATCAATGGAAGCATAGTCCAGGAAGTTTGCTTTACCTTCTTCGGACAGCACTTTGGTGATAGCAGCGGTCAGGGTTGTTTTACCATGATCGACATGGCCGATGGTGCCAATGTTAACATGCGGTTTTGTTCTTTCGTAATGAGCTTTTGCCATTTCTTTTCTCTCCTTATACAAAAAAGAATTTGCAAAAATAGATTTGCGCTTTATTTATTATACATTGAAAGTCAATGGTATACAAGAAACGAAGCACAATTCCATCTGCATTTTCATAAAAACAGAATGGTAACCTGTTCTCCTTCCGCCGGATGGGCATCCTACCCCTTCCGAACGTATGGATAACAGTAAAAAGAGCTCTCCTTGGAGAACTCTTTTCTACGGTGTTTGGTGGCGGCTCAGAGATTTGAACTCCGGACACAGCGGGTATGAACCGCTTGCTCTAGCCAACTGAGCTAAGCCGCCATGGAGCTGATAACCAGGATTGAACTGGTGACCTTATCCTTACCAAGGATACGCTCTACCAACTGAGCTATATCAGCACATCTATATAAAGGAAATGATTATCATGGTAGCGGGGGCAGGACTTGAACCTGCGACCTTCGGGTTATGAGCCCGACGAGCTGCCAACTGCTCCACCCCGCGATATTTGGTGGGCGGAATAGGATTCGAACCTATGAAGGCAAAGCCGGCAGATTTACAGTCTGCTCCCTTTAACCACTCGGGAATCCGCCCATACTGGAGCTGGCAATAGGACTTGAACCTACGACCTGCTGATTACAAATCAGCTGCTCTACCAACTGAGCTACGCCAGCACGCAAGTGACGAGATATATTATACATAATTTCGTCTCACTTGTCAAGCACTTTTTTGCTCACTCGGAGGTATGTCCTCATCACGTTTATAGATTATAGCATTAACAGCCCTGTCTGTCTACCCCTTTTTTACAATTTTTTTGAAGGGAATTTACATCTCAAAGTGAAGATTGAAAAGTGCGGAGGGCTGATGGGGTGCACAAATTCATAAAGCACCCCATTCGATATCCATCGGGATTCTTTTTTATTGCTAGGGAAGCACTGATTAAATCGTTGTCAGATTTCATTCTTGGATTTTTATGCAATGCAAGGAATAACTCGACGCGAATAGCGAGCTATTTAAGGCAGCAGTCCTGCATAGGACTGCTGAGCCAAGATAAGTTGGCGCTTTCTCTGCACATTAAAGCGCCTTCCTTTTATTCTTGGCCGAGTTATGACGAAGCAGTGCATAAAAATCCTTACGAAATCTGACTCTGCGAATTAATCAGCGCTTTCCTAGAGAAAAGCCGAATCCAGGAAATCCCATGACAGATGGCTGTGAGCGGTAAGCCGTCAGCCCCTGCTATTACCCCTCTGTGGATTCCTCTGTTCTTTTGGCCAACGGAACGTCCTTCGTTACGTCCCGATTCAGGACTTTTCTGGCCCCCTTCAGGAAACGGGGACGGGGAATAAGGGCAATGTGTCCGCAGCCCCTGCATTTCACCCGCATATCACTTCCCAGCTGCAGCACCTCCCACTCCTGGCTGCCGCAGGGATGTTTCTTTTTCATCTGCACGATATCACCGACACGGAACTGAATATACTGCATAGGACATCTCCTTAATTTCATACAATCCAGGCATGTCGCCTGTGAAGCCCCAATCCCCGGCTCCAGGGAAAATCTTTTTATTCATTATACATGAACCGGCGGATTTATCCATTGTCTTTTTCCGGGACCATAAGGAACCGGATAGGCAGGTAAGCGGCACCGGCTGGGATAAAGCGGATGTACAGGTCCTTTCCCATGTCCCAGGACCCACAGGAAATATAGTCATCCTCAGTGCCATTTCCAAACCAGCGGCCTCCCAGCTTCCCATCGGTGCGGTAGGTACGAAGAAGTTTCTCATCGGGACCAATCTGGAATGTGCCAAGGTATACACCGCCCTGGGCATTCACATACAGGTTATACCGGCCCTTTCCCTGATTATGGAAAGTTACATGGTAGGTCACGCCGTAGTCCCCGGTATTTTCCCGTTTCACCCGGGACAGTTCATCCATCCCTTTCTGGAAAGGAATGGAATTTCCCACCGAAAGAGCCACCGGGCCTTTGGCAAAGTCCCAGGATTTGTTTTCAAGGTAAATATCCCTGGCAAAGGTTCCCCTCATTTCATGGGTATCCGGAGGCAGGGGCAGGGCTGTGTCCAGGGACTGCTTTACATCCTCATCACTGCCATCGGGCACAATGGCTACGCCCAAAGTAACCGGCGCCTTTGTTTCCACTTCCACCATGCCGCTCACGAGATCCTCTTCATTGATACCGTCTGGATCATCGTCGTAAAGAATCACTTTGTTTTTATCTTTAATGGTCAGGGTCTCAGGTTTCCCTGCCGGTTCCACGGCTTCCCGAAAGGAAAGGGTGGCCCCTGTGGGAACGTAACTGCTGCTGGCATCCCCTTTAACTCTGCGAAGGATCGTCAATGGCTGTTTCTTTGCCGACTTCGCATACACCAGCACCCGAGCAGGACCGCCGGTTTCATTGACGTGGTAATAATAGACCCGTCCCTTCCCCGGTTTCACGGTTCCCTCATAGAGAATACCTGTCTTGTCCGCATATTCCGGGCAGTCGGAAAAAATGAGGGTTCCTTCCGTTTTCGTCTCCTTCAGGGGAAGTGTGGTATAGTTCTCATCCAGCGGAGAAGCCGCCGATACCCCGGCGCCGCCTAGTAGTACAAGACCGGATACTAACAATGTTTTGATATATTTTTTTAACATAACAGATTGGATTATTGACCTCACATTTATATATAAATGAAATAGAATTACGAATCAGCACTTCCCTGACTCTGCGAATTGACCAGCGTTTCCCTAGGGAAGCGCTGATTAATTCGCAGAGTCAGATTTCATAAGGATTTTTATGCACTGCTTCGTCATAGCTCTCCTTAAATAGCTCGCTATTCGCGTCGAGTTATTCCTCGCATTGCATAAAAATCCAAGAATAAAATCTGACAACGATTTAATCAGTGCTTCCCTAGAGGTCCGAATGTTTTTCCTCTGCCAGGGCTTCTATTTTTTTGAAGCGATGGGCAAGACCGGACTTGGTAATACCGCAGAGAGCCGCCAGTTCCGCCAGACTGGCATTGGGATTAGCCAGGCGCAGGTCGCAGGCTTCCCGGATTTTGGGAGAGAGAGAAGACCGTGGTACCCGGTCCAGCAGTTTCTGCACCATATGGGTCTGGTGGACAGCGGCATCCACGGTTTTCTGGAGATTGGCGGTCTCACAGTTCACCTGCCGGTTCACCCGATTTCTCATGTCCTTCACTACCCGCACACTTTCAAAGTCCAGATAACTCTGGCTGGCCCCCAGGATCTGGAGCAGCTCAGATACCTCATCCCCATCTTTTATATATACAATATAATCGTTTTTTCGGTCCGTCATCCGGGCATTCAGCTTGAAAGCAGCCATAGTTTTTACGATTTCCTCGGCGAAACGGTAGGACTGTGTCACCATTTCCAGATGGTAATCGCTCTGGGGACGGCTCACAGAGCCGCCGCCCAGAAAGGCGCCGGCCAGATAGGCCCGCTTCTCTTCCATGGTCTCCAGGAAAGCCTCATCATCTACAGCAGCCATAGGAGATAATCCCATGGTATCGAGAAATGCCAGTCCCTGCTCAGAAGGCTGGACCACCAGGGTGTACACATTTTTCTTGCGGAGCCTTCTCCCCTGCCGCACCATGGCGCTGGGCATGAAACCGAAGTCCTTTTTCAGATACACAAGGACCCGGCGGGCTACGGCGCTGTTTCCCGTAGAAAACTCCAGTCCCCATCGGCCGCCGGAACCGGTGATGAAGGAGCCGCTCATGCGGAGAAGAGCGAGCAGCTCCGCCGTGCGGCAGGATTTATCGTCTCGCCGGATACGGGCCAGCTCGTTTTTGACCTGTTCTGTAAATGACATTAGTGACTCCTTTTCAGATACTCGTCCAGCGCTTCCGGTGGAATCTTGGCCTGCAGCAGATTATGAATCTGCATGAGTTCCTCAGCCAGTACATTTGTATCCTGCACCGCTTCCCGAGCCGGCCCCAACAGGTCTGCTTCAATGAGGGAAGCTCCCAGGGATTCCACTTTTTTCCGGTCAATGGATACCGGATAGGCATGGGCCTTTTCGTATTTTTTCAAAACGTCGGCGGCAGGAGTGCCGGTATTGGCCAGCACGAAATCCACGACACCGCCACCGATATGGTCTACCAGGGCCTTCAGGTGGTCCCCTACGGTATATCCCGACGTTTCTCCGGGCTGGGTCATCACATTGCAGATGTAGATGACCGGTGCCCCGCTTTCGCGGATGGTCTGAAGAATTTCAGGCACCAGAAGATTTGGAAGCACCGACGTATAGAGGCTTCCGGGGCCAAGGGTGATGAGGTCCGCATCCCGCAGGGCCTTCAGGGCATCTCCCACAGCCATGGGGGCCTTAGGTATCGTAGACATATGGACAATACGGATGTCCCGTCCCTTTTTCTCAGGGTAGGCGGAAATTTCCGACTCTCCTTCCACGATTTCACCATCTGACATGCGGGCCTTAAGGCGCACGGTCTGGGACGTAGCAGGCATGACCTGGCCACGGATATTCAGGACCTTGCTGGCTGCTTCCAGCGCATTCTGTACGCTGCCGAACTGTTTGATCAGGGCTGCCAGGAAAAGATTGCCAAGGCTGTGCCCTGCCAGTTCCCCTTCCCCGCCGAAGCGGTACTGGAAGATTTCTTCCAACACCGTTTCTTTATCTGCCAGGGCTACGAGGCAGTTCCGCAGATCTCCCGGGGCAATGATGCCCATCTCTTCCCGGAGTCTTCCGGAAGAGCCGCCGTCATCGGCCACCGTCACGATGGCGGTAATATTTGATGTCTTATTTTTCAGTCCCCGAAGGAGCATGGACAACCCATGGCCGCCGCCGATGGCCACCACCTTCGGTCCCCGGGACAATTCCATCTTGGACAGAAGCTGTTTGGATACTTCCTTCTGATCCGGTGCCAGCAGCTCCACGAACCGCTTCATCAGTTTCCGGACAGCGGTCACCATGATCCACAGCCCCAGAATGACGAGAATGGTACCGCAGATGGCCAGGAACGTATAGCTGTAGCTTCCGGTCATCTGGAACGCAAAGAGGAGCATCTTTTCTTCCAGTATCCCAAAGATCTGGTAATTCAGAATCAGGGTCGCTCCAAAAACGAGAACCAGGATGCCGATGGAAAACAGGAGCATCCACCGTTTGATGGAAAGGCCCGGCCGGAGCCATTGCATGAAATGTTTCATTACTGCTCATCCTTCCGAAGAATCGGTCACATCGTGTTCCACATGGTTTCTGTGAAGGTCCCTGTGTTCGATATTCACATGGACATGTTTCTCTCTCAGGTGGTTTCCCAGTTTTTCCGTTACGAAGACAGACCGATGCATGCCGCCGGTGCATCCGATGGCAATGGTGAGTTGGGTTTTCCCGGATTCTTTGAACCGGTCCACCACAAAATCCATGAAATCATAGAGCTTTTCCAGAAATTTCTGGGTCACCGGGGACCGGTTGATGTAATCGGCCACTTCCTTCACCCGGCCTGTGGAATATTTATATTCCGGTACGTAGAAGGGATTCGGCAGGAACCGGACATCGATAACCATATCCGCATCGATGGGAATGCCATACTTGAAGCCGAAGGAAAATACGGTGATCTGCATATCCCCGCTTTTGCTGTCGCCGCCGAACCGGCTGGACAGGTATTCCTTCAAGTCACTTGTTTTCATGGCCGTAGTATCCACAATCACGTCGGCCTGGGCCCGGACACCGGCCAGGATTTTCCGTTCTGCCGCGATTCCTTCCTGGATGCGCATATTCCTGGCCAGGGGATGCTGCCGCCGGGTTTCCATGTAACGGCGCACCAGCGCTTCATCGGAAGCTTCAAGGAACACCACCTCATGGGGAATGCCCCGTTTCTTCAGTTCATCCAGTGCCTGGGGCAGGGCATCAAAGAAGGAACCGCCCCGGATATCGGTGACCACCGCCACGTGTCGGGTATTGGACGTGCTCTTCCAGCAGAGATCCGCAAACCGGGTAATGAGCACAGGAGGCAGGTTATCCACGCAGTAGTATCCCATATCCTCCAGTTTCTGCATGAAATTTGTCTTTCCGGCACCGCTCATGCCGGTAATGATGACAAAGCGGAAATCATCATCCTTCATGGTTCATCCCTCCAGTACGTATTTTTCTACAGCCCTGGCAACGCCGTCTTCGTTGTTGGACAGGGTCTCGTGGGCTGCCGCTTCTTTAGCGGATGCCGTGGCATTGGCCACAGCAAAGGACCAGGGCGTCAGAGACAGCATGGATACATCATTATTTCCGTTGCCGAAGGTCATCACGTGGTCCAGAGGAATACCATACTCCTCTGCCAGGGACGATACAGCGGCCCCCTTGGAACATTCCCGGTTATTCATTTCAAAGAAATAGGGCTTGGATTTCACCTGGTTCACCAGGGCACCGTACCGGGGGCGCAGGAAATCTTCCACCTTTTTCATTTCTTTCTCATCGTGTTCGCAAACGAGAATCTTCGTGGGCGCCTCTTTAGGCTGCCAGAAACCATCCCCCGCCACATAGGCCTTCACACCGCACTGCTTCTCGTATTCATCGGTCCGCCAGTCCCGGAAGGGTACATAGAGTTCGTCATCAATATAGGTATGGGCATACCAGCTGTGGGCTTTGATATCTGCCAGAATTTTCACAGACAGATCCCTGTCAATGCGGACATCCCGGATGATTTTCCCGCTTTCACAAAGACCGGTCATGGAACCGGTATAGCAGATGACCGGAACATTGCCGAGGCCGATGGCTTTTCCCCAGGGACGGGCAGCCTGGAACATGCGGCCCGTGGCAATAACAATTTTTACACCCCTTTCCAGGACCTTCCGGAGGACGTCCTTCGTATAGTCGGAAACGGATATATCATCCCGGAGAAGGGTATCATCCAGGTCGATGGCAATCATTTGAATAGAAGGCATAGTTGTGCTCCTTATATGTGAAAAGAAATCATAATGCAATGTTTTTATTTATTATATCATAGAGTGAAACGCCCGAAGACGTGGGAAGAGAAAAAGGATGCATAGAATTTTCCTGGTGCGTCAAATTTCAGTTTGTCGAACTGTTGGACAGCGCTGATGGATAGAGTCATTCGTGCAGAGCTTCTAGGGAAGCGCTGATTAAATCGTTGTCAGATTTCATTCTTGGATTTTTATGCAATGCAAGGAATAATCCGACGCGAATAGCGAGCTATTTAAGGAGGATTATGACGAAGCAGTGCATAAAAATCCTTATGAAATCTGACTCTGCGAATTAATCAGTGCTTCCCTAGCTGTTAGCTCCTAGCTGCCAGGAAGGCTCAACAGCCTGCGGCATGAATGACTGATGGAAACATCGGATAGAAAGCGCCGCAGGCGGATCAGCTTTCCTAGCAGCTAGCCGCCAGAAGCTAGAAGCTCCATGCGAAAGACTCTACCCATCCGCGCCGAACAAAGTAACTCGACAAACCGCAATAGGCACAATGCCGTATCCACCAAAAAAGCCCCCATCAGGGAGCTTTCTTCGTACATCCATCACAACAGGCTGACCAGTTCATCCACTTCCTCGTCCGTAGTGGCCCAGGATGTGGCGATGCGCATGACCACATGGTCTTCGTCCTTATTTTCCCAGAAGCCCAGTTCCACTTTGTGGGAGAGTTCCTCCGCCTTTTCTTTGGTGAGAATGAGGAAAATCTGGTTTGTCCGGTTCCGGATATCCTGGACATAGCCCTTTTCATCGAGGACCTTCCGGATCCGGTCGGCCTTTTCATCGGCATTCTTTCCCAACCGTTCATAGAGCCCATCGGTGAAGAGAGTGTCGAACTGGATTCCCGCTGCCCAGCCCTTGGCCAGGAGGGCACCATGCTGTTTCACCATGGTGAAGAAATGGGGAACCGTATTCTTCTTTGGAAATACTACGGCTTCTCCCAGGAGACCGCCGCACTTGGTACCGCCAATGTAGAAGGCATCTGCCAGACGGGCCAGGTCCTTCATGGTCACATCATTGCCTTCCGCCATGAGGCCATAGGCCAGGCGGGCACCGTCCACGTAGAGGGCAAGATGGTGTTCATGGCAGGTCCGGCTGATTTCTACCAGTTCCTTCAATGTATAGAGAGAGCCGTATTCCGTGGGCTGGGAAATATAAACCAGCGCCGGCATCACCATGTGTTCATGGTTTCCATCGGCCCAGTAGCCATCTACATATTCTGCAATCTGGGAAGCCCGGATTTTCCCTTCTTCCGATGGCAGCTCCAGTACCTTGTGGCCGCCATATTCAATGGCCCCGGCTTCATGGACAGAGACATGGCCGGTCCTGGCCGCAATGACTCCTTCATAGGGACGGAGCATGGTATCAATGACGGTGGCATTGGTCTGGGTACCGCCAATGAGGAAATATACGTCCGCCTCCGGCGCACCGGCAGCTTCCCGGATTTTATTCCTGGCGGATTCTGAAATCCGGTCAAAGCCGTAGCCCGCCAGCTTTTCTTTTCCCAGTTCTCCCAGCCGTTTCAGGATTTCCGGTGCGCAGGTTTCCATATAATCTGATGCAAAAGATAACATTGTCTATTCCTCCTGTTTTCAATCAAGTGGTTCCTTGTATTTCTGTGTCTGTCATTGTACGATAGGTGATGATAAAACACAAATTTCAATATCTTATATTCGTCATAACATATTGTTTTATAGATGGAGGAAATCAATGGACGAAGTCAAATGTGAAGCTCTCATAACGGCAGCAGAACAGGGCAGTCTCTCCAGGGCTGCCCGGATTCTCGGGTATACCCAGCCCGGCATCAGCCGCATGATTCATTCCCTGGAAGAGGAGCTGGGATTTCCTCTCCTCATCCGCACGAAAAAGGGGGTGGAGCTGACGCCAAACGGCAAAACGGTCCTTCCCTACCTTGAGGAAACGGTCCGTGCCGCCCGGCTCACCCATGAAACAAGCGCCAGCATCCTGGGGCTCCTCTCCGGTACCCTCACCATCGGCTGCTACTACAGCGTTTCCTCCATGATTCTTCCGCCCCTATTAAAGCGGTTCGGCACGGACTACCCCAGGGTGCGAATCATTCTGAGAGAAGGAACCAATGCAGAACTGGCAGAGGCCCTGGAAAATCGCACCATCGATTTTTCCCTGGCCGCCCCTACGCCGGAGTCTCTGGAATGTGACCATATTCCCATTCTGGAAGATGAACTGGTAGTCTGGCTCCCGCCTTCCCATCCCCTGGCCGGAAAAACCGCCTTCCCTCTGGAGGCACTGACCTCCTACCCCTTTATTATCACCCAGCCCGGACAGGACACGGACATTGACCGGCTCCTTTCCAAATATCATATCCATCCGGACTTTCACTTTGCCACCAAAGACGCCTATTCTACCTACCGCATGGTGGAAGCGGGGCTGGGCATCAGTTTCAACCAGTCCCTCTTCGCCAGGGGATGGAAAGGAAACGTGGTCACCCTCCCCTTCGATCCGCCCCAGGTAATCCACTTGGACATTTCCATTCCCTCCCTGAAAGAAGCGTCCCCGGCAGCGAAAAAATTCATCCAATACGTGGAGGAAGCGTACAGGGCTGATGGTGCAGATTCCCCAATCCCACACTGAAGCCTTCAGCGGTTAATCAGGAGTCGGTGGATGTGGGGCACGCAAAACCAGGAAGCGATGAGAAATTTTATAATTGACCCAAACTGCCTGTCAAATTGTGGTTTATCGAGCTGATGGAGAGTTACTGATGGATAGAGTCATTCGTGCGGAAGCTTCTAGCTGTTAGCTACTAGCTGCTAGGAAAGCTCTACAGCCTGCGGCGCTTCCTTCAATTTCCATCAGCTAACCTCAGCCCTGTGGGCAGCTCCTTCCCAAGGAAGGAGCCTCGTGCAGAGTCATTTTCACGTTTTAGGGTTAGAGTCGTTAGGAATCCAACTGCGGCAGAGCCGCTGTCCGTCAGCCTCCTTCCTCGGGAAGGAGGTGTCGCCGTAGGCGACGGAGGTTAACTATAGGAAGCGCCGCAGGCGAATCAGCTTGCCTGGCAGCCAGCCGCTAGAAGCTAGAAGCCCCGTGCGAGTGACTCTACCCGTCAACACCGAATACCAACAGCTCGACAAACTGAAATATCACAGCCTCATACATACTGCTTCAGGTATTTTACTCCGGCAAACGGGCTACGAAATCCACAAGGTAGTCCATGAACCGCCGGGCTGCGGCAGAGGCTGTCCTTTTATCTTTTATGAGGAGACTGATATTCCGATACGCCTTTTCTTTCAGGGAGCGGATGGCAATGTGGTAAGCCTGACGCCGGAGGACCAGCCGGGGCTCCATGCTGATGCCCAGTCCTTTTTCTACCATGGCCATCATGGTGGCATCGTCCCAGGTGGTGACCCGTACCTTTGGATGGATATGGCAGGCTTCCAGAATGTCCGGTACTTCGCCCCGGCCCCCCTTTTCCAGGAGAAGGAAGGGCTCCTCTGACAGGCATTTCACCGGAATGGACGAAAGTTGGCAGAGCCGGTGTCCCTCCGGGAGAATGACCACCAGCTCATCCCGGGCCAGGAAGCGGGTATCCATTTTCTTTTCCGGCGCCATGCAGGTAAGGCCACAGTCCACCCGGCCGCTGTAGACCCAGTCTTCAATTTCCCCATAGTCTCCCAGAAGTATTTCATAATCGATGCCGGGGTAATCTTTCTGGAAAGACTGGATTACCGAAGGAAGCCAATTGGAGGCGACACTGGAAAACGCGGCAATCCGGACGATGCCCTGTTCAAGACCCTTCACTTCACTCACCTGCTGCTCCAGGTCGAACGAAGCGCGGCATAAATTTTCTGCGTAGGGCAGGAGCCGAAGGCCGTCGGAAGTCAGGCGTACGCCGGTTCTGTCTCTTTCCAGCAGAATCAGGTTCCATTCTTTCTCCAGATCGTGGATCATGCGGCTGATGCCGGACTGGGAATAATCCAGCGCCTCCGCCGCCCGGGAAAAGCTTCCCAGTTCCACGGTTTTCACAAAGGCCATATATTTCTGCAGGTTTCCATCAATCATGACCGGTCCTCCTTGCATTCGAAATCCTCATGTAATTCATGAGAAATATTCGTTTTTCACATGGTTTAGTTGTATGATATCATATTCCCCAGACAGGAGGAATAGACCTATGAAAGCCGTACGAATGACAGAAGGACCACTGGTCCGGAATATCATTGCCTTTGCTATCCCCATTGCCCTTTCCGGCATGATCCAGCAGCTCTTCAACGCTGCAGACACCGCCGTGGTGGGCCGCTTTGCTGACGCCAATGCCCTGGCCGCTGTGGGTATCAACGGGGAACTCATTGCCTTCTTCATCTGCCTGTCCGGAGGCCTTGCCATCGGCAGCAATGTGCTTATTGCCAATGCCATCGGCCGGAAAAATGAAAGCGGCATTTCCCTGGCCGTCCATTCTTCCCTCTGCCTGGCTCTCCTGGCGGGGGTCCTTGGCATGATAGCAGGGCTCCTTGTGGCAGACCCCCTGCTCCGGCTCATCGATACACCGTCCTCCATTTTCCATCTGGCATCGGTATACCTGAAGCTTTACTTCCTGGGATATCCCTTCCTCTTGATTTACGATTTCGGCTCCGCCATTCTCCGGAGCCATGGAGACAGCCGAAGTCCTTTCCTTATCCTTCTGGCAGCAGGCGTAGTCAATGTGGTACTGAACCTGGTTTTTGTCATCCTTTTCCATATGGACGTGGCGGGAGTTGCCATTGCCACAGATATCGCCACCGCCCTTTCCGCCGTCTTCGTAGTCTATCGGCTGGCGGGAGAAGAGGGGCCATTCCGTTTCCGTATGGGCAGGCTCACCCTTCACGGACCATCGGTTTCCCGGATTCTTACCATCGGTATTCCCGCCGCTCTGCAGGGCGCCGTTTTCTGCCTGGCCAATATTTTCGTCCAGGCCGCCGTCAATACCTTCGGTACCACGGTGGTGGCAGGAAATACGATTGCCCTGAATTACGAGTATTTCACCTACTACCTCATCACTGCCTTCGGGCAGACCGCTACCACCTTTGTAAGCCAGAACTGGGGTGCCGGTAACCTGAAACGCTGCCTTGAAACCGCCAAAGACTGCCTGCTGCTCTCCCTCATCGGCGGATTTACCATCAATATTCCGGCCTCCCTTTTTTATCCCCTTTCGGCGGGCCTGTTTTCCCCGGATCCCGCTATTATCAAAGCAGCCAGTGTCCGTTTCCTGATTATCGTCATACTGGAGCCGCTATGCAGCTTCATTGAAGTCCCTGCCGGATTTCTCCGGGGCCTGGGCCACTCCACGCTCCCCGCCCTTTGGACAATCCTCGGTACCTGTGTCCTGCGAATTTTCTGGATTTTGACGGTCTTTGCCCAGTTCCATGATATCCGGGTACTCTACGTGGTCTTCCCCATTTCCTGGGTTCTCATGGGACTCCTCATGCTCGGAAGCTGCTGGAGGGTACTGAGGAGAAGTGCATAAAAAGCGATTCCCGCCAATTGTGGTTTGTCGAGCTGTTGGAGAGGTGCTGATGGATAGAGTCATTCGTGCGGGGCTTCTAGCTACTAGCTCCTAGCTTCTAGGAAAGCCGGTCAGCCTACGGCACGAATGACTGACGGAAATATAGGGTGGATAGCGCCGCAGGCGAATCAGTTTTCCTAGCTGCTAGCCGCTAGAAGCTAGAAGCTAGAAGCCCCGTGCGAGTGACTCTACCCGTCAACACCGAATACCAACAGCTCGACAAACTGAAATGTTGCATCTTCTTCAATAAAAAAAAACAGTGGAATGAAATTCTTCACTCCACTGTCTTTTTTATTATCTTCAGATCTTTCTTCCTGGATATGCCTTGAGGCCATGGGCCAGGAGGGTAATGGCCCTTTCCAGGTCCCTGCAGTTCAGCACATAGGCCAGGCGGGCTTCATCGATGCCCTTGCCCGGTTCCGCATAGAAACCGTTGCCCGGGGCAATCATTACGGTTTCCCCGTCTTCTTCGAAGTCCTTCAGCATCCAGATAGCGAATTTTTCCGCATCATCCACAGGGAGTTTTACCATGACGTAGAAAGCACCCTTGGGGTCCGAAGAAATGACGCCCGGAATTTTCGCAAGTCCGGCAGCGATGGTATCGCGGCGTTTCTTGTATTCCTTATTGACCTCTTCCAGATAGGATTTCGGTGTATCGTAGAGAGCAGCCGCCCCCACCTGTTCTACCGTTGGCACACAGAGGCGGGCCTGGCAGAATTTATTGATCTGGGTGGTGAAGTCTTCATTCTTGCTGATCAGGCATCCGATGCGGGCACCGCAGGCACTGTACCGCTTGGACACGGAGTCCACAATGATGAGGTTATCTGCCAGGTCATCGTAGGTGCCAAAGCTGGTATAAGCTCCATCGTATACGAATTCCCGGTACACTTCATCCGCAATGAGGGCCAGGCCATGTTTCTTGACCACCGAAGCAATCATGTCCATTTCGGCCTTCGTATACACTACGCCCGTGGGGTTGCCGGGGTTCGTCAGAAGAATGGCCCGGGTCTTATCGGTAACATATTTTTCTACCGTATCCTTGTCCGGCAGGCGATAGCCGTTTTCGGCACTGGTAGGAACAGCTCTTACATGGGCCCCTGCAATCTTGGCGAAGGAATTGTAGTTTGCATAGAACGGCTCAAATACAAGGATTTCATCCCCCGGATCACAGAGGGTGAGGGCTGCCAGTTCCAGTGCTTCGCTGCCGCCGGCGGTGACATAGATATTCTTTTCACTGTACTCCATGCCCCATTCTTTGTAGTACTTCTGGATCTGGTGAATCAGGTGCATATCGCCCTGGGACTGTCCGTAGGCAATAGTTTTCTTGTCAAACTTCCGGATGGCTTCCATAAACTGGGGCGGCGTCTCAATATCGGGCTGTCCGATATTCAGATGGTACACTTTCTTCCCTGCCTTCTGGGCTTCCTGGGCATAGGGTCCCAGCTTACGAATCGGTGATGTGGTCAGGCTTAATGCTCTCCGTGAAATCTTCATGTTGACACCTTCCTGTGACTGAACTATGAGGAAATAATTGTATATCTACATTATATAACGAATCTTCAATTCTGCCACTGGGGATGGGAGAGATTTGAAATTTGAAGCAAGAGAATGGAGTTCTGCGGTTTTGCCGCAGATAATAATCAGATGAAACCAACGGTACCCGCCGTTTGGAATCCGTTTACCGCCTGAAAACAGACAAAGCAAAAGGGCTCTGTCATTTCTGACAGAGCCCACATTTGTGGCGGAGAGAGGGGGATTCGAACCCCCGTGCCGGTATTCGCCGGCAACATGATTTCCAATCATGCACCTTAAACCGCTCGGACACCTCTCCATGCTGCTTATCCCTGACCTCTCGGTCAGCGCCTTATTGATTTGTATCAGTGGTTGACTGACTTATGTAGTATACCAAGCGGGGCTATAGATGTCAAGCGTTTTTGTAATTTTTTTTCAGATTCTTCTTTTCCCCATTCATAGGATGAACTGTCAGCCCGCCAGCAACCTGTTCCATCAATATATTACTTCCACCAGGCAGAGGCCCTGGGGCGGGGCGGTGAAGCCGGCGCCGGAGCGGTCTTTGGCCTCGAAAACCGAGGGGATGGAATCCGCTTCCCTTTTTCCTTCCCCTATTTCCACCAGGGTGCCCACCATGATACGGATCATATTCTGGAGGAATCCGTCTCCCCAGAAGTCCAGATGAAGTTCCCCCCTTTCTTCTGTCAGGACGATATCCTCCACCGTCCGGACAGCGGACTTTTTCATATGCCTGTTGCCGCAGAAAGAGGTGAAATCATGGGTGCCCAAAAGGAGGGCGGCCCCTTTCTTCATGGCATCTACGTCCAGTTTTTCTCCCAGCTGCCACACATACCGCCGGGCAAAAACATCCTTTTCGGAGGACATACGGATCCGGTAGCGGTAATGCTTGGTCCTGGCAGAAAAGCGGCTGTGGAAACGGTCTTCCTTTTCCTCCAGGCGATGGATGGAAATGTCGTCCGGCAGGGCCCGGTTCCAGGCATCTTCCAGTTTCTCCGCCGGATACGGGCCTTCCAGATGCACATTGGCATACTGTCCCAGGGCATGGACCCCGGCGTCAGTCCTTCCGGCGCCAATGACCTGTCCTTTTTCACCGGTTACTTTCTCCAGGGTCTCTTCCAGTTTTCCCTGGATAGTTTCCTTCGTCCTTGTCTGCCGCTGCCATCCTTCGTACCGGCTGCCATCATAGGAAACGGTAAATCCGTAGTTTTTCATCTTCATCTCTCCCTGTAACAGATTCCCTTTATATCATTTACAGGCATTATAGCAATATTGGCGGATAGAAGAAAGCCCCTGTTTCCTGTGATCTGTCAGTTTCAGAAAAGTTTATATTTCCCATAAGAAAAAAGGCAAATAACAGGCGATAGGGGTATGTTATAATAAGTAAAGTACCATCTATCCTGATTTATCGGAAAGGGATGTCCTTTTCCGGGAAAGTGAGTGATTTTATGAAAAAAGTTCTGATTGCCTTTGGTATGGCCGCAGCCATTGCAGCAGGCACCCTGTCTGTTTCGGCAGCCAACTTCTGGAAATATAATGATACCGTGTCCATCGACATGGATGAAGCCAGCGTGAAGCACACCACCAATGGCCATGAAATCCTGAATTTCGTAGCTGTGGAAGCCATCGAAGGCGGCACCTGCACCTATACCTATGCCTATGACCGTACCGCCGGCACCATCCAGGTGGTAGAAATGGAAAAAGAGACGAAGGCCCTCCACTATACAAGCAACTTCACCCCCACTTCCATCAATTCCACAAATCCCGTCATCCGTGCCCGGGCCCAGATGGCAGAAGCCGTTTACCAGAGAAAGGTGAACCATAAGAAATAATGGAACTGGAAAAACCGGAAACACCGCAGGAAATCAGTGAAAACCTGATTCACTTCATCGCTCGGTCTCCCTCTGTCTTCCATGGAGTCCATGGAATCAAAGCAGCCCTTCTTTACTCCGGATTCACGGAAATCCGGGAAGAAGACCCCTGGCACATCGAAAAAGGCGGGAAATATGTGGTCACCCGGAATGGCAGCGCCCTCATCGCTTTCACCGTACCGGAAGAGGGAGCCCGTTCTTTCCGCATCATCGCATCCCACTGCGATTCCCCCACCTTCAAAATCAAGGAAAATCCGGAAATGAAAAAGGGCCCCTATGTGACCCTCAACGTGGAAGGCTACGGCGGTATGATCATGTCCACCTGGCTGGACCGTCCCCTGTCCGTGGCTGGCCGGCTCATTGTCCGGGAAAATGGCCATCTGGCGGAAAAGCTGGCTGCCGTAGACGGCACTATGCTCGTCATCCCTTCCGTGGCTATCCATATGGACCGGAACGTAAACCATAAAAAGGACTGGAATATCCAGACCGACCTTTCTCCCCTCTACGGCATGACCGGTGGGAAATCATCCTTCCTGGATGTTGTCGCCGCTTCAGCCGGAGTGAAGAAAGAAGACATTCTGGCCCATGACCTGTACCTCTACAGCCGGGTTCCCGGCACCCTCTGGGGAGAGGACAGGGAATTCATTTCCTCCCCGAAGCTCGATGACCTGCAGTGCGCCTTTGCCGCCTTCCGCGGATTCGTAGCCGGAAAGAAGGAAAAGGCCATTTCCCTCTACGCCCTCTTCGATAACGAAGAAGTGGGAAGCGGCACGGCCAACGGCGCCGGATCCACCTTCCTTTCCAATATACTCCTGCGGCTGTCCCTGTCCCTGGGGTATTCCTATGACGAAACCATGGCCATGATCGCCGGCAGCTTCATGATTTCTGCAGACAACGCCCACAGCGTGCACCCGAACCACGAAGAATACGCAGACCCCGTAAACCGGCCTGTCATCAATAAGGGTATCGTTATCAAGTACAACGCCCAGCAGCGCTACGCCACAGACGCACTGTCCGCTGCCCGGTTCAAGAACCTCTGTGAGGAAATCCATATCCCCACCCAGACATTCACCAACCGCAGTGATAACCCCGGCGGCTCCACCCTTGGAAATATTTCCAATACGAAAGTCGCCATGCCTACGGTGGATATCGGCCTTTCCCAGCTGGCCATGCACTCGTCCTACGAGACCGCCGGCACCCTGGATACCGCATACCTCGCCGCCGCTTCGGCGAAGTTTTTTGACTGAACACAGACTCCATAAAAGACCTCCTTCGGGAGGTTTTTTTCGTGAAACCGGCCATGCTATAATGAACGTAGAAAGCTGCGCCTGTTCCGCAGCAGACACATAATGTATATACCGGTGAATCCGCCTCCAGCCATTCACCGCTGTCCGAAGGCCTTTGCCCAGGGAGGATGCCATGAAATTACGAATCGCACTGATACAGATGCAGGTAGAAATGGGAAATCCGGAAAGAAATTTTGCCCATGCCAAAGAGATGATGGAAGAAGCCATGGAACGAAAGCCGGACATCCTGGTCCTTCCGGAAACATGGAACACCGGATTCTTCCCCAGGGAAAATCTGGCAGATCTGGCCGACAAAGAAGGGAAAGAGACTTCCCGTCTCCTTTCAGAAACCGCATCCCGGTACGCCGTGAATATCGTGGGCGGTTCCACGGCTGTACAGGAAGGCAATGATATTTACAACCGGTCCATGGTCTTCGACCGCAAGGGAGACCTTGTTTCTACTTATGATAAGATGCACGGCTTCTCCCTCTCCGGGGAGCCCGGCTATTTCCGTATGGGAAACCACCTCTCCCATTTTACCCTGGACGGCATTGAATGCTCCATGGCCATCTGCTACGACATCCGGTTCCCGGAACTTATCCGCCGGGAAGCGCTGGCAGGAGTGGACCTGTTCTTCGTCCCTGCGGCCTGGCCGAAGATTCGGAACGCCCACTGGGTCCGCCTGAACCAGGCCCGGGCCATAGAGAACCAGTTCTACCTGGCCGCCGTGAACCAGGCCGGCCATTCCGGGGATACGGATTACGCCGGAGAATCCCTGCTTCTAGACCCCCGGGGTGAAGATATCTGCCATCTGGAAGACACGGAGGAAATCGCCTACGGCCGTATGGACACGGACGTCATCAAAGAAGTGCGGACACAGATCAACGTATTTCGGGACCGCCGGCCGGAGTGGGACCGGGTCGAATAGGAAATACAACCTGCCAGGGAAGTACAGAGTAATTTCTGACAATAAAAAAAGCTCCTGCAATAATGCAGGAGTTTTTTTATTGTCAGAAATGGTAATTCAGGCCGATACCTACGCCGCCTTCGTTATCCACATCATCCCTGTCGTAGTAGGTATAATTCAGGTCCACGTCGAAGGATGTGGGCACCAGGTCCAGCTGCAGGCCTGCCTTGTACTGTCTTTCCTCGCTGGAAACAAGGAGTCCCGCATAGGCATCCAGAGGTCCCAGCACATTGGCCCTGCCTTCTACCAGGCCAAACATTCTGGCATCCCGGTCATAGTAATTCCGGCTGCCCGCACCGATGTAGAGATGGCCGATCCTGTATTTTGCATACACATCGGTCTCATTGCCCCGATGGTTCCAGTGGCGCACCTCGGCGCCTACGGCTACTTTCGGAATCGGCTTCACTTCGATATGGGCGCTGTGGATGCCATCGGCTGCTCCGTTGTATCCATAGCCCACTTCCGTATCCATAATGCCGCCAATAGCGCTGGCTGATCCGGCGCCGCCGGCCAGAAGCGCCGCCATGGCTGCCAGACATACAAGTTTCTTCATATGGGGTCCCCCTTTCTTAAATATTGGTTCTTTGTCTTTATTATATACCAGATGGTACAGGAAATTAAGAAATTTTTGTGGAGACTGAGGTTAAAGGAAATGGGACTCATGTTTCCGATGGGCTTTCCGCTATCCGCTTACAGCTTACCGGGAACCGGCTGCTTCGCAACAGTGTCAGGTGGCTGAGTGTGCATGCGAATGGACGGTGCTTCCCTGGAGTCCAGGATCCCCTGCCTGTTTGAACGTACACATCAGCATTCAAAAAAGGTGGGCCCATAAAGGGTCCACCTTTTTAACCAGCCAATTATTGCTGGCTCTTCTTTACGTTAGCGTTCTTATAACGAGCCTGACGGGAAAGAACCATCTTTCTCATGCGGATGCTCTTTGGTGTTACTTCTACCAGTTCATCATCGTTGATCCATTCCAGTGCGGATTCCAGGGTGAACTTGCGGCAGGGCGGCAGCTTGATAGCTTCATCGGAGCCGGAAGCACGGGTATTGGTGAGGTGCTTCTTCTTGCAGGGGTTCACGTCCATATCCTGGTCACGGGAGTTTTCACCGACGATCATGCCTTCATAAACTTCCACGCCCGGTTCCAGGAACAGTTCGCCCCTGTCCAGGATGGAGTTCAGGCCATAGGCAGTGGTAACGCCGGCTTCGAAGGCCACAAGGGATCCCCTTGTTCTTTCAGGAATATCGCCTTTGTAGGGAGCATAGCCCTGGAATACGTGGTACATGATACCGGTGCCACGGGTGGTGGTGAGGAGTTCATTACGGAAGCCGATGAGGCCGCGAGCAGGAATGGAGAATTCCATCTTCATGTAGCCTGCCAGTTCTTCCATGGAAATCATTTCCGCTCTTCTCGGTCCAAGACCTTCCATGACGGCGCCCATGAATTCCTGGGGTACTTCAATGGTGAGCCGTTCCAGCGGTTCACATTTCTTGCCGTTAATGACTTTATAAATAACCTGGGGTTTCGATACTTCCAGTTCAAATCCTTCACGGCGCATGGTTTCAATCAGCACGGACAAATGGAGTTCGCCGCGGCCGGAAACTTTGAAAGCATCGGAGGTATCCGTATCTTCTACACGGAGGGCCACGTTGGTTTCGATTTCCTTATAGAGACGGGCACGGATGTGGCGGGATGTTACGAAGTCCCCTTCCTTGCCGGCGAAGGGGCTCTTGTTGACATGGAATACCATGGACAGGGTCGGTTCGTCGATGTGGATGGATGGAAGGGCTTCCGGATTTGCAGCATCGGCTACGGTTTCACCGATGTTGATGTCCTTGAAACCTGCCATGGCGATGATATCGCCGGCCTTCACTTCCTGTACGGGGGTCCGTTTCATTCCCTGCCAGGTAAAGAGGGAACCGATATGATCGCTACGGATCTTGGTGCCATCTGTAATGGCTACAGGCATGCCCTGTCTGGCAGTGCCCCGGGTAATACGGCCGATGGCCACTTTGCCCAGGTAATCATCTGCTTCCAGCGTGGTCACCATGACCTGCAGACCGCCGTCGGGATCCACGTCGGGGCAGGGGCAGTACTTCAGGATTGCATCAAAGAGGGGTCCCAGGTCCTTGCCTTCATCGTTCATATGGAGCTTGGCAATGCCGTTTCTGGCAGAGCAGTAAATGAGCGGGAAATCGAGCTGTTCATCATCCGCTTCCAGTTCGATAAACAGGTCCAGGATTTCGCCTTCCACATCGGAAATGCGCTGGTCCGGACGGTCGATTTTATTGATGACGACGATTGGTTTCAGCTTATGTTCCAGTGCCTTGCGGAGAACGTACTTCGTCTGGGGCATTGGGCCTTCATGGGCATCTACCAGCAGGAGAACGCCATCTACCATGTTGAGGATACGTTCTACTTCGCCGCCGAAATCTGCATGCCCTGGGGTATCAACGATATTGATTTTCACGCCGTTGTGCATGACAGAGGTATTTTTTGCCAGAATGGTAATGCCTCTTTCCCGTTCAATCGGGTTGGAGTCCATGACACGTTCTGCCACTTTCTGGTTATCTCTGAAAACATGGCTCTGTTTCAGCATGGCATCCACAAGAGTCGTCTTGCCATGGTCGACATGGGCGATAATGGCAATGTTACGGATATCTTCTCTTTTCATTTCTTCTTCTTTCCCCCTCGGGTATACAGCAAAAAACAATGTATCTCCGTTATTATAGCACAGAGAAAAGGGATTGTTTATAGTATCGGTAAATACGGTTTATTATAACATACCGGGAGGCTGCAGGTAAAGGGAAATATGAATGAGAGATTGAGATTGAGATCGAGATCGAGATCGAGAATCGTCCACCTGCGGCGCTTCCCAATCTGTGCGCCGCCACCTTCATTCCTAATTCCTAATTTCTCATTCCCGATTATTTCCGCGCCGCCACTTTCCCCTTAACAGCCTTTCCCTTGTTCCTCCCTTATTCATGCTATAATAGGATAAAACTTATCCAAGGAAAGAGACTGTACAAAAATGAATGAATCTATCTACGGCGCCTGGAAAGAGGTGCTTCCCAAAATCATGGAATCCCTGGTTTCCCGGATCCAGGAATTTAACCGCTCCCACCAGGAAGAATACGGCGAAGGGGCCTATGAACACCTGATTTACCGCATCAAGTCAGAGGACAGTATGGTGGAAAAATGCCACCGCAAGGACCTGCCCCCTACACCGGTGTCTGCCCTCTACGATATCCACGATGCCATCGGCCTCCGTATTGTCTGCTGTTTCCTTAATGACATCTACGACAATATCCGGTTCATTTCTTCCCTCCCCGGTGTGACGGTGGTGAAAGGCAAGGATTACATCAAAAACGCCAAGCCCAACGGGTATCGGAGCTACCACATGATCATCGACGTGGAGGCCCCCTTTGAAGATGTGAAAGGGCATACCCCCGGCCATTTCTTCGTGGAAATCCAGCTTCGTACCATTGCCATGGATTCCTGGGCCAGCCTGGAACACCAGATGAAGTACAAGAAGGATATCAGGAACCCGGAAATGATTACAAGGGAACTGAAGCGCTGCGCCGATGAGTTGGCGTCCTGCGACTTGTCCATGCAGACCATCCGGAATCTGATCCGCCAGGAGCATTGAGAAGCTGGTATGAGTCTTCTCCGGGCGCCGGCCTCAGGCTGCATCCGGAGAAGCGCCGGAATATTCGACACTAAAGGAGTATGATCATATGCGTTTACTTCTTGCAGAAGATGAAAAAGACATGGCCGATGTGCTGCTGGCCATATTCAAGCACCAGGGCTTTGAAGCGGATTGGGCGGAAAATGGAGCCATCGCCGTGGACCTGGCCCAAAAGAAAAATTACGACTGCATGATTTTTGATATCATGATGCCCGTGAAAGACGGCATTACGGCGCTGAAGGAGCTCCGTGAAGCAGACGACGTGACGCCGGTCATCATGCTCACCGCCAAATCCGAAGTGGACGACCGCATTACGGGCCTCGATTCCGGCGCCGATGACTACCTCACAAAGCCCTTCGCCATCGGGGAGCTGCTGGCCCGCATCCGTTCTCTCACCCGCCGGAATAAGGACTTCACCCCCACCATCCTCTCCGCCGGTTCCACAAGTCTGGACACGGAAGAACAGGAGCTGTCGGCCCACAATTCCATCCGCCTCTCCGGTAAGGAAACAAAGCTCATGAAACTATTCATGCTCAATGAAAATAAGGAGCTTTCCACGTCCTACCTATTTCAGAAAATCTGGAGCGGCGAAGAGGGGGTCGATGAGAGCGTGGTCTGGATTTACATTTCTTATCTCCGGGAAAAGCTGTCCGCCATCAATTCGGACCTCTCCATTTTCGGAGAAGAGGGGCAGTCGTTCCGCCTTGCCCTGAGGGAGGACTAGTATGAACATCATCAGGCGGCTTCGGCGGCAGTTCATCCTTCTCGCCACCCTGGCCATCGTTATCATTGTGGTAGGCGCCCTGGGCCTCATCAATCTTATGGGATACTACGGCATGCGCACCCATTGCCTGGACACCATGACCTATATCACCCAGAACGGCGGCAGCCTCCCTTCCCGCATCCGCGGCGGGGACAGTTCCTTCTGGAACAGCCAGTTCGGGACCACCTGGCCCGAGGATACGCCGGAATCGCCCTACCTGATCCGTTACTTTTCCATCCGCCTGGACAGTGAAAACCGGATTACCGGGGCCAATGTAAAAAATATCGTCGCCTTTTCTGAAGAACAGGCCGTGGAGTTTGCTAAGATTGCCCTGAGCGCTCCTTCGGATGTAGGGTTTCTCCAGAAAAACAAAGCCCGTTACGGATATATGAAAACAGCCACCGCCGATGGAGGCACCCTCATTGTCATTCTGGACTGCACGAGAGAATTTTCCGATGTCCATACCTTTATGTCCTACTCCATGTGGTTCGGGCTCATCTGCATCCTCCTCTATGTACTGATTTTCGCCGTCCTGTCAAACCGGGCCATTGCTCCCTTCGTCCGGAACCTGGAGAACCAGAAACGGTTCATTACCAACGCCAGCCATGAGCTGAAAACGCCGCTGGCCATTATCTCTGTCAATGCGGAAGCCATGGAAATGATGAATGGGAAAAACCAGTGGACCGAGGGTATCCTGAAGCAGGTCCGCCGTATGTCCGGCCTCATCGGCCATCTCATTCTCCTTTCCAAGGCCGGCGAAACCACGAAGGCCCAGCTGAACAAGGTTCCCTTCGACCTCACAAAGCTCCTTTCCCAGAGCCGGGAGGACTTTGAACTTCTGGCGGAAGGACAGCACAAAAAGCTCACCATTTCCTGCCCGCCGGAAACCGTGGTGAAAACCGATGAGAAGTACCTGACTGAAATTATCCATATCCTTCTGGATAACGCCGTAAAGTACTGCGATGATAATGGCACCATTGCCATTGACGCAGAAAAGGGAAAGAAGAAGGACAGCATCCTCCTCACTGTTTCCAATGATTACAAGGACGGGGCCCACGTGGACTACTCCCGTTTCTTTGAACGGTTCTATCGGAATGACGAGTCCCACAACAGCAAAAAAGCGGGTTACGGCATAGGCCTTTCCATCGCGAAAGAGCTGTCTTCCCTCCTTTCCATCCCCCTGTCCGTCACCTACAAAGATGGCCGGATATCCTTCCACCTGCTCCTGAAAACGAAATAAAGTCAAATTTCTGCCTTGACAGAAACTATTCCCTGTTTTATCCTTGTCTTCGGAAGGTATGTTCCGGACGGACCCGTATGGGCATCTCCCAGGGAGAGCCTGAAATGGGAATGCCGGAGACCCGCCAAAGGGAGTTTTCCCATTTCCCCGCGTAGTATCAGCTGAGCTGCAGCGGACAGGAATTGGAAATAGCCCAAGGGAATACCGTTCCAAAAAAATTCATATCGCTTGGATTGTAATGACCGAGACGAATGCAGAGATTTCAATAACAGCCGCATCCTTTTCGGGTGCGGTTTTTTTTACATCCCTTTTCCGGAGAATTCCTGGCAGCTCCCTCTGGGCAGGCTCTTTTGGGCTGTGTCTTACCAGCAGCGGGGAAACAGGGTTCCAGGAAAGCGCATTCCTTTTGGAGTGCGCCTTTTTTATTGAAATCCTGTCCCGTTGTTGCAGAAAAGCAGTGGGAAAATTTCCCGGAAAGGACGACAAAATGATTGTCTACCACAAGATTAAAGAGCTGAAGGATTTCGTACACCAGTGCAAAAAGGAAGGAAAGACCATCGGCCTCGTAACCACCATGGGTGCCCTCCATGAGGGCCATGCCTCCCTCATCAGGGCTGCCCACAAAGAAAACGATGTAACCATTACCACGGTATTCGTAAACCCCACCCAATTTGGTCCCAATGAAGACTATGCGAAATACCCGAGGACCCTGGACCACGACTGCCAGGTAGCGGAAGCAGCAGGAGCGGACCTGCTCTTTGCGCCAAGCCCGGAAGAAATGTACCCCCACAAAGATCCCACCTGGGTAGAAGTGACAGGCCCCATCACGAAAGTTCTCTGCGGCCGCACAAGACCTATCCATTTCCGGGGTGTGGCTACGGTATGCACCAAGTTCTTCAACCTCACCGAATGCGATCGGGCTTACTACGGACTGAAAGATGCCCAGCAGACCCAGGTACTGGAACGGATGGTGGAAGACCTGTTCATGAACGTTAAACTCCGGATCATGCCCATTGTCCGGGAAGCAGACGGCCTGGCGAAGAGTTCCCGGAATGTCTACCTTTCCCCGGAGGAGCACAAGGCAGCCCTCGTCCTTTCCCGGAGCCTTAAACACGCCAAGGAAGCCTTTGAAAAGGGCGAACGGAGCAAGGAAAAACTGATTTCCCAGGTCACTGAAGAAATCAAAGGAGAGCCCATGAGCGACATCGATTATGTGGAAATGTACGGCATGCCGGGGCTCACAGACGTTTCCGATACCATCCATGGAAAGGTGCTCCTGGCGGTGGCTGTGAAATTCGGAAAGACAAGACTCATTGATAACGTGGTACTGGAGGCAGAATAATGACATATACAATGATGCATGGGAAAATTCACCGGGCTACGGTGACAGAAGCAAATCTGGAATACATGGGAAGCATCACCATTGACCAGGACCTCATGGATGCCGCCGGCATCCTGCCCGGTGAGCGGGTACAGATCTGCAACAACAATAACGGCGCCCGCCTGGAAACCTATACGATCCCCGGCAAGCGGGGAAGCGGAGTCATCTGCCTGAACGGAGCCGCTGCCCGGTGCACTGCCATCGGGGATATTGTCATCATCATCGCCTATGCCCAGATGGATGAAAAAGAAGCCCGCTCTTTCGTGCCCAAGGTGGTCATGGTGGATGAGCATAACCGTCCCCTGAAGACAAGGGGCGCTGAAAAAGAACGGGAAATCGGCTGATGAAATCGATGCTGATGGGTAACATCATTCGTGCGGGGCTGACAGCTGCCAGCTGTCAGGAAAGCTCCCGCGGGTATGACTCCCCCATCAGCAGGCAAAACCAACAGTTCCAATCGTCTTCATTCCGTCATTTTTCCCAAAGGAGCCTGTCATGCTTTCCAAAATCGTACGTATCTGCACCCGCTACATGGCGGTGGGTGTCATACTGGCCGGCATATTCGGCATATTCTTTCCTTCCGTCATGAAACCACTGGCCCCCTGGATTCCTGTCATGCTGGGGGTTATCATGTTCGGCATGGGCATGAGCCTGACGCCGAAGGACTTCAGGAATGTCTTCAAACAGCCCAAAAACGTGGCCCTGGGATCAGTGCTCCAGTTCGTCATCATGCCATCTTTGGCCTTTGTGCTCATCAAAATCTTTGACCTGCCGCCGGCTATCGCCATCGGCGTGGTCCTCGTAGGCTGCTGCCCCGGCGGCACCGCTTCCAATGTGATTTCCTACATTGCCCATGCGGACGTGGCCCTTTCCGTATCCATGACCATGGTGAATACTATCCTCGCTCCCTTTGTGACGCCTTTCCTGATCTGGCTCATTGCGGGAGCCTGGGTAAATATCAGCTTCCCGGCCATGATGGTTTCCATCATCAAGATGGTACTCCTGCCCCTGCTCCTCGGGGTGGCCATCAATTATTTCTTCCCGAAAGCTGTGGCCCGGGTAAACGGTGTCATGCCCATGCTTTCGGCACTGGTCATTATCCTCACCGTGGGCTGTGTAGTTTCCCTGTCCGGCCGGACAATCCTGGATAACGGCCTCCTGATCCTGTGTGTGGTCATTCTCCACAACCTGGGCGGCATGGCCCTTGGGTATTTCTGCGCTCGGAAGTTCGGCATGAACAAGGCCCAGGTCCGGGCCATGGCCATCGAAGTGGGTATGCAGAATTCCGGCCTCGCCTCTACCCTGGCCCTCATGTACTTCACCGCCGCCGGCGGTATTGCGGGAGCCATCTTCTCCGTATGGCACAATGTATCGGGCTCCCTCTTCGCTTCCTGGTGTGTAGGCCGGGATGAAGAAGAGGAGGAAGAGAAGGCATCCGCTGCCGAAGTGCAGGCCAGATAAGAAATCGGTGCACCTGAAAAGCCCCGGAGACTGTGTCTCCGAGGCTTTTTGCACGCTAACAGGCGTTAGCAGGTTATCATGCTGATGGATAGAGCCATTCGTGCGGAAGCTTCCAGTTGCTAGCTTCTAGAAAAGCTCTACGGCCTACGGCACGAATGGACTGGTGGAAATATCAGGTGAAAAGCGCCGCAGGCTGACCAGTATTCCTGGAAGCTGGTTGCGTCATGGGTGTGACTCTATCCACTAATATACTACCTGCGTTCCGATGAAATTTTATTCTTCCCTCTCCATTTTCCTCTTCACCGTCTCATCCCACACGGCGATGAATTCGCCGCCGGAAATAATGACGATGGCTGCCAGGTGGAACCAGATAAAGAGGACAATCAAGCCGATGAGGGATCCGTAGGTAAGGCCCATGGATGATACGTGAAGGATATAGAATCCGTAGGCCGCGGTGAGGGCAATCCATATGGAAGTCACCAGAAAAGCCGCCGTCAGCACCCGTTTCCACTGGGACCGTTGCCTGGCCGGGGCGTATTCGTAGAAGGCGGCCAGGGAAAAGGCGATGATGGCAAAGGGGATACTGAATTTCACCAGGGTCCATAGTTTCAGAAAAATCTCAGGCACCCGGAAGTAGTAGGCAATGGCATAGACCACCGCATTGCCGAAAACGATGAGCCCCAGGGAAAGGATCATGGCAAAGGAAATGAACAGGGTAAAGACGATGGACTTGGCATTGACCCTGATGTAGGACTGCTTATTCCGATTCCCGAAAAAGGAAATATCCATGGACCGGATCAGCGTATCCACTCCCTGAGAAGACGTCCACAGGGCACCGGCAAGGCCGACAAAAAGCCAGATAGAACTTCGGGCCCGGATGATACGGAGAATATTGGCTTCCATGGCCACCGCCACATCATCGGGGAGATAGGACAGAAGGTTCAGGATAATATGGATCTGGGGCGCCGCAAAGAAGAGCATGGCGTTCACCAGGAAGATCAGGAAAGGAATGAGCCCCAGGATGAAATAGTAGGTGGTCTCCGCCGCCAGGGCTGTCACATTGTCATCGTTAAACCGCTGCACCAGCCGTTTGACGAAAAAGACTCCACTGCTGTCTGTAGGTTTTGGATCCAAGGGGCACCTCCTTTCCTGTAAAAACTACCTTATTATACCGCGGACAGGCCGAATTGGTCCATGGGCCATTTGAGTCGGACTCAGGGTAATGACGATTGGAGTCACTGGAGCGGGGCTGCTAGGGAAGCCCAACGGCCTGCGGCGCTTCCGGATTCGGATACTGACGGCCGGATTCATTAGATCGGGGACTTCCAGCTGCCAGCTCTTAGCATTCAGTAAAGCTTTATAGTCTACGATATAAATGAATGACGGAAATATCATGCAGGAAGCGCCGCAGGCGGGCCGGTTTTTCTGGAAGCCAGCAGCTAGCAGCTAAAAGCCCCACTCCGATGACTCTAACCGCAACACCAGAATCAAAAAACGTGCAGGAACAGTCCTGCACGTTTTTCTGATATTCCTGTTAACCCTGGAAATACTTCACCCCTGCTTCGAAGAGAGGCTGGTATTTATTTCCGGAAATGTTCTTGGCAATATTGTCGCCCCGCCGTTCGGTGTGGCCCATCTTGCCCAGGACCCTGCCGTCAGGACTCGTGATGCCTTCCACGGCCCAGCAGGAACCGTTCGGATTGAACCGGCTGTCGTAGGTCGGATTTCCGTCAAAGTCCGTGTACTGGGTAGCAATCTGGCCATTGGCTGCCAGGGCTTTCACCTGTTCATCGGACGCGATGAACCGTCCTTCCCCGTGGCTGATGGCGATGCTGTAGAGATCGCCGGGCTTGCAGAGGGAAAGCCAGGGGGACTTGGTAGATACCACTTTCGTGGTCACAAACCGGGACAGGTGGCGGCCGATGGTATTGAATGTCAGCGTCGGCGCATCGCTGGTAAGAGGCTTGAATTCACCGTAGGGTACAAGGCCCAGTTTGATGAGTGCCTGGAAACCGTTGCAGATGCCCAGAGCCAGGCCATCCCTTTCATGGAGCAGCTTGTCCATGGCTTCCTTCAGCTTTTCATTCCGGAATACGGCGGCAATGAACTTACCGCTGCCGTCCGGTTCATCGCCCGCAGAGAAGCCGCCGGGGAACATGACAATCTGGGCGTGGCGGATCCGTTCTGCCATTTCTTCTACGGAATTCTTCAGTTCTTCAGAATCCCGGTTCCGGAAAATGAAGATATCCGCCACGGCGCCGGCCCGTTCAAAGGCTCTGGCGCTGTCCACTTCGCAGTTGTTGCCGGGCATGGTAGGAATGAATACCCGGGGTCTGGCGATATTGGTATGCACGTAGAACTGGGGTACCGGATTCGATTCCGGAAGCACCGGATCTGCCTTTTCGATACTCTTTGCCCGCCGCGGGAAGATGGGATCCAGCGTCTTTTCGTAAGCGGAAAGGAGGTCGGTAAGGGCCACCTTTTCTCCATAGGCTTCCATGGAATCCCCGACTACGGTGCCCAGAAGCTTAGTATGGGGCTGCTTCGTGAATGCAGCAGCCAGCTCCGGCGTCGTTTCCACGATGATGGCACCGTAGAAATTGCTGAAGAATTTCGGGAGCGGCAGGTTATCCGTAAAATGGATGCCCAGACCATTGCCGAAGGCCATCTTCGCAGCGGTCACTGCTACGCCGCCATGGCCTACGGCCTTCATGGCTGCGATATGGCCGGCCTGCACTTCCTTGTACAGGAAGTCCGCATGGGCCTTGAATACATCGATATTGGGCATACCCTCTTTGTCCTTCGGCATTCCGAAGAGCACCAGGGCATCCCCTTCTTTTTTCAATTCCTGGCTCACCGCTTCCGAGGCTTTACCGGGGGCGATAGCGAAGGAAACCAGTGTGGGCGGCACGTGGAGATCATTGAATGTGCCGCTCATGGAATCCTTGCCGCCGATGGCGCCAAGGCCCAGGGCTTCCTGCATATGGAAAGCGCCGAGGAGGGCAGCCGCCGGCTTGCCCCAGCTCGTTTTGTCCGTGAGCTTTTCGAAATATTCCTGCAGCGTCAGATATGCCTTTCTCCAGTCTGCCCCCATGGAAACGAGGCGGGTCACAGAAAGGAGCACCGCATACACGGCTCCGTGGAAAGGACTCCAGGTCGCCAGGTCCGGATCAAAGCCATGGGCCATGAAGCTGGCGCTGTCAGTTTCCCCTTTCCGTACAGGGAACTTCGCCACCATGCCATCGGCAGGGGTCTTCTGGTACTTGCCGCCAAAGGGCATGAGTACCGTGCCGGCGCCGACGGTGGAGTCAAACCGTTCCGAAAGCCCCTGCCGGGAGCAGTTGTTGAGGTCTCCCATGGCAGAGAGCCAGGTATCCCTGATGGAGGAAGGAGCGGTGGGATGGAAATATCCCTGTTCGTCAGGCTTTGCAATGTGAGCGCTCTTCACCTGCTGGGCGCCGTTCGTATCGAGGAAGGCCCGGGAAATATCCACAATGGGGGTGCCTCTCCACTTCATGACGAGGCGCTTTGTGTCTGTCACATCTGCAATCACCGTGGCTTCCAGGTTTTCTTCCGCCGCATACTTAATGAACTGGTCCGCATCTTCTTTACGGACCACCACGGCCATCCGTTCCTGGGATTCGGAAATTGCCAGTTCCGTACCATCAAGGCCTTCATATTTCTTCGGTACTTTGTCCAGGTTGATATCCAGTCCGTCCGTCAGTTCCCCTACGGCCACGGAAACACCGCCGGCGCCAAAATCGTTGCACCGTTTGATAAGACGGGTCACTTCACCCCGGCGGAAGAGGCACTGGATCTTTCTTTCGGTCAGAGGATTGCCCTTCTGCACTTCGGCACCGCAGGTTTCAATGGATTCCGTATTCAGTTCCTTGGAGGAGCCCGTAGCGCCGCCCATGCCGTCGCGGCCGGTCCGGCCGCCCACAAGGATGACCACATCCCCGGGCTGCGGAGTCAGGCGGATGACGTGGTCTTCCGGAGCTGCCGCCACTACGGCGCCGATTTCCATGCGCTTGGCAATGAAGCCGGGATGGTAATATTCTTTCACTTCTCCCGTAGCAAGACCGATCTGGTTGCCGTAGGAACTGTACCCCTTCGCTGCTTCTACCGTGATCTTACGCTGGGGCAGTTTTCCCGGGAGAGTCTCGGAAAGAGGGGTCCGGGGGTCGCCGCTGCCGGTGACCCGCATGGCCTGGTACACATAGGAACGGCCGGACAGGGGATCCCGGATGCAGCCGCCGAGGCAGGTGGCTGCGCCGCCGAATGGTTCGATTTCCGTCGGATGGTTGTGGGTTTCATTCTTGAAGAGCAGGAGCCAGTCTTCCGGTCCATTGGCCGTATCAATCTTCACCTTGATGGTGCAGGCATTCACTTCTTCCGAAGCGTCCAGGTTCGCAAGTTTTCCTTCCTTCCGGAGTGCCTTCACCGCCGCCGTGGCCATGTCCATGAGGGTCACCGGACGGGTGGTGTCTTTGCCGTAAATATGGATACGGGTATCCCCGTATTCCTTGAGGGCCCTGGAAATAGGCGCACTGTATGTGCCGTCCTCCACGTCAATATCCGTGAGCTTCGTGGAGAATGTGGTGTGCCGGCAGTGGTCGGACCAGTACGTATCGAGCACCCGGATTTCCGTTTCCGTGGGGTCCCGCTTTTCTTCGTCCCGGAAGTAGTCCCGAATCATGACCAGGTCATCATGGCTCATGGCCAGGCCCATGGAATCGATGAGGCCGTCAATGCCTGCATCGTCCAGGTCACGAAGCCCTTTCATGACGGGCACCGGCTTCGGTTCCTCGATAGGAAGGTCCAGTGTTTCCGCCGGCAGGAGGCTGGCTTCCCTGGATTCCACGGGGTTCACCAGGAACTTCAGAATCTTTTCCCGGTCTCCCTTCTCGAAGTGTCCGTTGAATACGTACACCAGGGCGCAGCGTACCCGGGCGCCGTCTTTGCCTGTCACAATGGCCAGGCACTGTTCTGCGGAGTCCGCCCTCTGGTCATACTGGCCGGGGAGGAATTCCACCCCCATCACCAGGTCTCCCTTCGGGAGGTCCCTCTGGGTATCGTCCACCGGCGGTTCCGAGAAGACCGTGGCCACTGCCTTTTCGTAGTCTTCGTCGGTGAGCCCGTCCACATCGTAGCGGTGGTAAATGGCGGAATCAGAAATCCGGTCCCCCAGGATTTCCTTCAGCTGGGCCGTGAGGCTTTCTTCCCCCTGGCGGAACCCTTCTTTCTTTCGTACATATAAGCGTCTGATATCAGACAAGTTCAACACTCCTTCCCCTGCTGCAGAAGCTCTCCTGCAGTACTTTTATACCGAAATACCCGATAATACTACCTTATCTTACCACAAAACGGAGGGGGACTCCACAGAAAGAACGGCCGGAAGGAACTGGGGGTTAAGCATTATAGGAATGGTTGTGGCCTTGAGCCTTGAGCCTTGAGCTGACCAGGCCCGATGGGCCGAGTGATAGATGGCCAAGCTTGCATGTAATCGGATAGGGGCTTCCAGCTGCTAGGAAAGCTGGTCAGCCTATGGCGCAGTTGAGATTGAGGTCGAGGCCGAAGCGGTCAGTGGCTTCGCCGCAAGCTAAAAACTTGTCGCCCCCTCTGGGGGAGATGTCAGCGAAGCTGACAGAAGGGGTGCATTTGCTGCGAAGCGGCTGACCAGCCTTCCCAGGAGCTAAAAGCTAACAGCTAGAAGCTCCCATCCGTTCGTACGCCCCCCCGCCACATACTCGGCCCGAAGGGCCTGTTCTCTCAAGTCACAAGGCTCAAAGCTCAAGGCCCCACCCATTCCCATGCACACTCACCCTCACAGGCCCAAGTAAAAAAGAGGTATCCTTCACAGATACCTCTTTTTCTATCATTCTTTCTTCGCCAGCAGTTCCCCCAGATCCTTATATCCTGCGGATCCCAGGAGTTCCGACTTTGCGGCCTCCTTGGCCAGGTCGTCGATGGCGTAGACCAGGGGGCCCTTTCCTTCGTCCGGGGTAAAGAGCATGAGCACATCCAGGTTCTCCCTGTCTCCGCTGGGGAAGAAGTAGGCCCGGCTGTACATAGGGAGTATCAGTCCCTGGGCGTTGAATGTAATGCGGGCGCCAGCGGTAAAGACGTAGGCCTCATCCGCCGACAGCCGGCGGAAGGGTTCGATGCCCGATATTTCCACGGTCACATTCTTTTCCGCCAAAGGACCCATGGCATTCACCGCCAGGCTCATCATGGTTTTCTGCATGTCTTTCCGCATAAAGGAATCGGGATCCATGAAAATCCGGTTCAGCCGGATCAGTTTCTCCCACTGTTCCTCCCCCGGATTCAGCCGGAAGAAGGGTTTCATCGCTTCCGCCGCCGATTGGGGCAGCTGGGCCTCTATGATGTAGCCGGAAGAGAATTTCTTGACCCGGTTCAGGGTAATGGTGAGCTGTCCCATGTGGTAGGGAATGGTGCCGCCGCTGAAAGACAGGATCTCCGTACCGGGGATTGCATGGTACGCATAACTTTGGGGCAGCGATTTTGCGGTCAGCGCTGCCAGGTCATAGGCAGAAGCGCTGCCTCCTGCCAGGAAAACGGCTGCAGCCAGGAGGGCTGTTATTTTCTTCATCACTTTGCCTTCCTTTCCAGGCGATAGAGCCCATAGACCAGGGAATTTTCCAGTTCATCCGCCGCTTCATGGCTGCCATTCACTTCGATAAGGTAGTACCGGTCTCCCTCCTTGTACAGGGAGGTATAGATCCACATGGGGAAGGACAGCCCCTTTTCATTGGTAATGATGACCTTGGCTTCCTGGGACCAGTGGTACGTGCCGTCTTCATTTTTGAAGGCATGCCAGGGGGCAAAGGTCAGCATGGTGACAGACCTGGCATCGCCGCCCCGTTCCTTCAGGATTTCATCGATAAGGTTCTGGAACTCTTCGATTCGGATCTTGGGCATGCCGAAGAGGGAGGTCGGACGGCCGGCATCCTGACGGAAAGCATCCTGCCAGAAAGCGGCAGCCTTCTTATTTCCTTCATGGAAGAAATCTTCCGATGTCCCGGAGAAGACGAAGACCGCCGCCGTATAGATACCCTTCACGTTTTCCAGCTTCAGCTGGTACAGGTGCATGGAATCATAGGGATAGGGTCCTTTTTCCGGGTACATTTCCATGCCCGGCGGGACGGTGAGCATGGACCACATGGCGGCCCGTGCCGTTTTCCCATAGTTCTTCTGATGGGACGCGGCTACGAAGGCCTTGCCGATTTCATTGTCCTTCCCATCGGTGACCCGGATTTTATCTCCCAAAGGGATAGTGCCCAGTCCCTGGACTGTAAGGTTATCCGCCTGGGACAGACCAGCCCCTCCGCAGGCCAAGAGCAGGGAAAGGGCTGCATATTTCAATAGGCGCAGCATAATGACTCCTTTATGAATTCCTTCGTTGTTTTCTCTTATTGTAGAGGGAAGCCGGAAATTTCTCAAGTGAAAGCTTGGAGAATATGGTTTCCCTGGAGACGGTCAGAGTCACTTGCGTGGGACTGCCAGCTTTTAGGGAAGCTGGTCCGCCTGCAGGGCCAGGTGCCCTATGGCCAGGTATGCATGCAACCGTGTGTGGTTGTTAGCAGCTATCAGCTAACAGCCCCGTGCCAGTGACTCCGACCATCCCCAGGAGAAACCGCACATAAAAACAGCCCCCAAAAGGGAGCTGTTTTCAGTTCATGCCATTATTCAGCTTTTTCTTCAGCCGGTGCTTCTGCAGGAGCTTCCGGCGGTTCTGCGTTGTGAACCACCTTCAGTCTGCGGTAACGGGACATGCCGGTACCGGCAGGAATCAGTTTGCCGATGATGACGTTTTCCTTCAGGCCGAGAAGCGGATCTTCCTTGCCCTTGATAGCTGCTTCCGTGAGGACCCTTGTGGTTTCCTGGAAGGATGCAGCGGAGAGGAAGGAGTCCGTAGCCAGTGCTGCCTTGGTGGTACCAAGAAGCAGGTTTTCACCGATGGCTTTCTTCCGTCCTTCATCGTCGAGACGTTCATTGGTGCTGCGGTAAGCAACGATATCCACCGTTTCCCCCGGGAGCCAGCCGGAGTCGCCGGGATCAAGGATCTTGATCTTACGGAGCATCTGGTGAACGATGATTTCAATGTGTTTATCATTGATTTCAACGCCCTGGCTGCGGTATACCTTCTGGACTTCCTTGACGATGTAGTTCTGGGTAGCCTGTACGCCGAGAACCGCCAGGATGTCGTGGGGGTTGATGTTACCTTCGAAAAGACGGGTGCCCGCTTCGATATGCTGTCCATCGACAACGGAAATCTTCTTGGCCACCGGAATCTTTTCGCTTTCCGTCTCATTATCATTGGTAATGGTAATGATCTTCACGTTCGGGTTGTCTTCTGCCGTAGTAATGGCTACGGTGCCGGCAATCCGGGAAATGATGGCATTGCCCTTTGGTTTGCGGGCTTCGAACAATTCTTCGACACGGGGAAGACCCTGTGTAATATCTTCGGCCGATGCAACGCCGCCGGTATGGAATGTACGCATGGTGAGCTGGGTACCAGGTTCACCGATGGACTGGGCTGCAATGATACCTACAGCTTCGCCGATTTCTACGTGACGGCCGGTTGCCAGGTTCCGGCCATAGCACTTGGCGCATACGCCGTGGGCGGAGCGGCAGGTGAGGATGGAACGGACCTTCAGCTTGTCATAGTATTTTTCAATTTCTGCGGCCTGGTCATCGCTGATTTCTTCATTCTTCTTCGCAATGACTTCGCCGGTCTTCGGGTTCACCACATCTTCCAGGGGGCAGCGGCCGGCAATGCGGTCTGCCAGGGATTCGATGGGCTGTCCGTTTTCTTCGATCTTGCTGACTTCTACCCCTTCCATCTCATCCATGCGGACTTTGATGACCGGGATATCGTGGGCCAGGATGGTTTCCGTAGTTTCCGCATTGATTTCGGTGCCTGCCGGGAGAATGAGATTGCCCTTGCGGTCATACACATCTTCTTCCAGTTTCTTGCCTGCGAAGTGGACAGTGAGATGGTGTCTCATGGCCCGGTTGTATTCCTTCACAGCGTCAGCGGTGCCCAGGTTGAAGACTTTCTGTTCTTCCTCTTCCCCTTCGGCCGACGGAATGATGACTTTGATTTCTTCCACCAGGTGATGGTTCAGGAGCGTAATATCATCGGCATTCAGAGTCTTGCCCTTGACGAGGAGGATATCCCCGTTCCGGCGGTCGATGACATCTTCATCCAGTACAGCGCCGAGGAGTGTCTTCTTCAGACCCATAATCCGGTTCTTCACTTCCGGCTGGGAAGCGATGATACTCTGTTCCCTGTCGAAATTCAGGACCTGTACGTCGCAGTCTTCTTCCCAGACAATGACATCCTGGGATACATCAACCAGACGGCGGGTGAGGTAACCGGAGTCTGCGGTACGGAGAGCCGTATCGGCCAGACCTTTACGGGCGCCGTGGGAAGAGGTGAAGTAATCGAGGACGGTGAGGCCTTCACGGAAGTTTGCCTTAACCGGCAGTTCTACGGTTTTACCGGATGTATCGGCGATGAGGCCGCGCATGCCGGCCAGCTGGCGGATCTGGTTATCATTACCACGGGCGCCGGACTGGGCCATCATGGTCAGCGGGTTGAACTTCACCATGGAACTCTTCATGGCAGCGCCCACTTCATCGGTCTTCTTACTCCATACATCGACGACCCTGCGATATCTTTCATCGTCAGTCATGAGGCCGCGGCGGAAGAACCGTTTAATCTGTTCAACCTTCGCATCGCCGTCGGCCAGGATCTTATCCTTTTCCGGCGGTACAGCGACGTCGTAAATGCCGATGGAAATACCGGAAACCAGGGCGTAATGGAAGCCCAGGGCCTTTACGGAGTCCAGGAGGTCACCGGTAGCTTTGAAGCCCAGTTTCTTGAAGCAGTCGTTGACGAGCTTGCCCATCTGCTTCTTGCCGATGGTGATGCCGAGGCCGTTGTTCACCACTTCGCAGGTCTTGCCGTCTTCGCCCACTCTCTTTTCATGGCGCTTGTAGAAGAACCGCAGTTCTCTCGGAATAGCGTAGTTGAAAATCAGGCGGCCCGGGGTGGTGATGACGAGATCCTTGGCATCGTCATTGAATCCATCAGGACGGTCTTCCTTAGGAATCCGTACTTTGATGAAATCGTGGATCCCGACTTCATGGAGCGCATAGGCCAGCATGACTTCGTCATATCCGGTATAGGCATGGAGATGGGATGTATCCATTTCATCTTCTGCCTTTTTCCATTCCTTCATGGGATCAAACTTCGCATTGGGGTTAGCCGCTTTTTCTTCCGGTGTGAAATCGACTTTCGCATCGTTGGCGGTTTTCACAATGGTGAGGTAGTAGGACCCCAGGATCATATCCTGGGAAGGAATAGCGACAGGCTTCCCATCCTTTGTAGAAAGAATATTGTTAATGGAAAGCATGAGGGTTCTTGCTTCTGCCTGTGCTTCCACGGACAACGGCAGATGGCAGGCCATCTGGTCCCCATCGAAGTCGGCGTTGTAGCCCGGACATACGAGAGGATGCAGCTTGATAGCCCTGCCTTCCCAGAGGATCGGTTCGAAGGCCTGGATACCGAGGCGGTGCAGCGTCGGCGCACGGTTCAGGAGTACCGGATGTTCTTTGATCACGTCTCCCAGTACATCCCACACTTCCGGAGCCAGCTTGTCCACTTTCTTGCGGGCTGCTTTCAGGTTGCTGGCTACGCCTCTCTTGATCAGTTCATGCATAATGAAAGGCTTGAAGAGTTCGATAGCCATTTCCTTCGGCAGACCGCACTGGTACATTTTCAGTTCAGGACCGACTACAATTACGGAACGGCCGGAGTAGTCGACACGTTTACCGAGAAGGTTTTGGCGGAAACGACCCTGCTTGCCTTTCAGCATGTCCGACAGGGACTTCAGGGGCCGGTTGCCGGGGCCGGAAACAGCCCTGCCGCGGCGGCCATTATCGATGAGCGCATCCACCGCTTCCTGGAGCATACGTTTTTCGTTCCGGATGATGATTTCCGGAGCTCCCAGTTCCATCAGTCTCTTCAGACGGTTATTTCTGTTGATGACTCTTCTGTACAGGTCGTTCAGGTCGGAGGTGGCGAAACGGCCGCCGTCCAGCTGGACCATTGGACGAAGGTCCGGCGGAACGACCGGAAGAACAGTAAGAATCATCCATTCCGGCTTGTTTCCGGAATGAAGGAATGCTTCCACCTCTTCCAAACGGCGGACGCATTTAACCTTACGCTGACTGCTACATTCTTTGACCTCCTTCTTTAGGGCTACTTCTAGCGTTGGCAAGTCCAGCTCCTTCAGAAGCTGCTGGATGGCTTCCGCCCCCATCTGGGCTTTGAAGGAGTCCTTGCCATACTTAGCAATGGTATCCTGGTATTCCTTTTCATCGATGACCTGCTTCTTCAGGAGGTCAGTGGAGCCGGGGTCCAGCACAATGTAAGCGATGAAATAGAGGACCCGTTCCAGCTGGCGAGGAGGAATTTCAAGGATGAGTCCGATACGGGACGGGGTACCCTTGAAGTACCAGATATGGGATACCGGGCAGGCCAGGGCAATGTGGCCCATCCGTTCACGGCGCACCTTGGAGCTGGTGACTTCGACACCGCACTTATCGCAGATGGTGCCTCTGTACCGCATTTTCTTGTATTTGCCGCATTTACATTCCCAGTCTTTGGTCGGTCCAAAGATCTTTTCGCAGAAAAGACCGTCGGTTTCCGCCTTCAGTGTCCTGTAGTTGATGGTTTCTGGCTTCGTCACTTCACCGTGAGACCATTCCAGGATTTTTTCCGGAGAGGCGATGCCGATCTTCATGGAATCAAATTCGTTTACATCTAACAATTGGGTAGTTCTCCTTTCCGGTCTTATTCATCTTGGCCATTGCTGTCGTCAGTATGGCCCACTTCATCGTTCATATTCACTTCATTGAAGCCGACTTCCTCATTTTCAGGAGCATTGGCTTCCGCTTCCAGGGTATCGTTGAAAGAAGCTACATCATTGCCTTCGGCCGCTTCGCCGCCGTTCATGGATGTTTCCAGGGCATTTCTGGATTCTGTCACAGCAGAGTCCCCTTCCATGGCTTCCTTCACTTCCCGGTGCCAATGGTCTCCGCTGTGGCCCTGTTCCAGGTCGCTTTCATCCAGTTCCTTCAGCACCACCTCATCCCCATTTTCATTGAGAATACGGACATCGAGGCCGATGGACTGCAGTTCCTTCATGAGGACCTTGAAGGATTCCGGAACGCCGGGGCTCGGAATATTTTCGCCTTTGACAATCTTTTCGTACGCCTTTACACGGCCGACGATATCATCAGACTTCACCGTCAGGATTTCCTGCAGTGTATAAGCGGCGCCGTAAGCTTCCAGTGCCCAGACTTCCATTTCACCGAAACGCTGGCCGCCGAACTGTGCCTTGCCGCCTAGTGGCTGCTGGGTAACAAGGGAATACGGGCCAATAGACCGGGCATGAATTTTATCGTCAACCAGATGATGGAGCTTCAGCATGTATTTCCAGCCGATAGTGACCTGGTTGTCCAGTTTTTCACCGGTACGGCCATCATAGAGGTCAGTTTTTGCATTAGCCGGGAGTCCTGCTGCCTTCAGGGTTGCAGCCAGGTCTTCATCCCGGCAGCCGTCGAATACGGGGGTGGCAATATGGATGCCGGACTCCGTAGGTTCAGGCATGCCGTACTTTTTGAAGTCATAGCCGCAGGCAACGAGCCGATCCCTCATGTCTTTATATTCTTTGGAATCTTCACCCTTGGCCATGGCATCCCGGATTTCTTCGCCAAGCATATGGCAGGCCCAGGACAGATGGATTTCCAGGATCTGGCCGATATTCATTCGGGACGGTACGCCCAGGGGGTTCAGTACCAGGTCCACCGGATGGCCATCAGGAGTGAATGGCATATCTTCTACTGGGAGGATACGGGAGCATACACACTTGTTGCCGTGGCGGCCGGCCATCTTGTCCCCTTCACGAATCTTGCGTTTTTGGGCAATATAGACTTGTACTATCTTATTTACGCCCGGTGCCAGTCCACCCCCATTTTCACGGGTAAAAACCTTCACATCAACCACCTTGCCAAATTCCCCATGGGGCACACGGAGGGAGGTATCACGGACTTCCCGTTCCTTGTCGCCGAAAACGGCGCGGAGTAGCCGTTCTTCCGGTGTCAGTTCGGTTTCGCCCTTCGGGGTTACCTTGCCGACGAGGATATCTCCCGGACGGACGTCAGCCCCCACCATGATGATGCCGTTTTCGTCGAGGTATTTCACAGTATCTTCGGAAACCGAAGAGAGCTGTCTTGTAATTTCTTCTTCACCCAGCTTGGTATCCCGGGCATCGCATTCGTATTCTTCAATGTGGATGGAAGTGTAGAGGTCATCCTTGCAGAGCCGTTCAGAAATGAGGACGGCGTCTTCGTGGTTGTACCCTTCCCAGGATACGAAGGCAACGAGCACGTTATGGCCCAGAGCCAGTTCGCCCTGGTCCGTAGCCATGCCGTCAGCCAGGGTATCGCCCTTTTCCACCCGTTCGCCCTTGAATACGGTGGGGCGCTGGTTGATGCAGGTGGACTGGTTGGACCGCATGAACTTGATAAGATTATAGGTATCCAGTTCCCCATTGTCCGCGTGGACAATGATCTGGCGGCCGGTGACCCGTTCCACAGTGCCGCCCCTCTTGGCGAGGATGCAGACGCCGGAGTCCTGGCCTGCTACCCATTCCATGCCGGTGCCTACGAGAGGCGCTTCCGGACGGAGCAGAGGCACAGCCTGGCGCTGCATGTTGGCGCCCATGAGGGCACGGTTCGTATCATCGTGTTCCAGGAATGGAATGAGGGATGTGCCGATGGACACCACCTGCTTCGGCGATACGTCCATGAGATCCACTTCTTCCGGTTCTGCTTCCAGCACATCTGCCCCCCGGCGGCTGGCTACATTCTTATGGATAAAGTGACCCTGTTCATCGAGGGGCTCGGAAGCCTGGGCGATGATCTTGTCTTCTTCGATGTCCGCGGTAACGTACTTCGTCTCATCGGTTACGTGGTATTCCTTCTTGCCGTCAGGGCCTACGCTCTTTTCAATGATGCGGTACGGAGTCTCGATGAGGCCGTACTTATTGATAATACCGTAGTTGGAAAGGGAGGAAATGAGGCCAATGTTCGGACCTTCAGGGGTTTCTACCGGGCACATGCGGCCGTAGTGGGAATAGTGAACGTCTCGGACTTCGAACCCCGCTCTTTCGCGGGAGAGGCCGCCGGGGCCCAGGGCCGACAGACGGCGCTTGTGTGTCAGTTCAGCCAGGGGGTTGGTCTGGTCCATGAACTGGGACAGCTGGGAGGATCCGAAGAACTCTTTGATGGCTGCCACTACTGGACGGATATTGACGAGGGCCTGTGGAGTCATCTTGTCCTGGTCCTGGGTGGTCATCCGTTCACAGGCAACCCTTTCCATACGGGTGAGGCCGATGCGGAACTGGTTCTGGAGAAGTTCCCCTACGCAACGGACCCGGCGATTACCCAAGTGATCGATGTCATCGCTCTTGCCGTAGCCCTGTATCAGGTTCAGCAGGTAATCGATGCAGGCGATAATATCGCACCGTTCCAGGATACGGTAATTGTCTTCCCGGTTGCCGGAAGAGCAGATCACCTTGACCGGAGTGCCATCGCCCTTCTGGGTCATCACTTCCACCTGATCGTAGGAAGAGAATACACCGCTTTCTTCGATTTTGGCAATCGCTTCATCATCGATGATGCTGTTTCCTTCGATCACCACTTCGCCGGTTTCCTTGTTGATGATCGGGCCTTCGGTCTTATGGCCCCGGAGGCGGTTCTTCCAGGCCAGTTTCTTGTTGATCTTGTACCGGCCTACTTTGGCCAGGTCATAGCGCCGGGGATCATAGAAGAAATTATTCAGGAGCGTGGTACCGGATTCTTCCGTCGCCGGTTCACCGGGGCGCAGCTTGTGGTAAATTTCGATGAGCGCAGACTTGCGGTCTGTGGTGTTATCCTTTTCCAGGGTCTTTTCAATGTGGATATCGTGGTCGAAAAGTTCCAGGATATCGTCATTGGAAGAGTACCCGAGAGCACGGACGAGAACGGTGACCGGCATCTTGCGGTTCCGGTCGATACGGACGGAAATGGAGCCGCTGGGATCCGATTCCAGTTCGATCCAGGCGCCCCGGTTCGGAATGAGCTGGGCACTGTAGATTTCCTTGTCGAAGGCATCCCGTTCTTTCTTGTAGTACACGCCGGGAGAGCGGACCAGCTGGGATACGATGACCCGTTCTGCACCGTTGATAATGAACGTGCCGGTGTCAGTCATAATCGGGAAATCGCCCATGAACAGATCATGTTCCTTCAGTTCCCCGGTTTCCTTGTTTTCCAGACGGACCTGCACGTAGAGAGGTGCCGAATAGTTGACATCCTTCGCCTTGCACTGCTCAATGTTGTACTTGCCCTTGCCGAAATAATACTTCCCGAAGTGCAGCGCCCACTTATGTGCGCTATCCTCAATAGGGGAAATATCTGCAAATACATCCTTCAGCCCTTCGCTGCAGAACCAATCATAGGATTTCGTCTGCAGGTCGAGCAAATGCGGCATTTTCAGGACTTCCTCTGACCTGGCGTAAGTATATCTCTTCTTCTTACCGACCTGCACAGGCCTGAACATCTTGCTTTTGGGCATTCCTCGCCTCACCCTTTCATTCAAAACCACAAGACCCTCCCGAAAAAAGGAAGCAAGGATGATGTACCCTTGCTCTTCTCTTTTCTTTCAAGTCTTTATCAATACCTATATTATATAAATAAAAAAGGAACGGTTGCAAAAATAAATTTTACTACAATTCGATAA
>ERZ1034949.89-NODE-89-length-58223-cov-27.707330_pt1 | contig 58223 bp, 35 predicted proteins | sample MGYA00520590_ERZ1034949 | MGnify/ENA primary metagenome ERZ1034949 (study PRJEB33766, sample SAMN09781752) | gut metagenome | biome: gut microbiome | host: Homo sapiens | place: Madagascar | study: EMG produced TPA metagenomics assembly of the PRJNA485056 data set...
TTTTATCTCGTGGGCATGTGATTGGAAATTCTCATCTTAATTTACATAAGATACATATAAGGCCGCTGCGCGGCTGACGGCCACGGACTAACGTCCGGGTGGCCTCAAGAAACAGAAGGGCTGACGCCGTAGCGTGCCCTGGCGGCCGCTAACTTTATATCTTCTGTTCTTCTGTTCTTATGTCCTTATGTATTCCGCGTTAGCGGCTGATAAATAACGCTACGGCGTCAGCCCTTATGTTCCTTTGACCACGCGGACGTTAGTCCGTGGCCAGCCGCGCAGCGGCCTTATATGTATCTTATGTAAACTTATGTTGCTTATGTTTTCCGCGCTAAGCGGCTAACCAATTTGTACACAAATATTTGCTCATTCCCCGTCTGCCTACATGTAAATGAGTACGAGTGTTTTTACTGCCATCTTACACTTTTTGCACGTAACAAGTTGATATACAGATGTTTCAAGTGTGTAAGATGATTTCAAAATATCTTACACTCCCCTGCATACATCTTACACACCTTACTCCGCTGCCTCGCAGTCAACATGGACGTATGCAGTAGATAATACGCCATAGGGACGCAGAAAAATCTGTCGGAGCAACAGACTTTTCTGTTCCCCTATACCGTAATATCTTCCTCCCGTGCTTGTGCCGCGTGGCAGCGTGTATGTTGTGTAGAATGCGTGTAGGTGAAATTTATAGCATCTTACACTAAGTAAAGTGTTGATAATCATTGAGTTGTAGCGTATTAGTGTAAGATGTAAGATACTCGGTGTGTAAGTTGTTGTAGTATGGTAAAAGGTCCCGCTGCCACAAAACGCAAGCACTAAACGCAAGCACTAATGGGCGACGCGTCTCGCGTCGGGCATTAAGGTAAAGGCTCATACACTACTAAATAAAGACTCACAGACAGCTTTAATTACATACCTATCTGAGAACCTTTGCCTTAATGCCCGACGCGAGACGCGTCGCCCCCATTAGAGCTTGCGTATTTACTTTTCTTTGCCATTGAATAGCGCAATATTTTGCCAGTCTGGAAAAACTCCATGAGCATTTAATGCGCTTCTATATGATCATTAAAAGCAGATTTGCAATAAGACATCTGTACAAATCGATGAGTCTTTAACTTGGCGAAATTACTCAAAATACCTATTTTTGCATCTATGATGGTAGCCTTCTCTTTCTTTGTAAATCGTGCTCCGCTGCTTTATGAAGAAACAGCCAATTACGGTTACTTTTTATCCTCTTTATTGAGGGACTTTAATTAATAACGATTTATAGAAATTATGGCAGAGAAAACACGTGCTGAACGGAATAGGACACTGACAGTGTCGGACAATGAAATTCCGGCATTGGAAAAGTCTATTTTGAGTGCAGATGACTTGAAAAAATCATTTGTGGATAATGCTATTGTTAATGCAAACCTATTTGATTGTTTAGAATATATTCCGAATGATTATTTTAATCTAATTATCATTGACCCTCCTTACAATCTTGACAAGGACTTTCATGGCAAAAAGTTTTCAAGTATGAAATCAAGTGCTTATGAAGATTATCTTAGAAGTTGGTTTTATAAGGTTTGTGATAAACTTGCTCCCAATGGTACACTTTATATGTGTGGTGATTGGAAGTGTACATCTTCTATGCAACGAGTCATAGAAGAAAGGCTAACTGTCATCAATAGAATTACTTGGCAAAGAGAAAAGGGACGAGGAGCCAAATCGAATTGGAAAAATTCAATGGAGGATATTTGGTTTGCTGTAAAGAATCCCAAAGATTATTACTTTGATGTAGAGTCTGTAAAGATGAAGAAAAAGGTAATTGCTCCATATAGAGTAGATGGAAAACCCAAGGATTGGGACGAAACAGAATCTGGTAATTTCCGCATAACGTATCCTTCAAACTTTTGGGGGGATATAAGCGTTCCTTTTTGGTCTATGCCCGAAAATACGGATCATCCTACACAGAAGCCGGAGAAACTGTATGCAAAACTGATGCTGGCTTCCTCTAAGCCTGGTGACAAAATCTTTGATCCTTTTTTGGGAAGTGGTACTGCTGCAGTTGTGGCTCGCAAACTTGGCAGAAACTGTTTGGGCATTGAAATAAATAGAGAGTACTGTCTTTGGTCTGTTAAGAGACTAATAAATGCCTCAGGAGATAAATCAATTCAGGGCTATTTTGATGGTGTATTTTGGGAAAGGAATTCTTTGGGTGATCAAAAGAAACAGCAAGCATCATCTAAGTCAAGCATAAAGGTAAAAGAACAGCAAAATGCGCTGTCTTTGTTTGGTTAGATTGATATGGTTTAATTGGGTATTATGAAATCGTATGATAAGGTAAACCGAAATGAATACAAAATGTAAAGAATTTGTGGAGTATATTGTTAATAGTGCTCCACAACACAACAAGCAAGCTGTAGAAGATGATGTATGTGCACATTTCCATCTGACATTAGATCGGAAAGTGTATCATAATGAATACTTCGCTGTAAGGTTCAGTTACTCAAAATCGGCTTCTGATACTTTCAGCAATACAGTTCTGAGTTTATCTGCGCTTGAAAAGTATGATAAAATTCCATTTTTTGTTGTACTGGTTCGTAAGTCCTCCCCAAATTTGATACTTCTTGCGAATACCACATTTCTAAAAAAGATAAGTCATAGTTCTCAAGAGCTTAGTATGACGAATATCAGGGGCAGTTTTAATGGCTCTGATATAATGCGAGATTTCAACAACAGAAAGAATGCTCCAGAAAACTTTGATTACTTGTTTGCCGTTCACCAAGGGTGGGATTGGGAAGACAATCTCTCCCGTTTAGTGGAAGCATCTTCAAACATAAAGCCTGTCAATCAAAAGTTTGAACCTGCTGAAGCAGAGAGAACTAATATATTTGCCTCTATCAATAGAGCATGCTCCTTTGTTAAATCAGATAATTTTCGTATTCTTGAAGGTGATTTGAACGAGCGCTGTAATAAGTGCAAAAGGGAAATTCTCGTAGCATCACATATAGAAAATACGAATATTAGAGGCAGACTCATAGAAAGCCTGATAACATCGAATGATATAGAAAGACAACATATTATCTCTAATTTGCATAATCTTGAAGCAGCGTTACCTTCGTATGACACTAAAAATGGTTTAGGTGACTATTATCGCGAGTTTGACAATGGGAATACATATACTGACATTAAAACCAAAATAGTATATCTAAACTCTAATCCGAAGGCATATAATATAGATAAGTTCCTGCAGAAAATGGCGGGTTCTAAGAGTGTATTTTTGTTCTTTTTTATTGGTATAGACGGGTCTTCAAATTTCAAAACGCTTTTGTGTTCAGTATATCATGGTAAATTGATAGATAATACAGTCTTGCAATTTCACTGGGCAGGAAGAAATACAAGAGGTGTTGCTCAGTTTAATGGTGCGGCAATAGATGAGATGCTGAAAGACGAAAGCTTTGTTAATGAGATTGATGTTACGAAGTCGGAAGCATTCTTGAATAAATTGCTTAATCGTTAGGATTTTATCTTAACAAGATTGCTGATAAGTTCTCCTGATTATTAGATGGCGTACTCAAAGCCTGCTAATCCGTATTAGTGTCAGAGGTATAAACGACAATAGAGACAATGCCGTTCATGGTTGTCTCTATTGTCGTTTTATTCAAGACCTAAAGTTTTCCACCCCCCCCTGTTTCTGAGAGTGGCAAACTTTAGTTTTTTGTAATATCACCCACGTTTTTGTAAGTTGTTTGATGTGACGGCCTTAGTATTGTTCATGGTTGTTGTTGGTTACGATTCATTCCCATCTTCTTGATCAGAACGGAATTCAAAGACAAGTTCTGATGCAGGGATGTTGCATTGTTCGAACATTCCATGCAATATGTTGATTTTGGTGGCAGTACTATTGTCTGTCCATACATACATTCCTGGGGCCAATTCACGTTTCCAATCTTCAGGCGTTGTAGAAAAACTGCACTTCTCATTTGCACAAAGCCATTCTATGGTTGAGCGTTTCTCTATCAGAATATGTCCACATACTTGAATGAGCATCTCTTTCCATGTATTGACCGAATACCTAACTCCATGAAGTATGTACGCTTGAATTTTCTTGCCTGTGAACTCGTAGTCTTCGTCGTCAAGTGATGCAGATTCTGCTTCACGGTTCAAAGGTTCAAATGATGTCGTGGGCATGGGCCAGAGGCGCATAAATACACCAAGTAGCTCTTTCTGACGTGTTTTCAGTTCTGTTTCGGTCCATTGTTCGCATGACCTGACATAGTTGTTCAATCGGTATGCACTATCCTTGAACCCCTTTTCCATGTCCCTTTTCTCAATAAAGGTAAGATTGCTATATTGAGAATTATATCCCGTAAGAGTTAGGTTGGCCATTGTATGCAGATATTGCTCGTGAATTCTTTCCCAATCATTACCTAATGCCGCTTTCCACTTGTCTGAGAGTGTTTGTGGCATGATATGTTCTATTGTAATAATCTTGTTCTTGTCCGTCAGTTCTTTTACCACATCATGGCGCTCGTTGTTATCTTGGTTCTCCATGCGTTCAAGTATAAACATACGAGCATTGGCCGGCATCTTATATACTTGACGTGTTTTGAACTCGCTCTTCACCTCCTCATTTGAAGGGAATGCCGAAGATCCACCCTTCTTTAGTAAGACGTATGTCAGCACGTCAATATATGAATTATTAGAATCTTTACTTGATTTGTTCATATAATTCAACACGTCCCTATGAAGTGTGGCAAAAACCTTGTTTAATGCATTAGATAGGAGATTACAGATAATTCTGCGTGCCCAATAGGCTTCAATGATATCAAGAACTTGGTATATTTCTGTTTCAGTCAAACCAGTCAGAGACGCATAGTCGAAGAAAGCCATAAAGAAAGGATAGGCAATAGTGGAATCTAGCGTACGAAGTTGGTTCAACTTTCTATTTAGTTTGTCTGTACCTATATTGGATTTATCAATCTGATTGTAAATCTTGGCATAGTGAAACATATCTTCCAGGAGCTTAGCTCTGTCAATATTTTCAGTCTCCGCATAATCTTTGAAGATAAAGTATATCTTATCAATACGACCGATTTTACCTTGTTTTATGGTTAGGTAATCACGCACAAAAGGTGATGGGTCGTAGTTGGTGAATTCTTCTATAGGATTCCAAAATCGAGTATAAAGATATTCCTGTTCTGCAGGTGTGAGTGACATCAAGAGATAGTTGCGTATCTTGTCAGCTTCACTCAAGTCAAGACCTGTAGAGTTTAGACTTTCAAAAATGAGCTGTGGATCATCATCTTCGTCAAGTCGTATGTTAATTACTTCAAGTTTCTTGATGGTTTCAAAGAGTTCGTCGAGCGTTAGATTGGCACGTGTTACCTCGTCGTAGAAGAATTTGTAGTTGCGAGTTACGTTCGATTCATTGATATATTGGCTTTTGGGCTTATATAGCAATGCGTCGAAGGCTTGCATGTCCTTCTTGATAGGTTTAAGTTTCACTTTGCGCTCGTCCTCCTGATATTCGTCCACAAGATAGCGCTTGAAGATTTTCTCAACAAGTTTTGCATCTGTAGCCTTTATCAGTCCTTCTTTTTTAGCATTGACCATTGCGATCAACAGTAACGAAACAGTTGTGATTCGTTGTTGACCGTCAATGATGAATCGATCTTCTGTGCCCGATTGAATACTTGATACGATACTACCAAAGAAGTGACTCTTCCGGTCGCTATGGTGAAGTTTTATCAAGTCTTGAAACAACTGCTTACAGTTGCTTTCTTCCCAGTCGTAGTTACGTTGATATAGAGGTATGATAAATCGTTTGTCAGATCCGTCAAAGAATTTTATTAGGGGTTGTGCGTCACCTTTCATAGTAAGTGAACTTTTTCAATGTAAAGATAATATGTAATATTTATTTGTCTTTCGATTTATTATAAGGTCTTTTTTGACTAACAACTTTTGTCGTGCCCAATAAGTTCGGCAATCAAAGCCCTCATTGAAGTATTAAGTTGCAACTCCAACAAGTGCTTATTGCTTGCTTGTAATAGTCAGCACTTTGCGGGAGTTGTCAATTTCGATTTTGCCAAGGCGACCGAGCACCGACTGACCGAGGAGGAGCGGGGCACGCTGGTTGCGCACCACCGAAGCACGCACGTTTTCGAGTTTAAGACCGCCAAAGTCTACGTGACGCAGATTGATGATGGTACCCTCGTTGATGTTGCCGTTGGCATCTTGAAAGTATTGGCTGCCCACCACGTCGCTTTTGCTCAGGTAGCCGTTCTTCATCATAAAGGTAGCCTCAACCATTGACAGTGATACCGTGGCAGCCCCGGTGTCGAACACGAACGAGAGCGGCAGGTTGTTGATTTTGCATTTGATAGTGCACACACCATACTCCTTGGTAAATGGCACCTCGGTAGTTACCGTGTTGCCTGCACCGGGGTGTACCGCCACCACGGTGTCGTCCGGTGTGAGCGACTGCTCAAGCTTTTGCTTGTAGGTGCTGACAAGCGACTTGAATTGGGGCAGTTGGCGTATGTTGTCAAGGTCGTGGTCAAGACCGATGTGTGCAAAGTTGACATAGCCCTTTTCGAGTGCCGTCTTAAAGTAGTTCAAAGCCTTGTCCGTGTTGTTCATGAGAGAATACAGGCAAGCCGCATCGTAGTTGTTGCCGCAGCTGTTGTCGCGGTTCAGAATGGTGTCCATCACCTCCATGGCCTTGTCTTTTTGTCCGAGTGCCAGGTAGGCATATTGGCTGCAGCTGTAGTCGGCCGGAGTGGGTTCGAGTGCGATGGCCTTTTCAAGGTCGGGGCGCGCCTTGTCGTTGTTGTTAAGTGCCTTATAGCACAATCCGCGCAGGTTGTAGGCGGGAGCAAGCACGTTGCCACCTGCGGCCATGCACATGGTAGCATCTTCGACAGCTCCCTCAAAGTCGCGCAATATCAATTTGGTCCATGCACGTGCGTAGTAGTAGCCCATATTGTCGGGCTCCATCTTAATTATTTCGTCATACTGCTGTATGGACTCTTGCGGACGGTTGAGGTTGTACAATATGTCGGCCCGCATTCCGAGCACATCGGTCTCTACTGAGTCGGTGTCGCAGGCCTTATTGATGGCAATGAGCGCATTTTGATAGTCGCCCATCTTTTGGTAGCAGCGTGCAATGGCTTGGCCAAGGTTGAGCGAAGCGTCCTTGTCTTGTAAAATTTTGTAGTAGCTGATGGCCTTGGCGTACTGCTCGCTTTGTTCGTAGGTGGCGGCTAAGTAGAAAGGCCAGTCTATGCTGTTTGGCGACTTGGCCATTTGTATTTTCATTTTTGCCAATAAGATAGAGAGCATGGGTTCCTTTATGTCGCTGAGCAACGATACGGCTTTGTTGTTGAACTCAATGCTCAAAGCGGTGATGATGTCGTCGGCAGACTTGTCCCATTCGCCAAGTTCCTTGTAAGCCTCAGCACGAAATGCGTAGGGATAAGCGTTGTCTGAGCCCAAACTGGCGGCGTAGGTGAACTGCTTGATGGCCTCGGTCCATTGCTTTTGCGCACTCAGGTTGCGCCCCAAGCCCATATAGCCTGCGGCATCGCCTGATGCAATTTTGATGATTTTGCGGTAGTCGGCATCGGCCTCGTTGTAGCGTTCCATCTCATAATAAAGTTGCGCGCGTTCCTCGTAGGGGCGCTGTTCATCGGGTGAGGCCTTGATGGCCGATGTGTAATCGGACAGGGCTGCCACAGTGTCTTTGAGCATACATTGAATTTGTGCTCTGATGCAGTAGCTTACGGTGATAAAATCCTTGTCCTTGCCAGGTATGTACTTTATGGCCAGGTTGGCGGCATCGATGGCCTTGCCGGGTTCTTCTTGCTGGCGGTAGATATCTGCCAGATACGTGTAGGCATAGCCATTTTTTTTGTTGACCGCCACTTCACGGTTAAGGTAGTCGATGGCTTCGCTGATGTTATCGTTGTCGTATGCTTCGACACCCCGGCTGTAGTTGTAGCTGTCGGGGTGTTTTATTTCTTTGTCGGCTTGTGCCGTCAGGGTGGTGGCGGCTGCAAGCAGCATGATGCTCAGTAATCTTTTCATAGTTGATGTGTGTAAAGGGTCGTTATCTGTTTATTTGTTTATGAGTGCAAATATAGTCAAATTGTGTGTACAAAAAAGCCAAGCCTCAAACATTTTATATGCTTGAGGCTTGGCATGGCGCATGATACTTGCAATGTTGCAGTAGCAGCAGATGGTGGAAGGGGCATGTTGACGGGTTACCCCGTTAACCAAGCCCCCCACCAACGCGTTTTAGAAGTGCCACTTTACGTCCAGCCCAAATGAGCGTGGTGCAGCATATTGGGCAAAGCGGTGGCCCATGCTGTCGAAGGCAAAGGTGGCATAGCGTGTGCCGGTAAGGTTGCGTGCCCAAAGATTAAGCTGCACATTGCCGGCCAGCGTGGCGCCGACGTGTGCGCCGAGTGTGGCATAAAACTTTTGTCCGAAGGTGTTGGCCTCGTCCCACATGATGCTGCCGGCCCCCTTGACATCGGCGCCAAAGGCAAATGTGCGTACAAAGTTGTCGGGCGACACGGGCAGTTCGGCATCGGCCGATGCACTGAAGGTGTGCTGAGGCACAAAGGGCACGCGGTTGCCCGTGTAGTCAACCCTTGTGCCGCTGGCCGAAGTGCCAAGGTCGTAACGGGTGAACTTGGCGTGTGTGTAGCCATAGTTAGCCGTGAGCGTGAGGCGGTCGTGGGCCAGTTGTGAGCGCAATCCCACCTCAACGCCTGTGCTGCGGCTGCGTCCGGCGTTGACCATGACGCGCCCCATGCCGCTTTGGGCAAAGCGGGCTATTTGCTGGTCGTGCGTTTTCATGCAGAACACGGCCAGGTCGAGTTGCAGCATTTTGTCGGCCAGGTTGTGGTGAATGCCTGCTTCGTAGCTCCAGGTGTACTCAGGCTTGTAGTAGAGCGTGCTGGCATCGGGGGCTTGTGGTGTGACGCGGTCGAGCACCCCCGTCATGCCCGCAATGGCCTTGTCCTTTACGGCATCGGGCATGTGCGGAATTTGGCGTATGACCTGCTCGCTGTATTGGCGTACACCCAGCATCATTTGTCGGCGCAACAACTGTTGTGACAGGTCGGAGTATGACTGTATGTTGTAGCCTCCGGCGCGGTAGCCTTTGGCCACACTCACGTAGATGTTGCCAAGTCCGCGCGGCAGTGCATAGTTGAGTGCGCCCTTGGGCAACACTTGCCAACTGTGGTGGCTCAGCGAACTGTTAAGCGAGGCATCGGCCTCGAGGTCGGTGGCAAACTGCATGGTAGGGCCCATGCTCATGCCAAAGTGGTAGGGAATGGTGCCGTTGCCCTCGGTGCCCGACGTCATGTCGAGTTTGCGGTAGTCGTAGTCAAGGCGCAAGCCAAGCGTCATGCTCAGTCCGCCAACCAGCTTGACCGTGCTCTGGTGGAACAATGCCGCATTGACCGAGGGCGTTTTGAGCCGTGCGGCAAATGGTATGTCGTTGCCTGTAAAGGCTATGCTGATGGCCGGTCGTGTGGGCAGGTTGGCGCCAATTTGCGTGTTGAGGTAGTCAACGCCCTCGCCGTAGAATGTGACGGGGCAGTCGGTGCGCAATGACTGGTACATGCCAAATGCGCCTGTGGTCCATGTCCAGCGACTATTGCTGGCGGGACTTTTCAGTGCAATCTCCTCCGACACGGTGTTGGCGTGCTGCTTTTGACAAAGCGAGAAGATGTCTTGACGTGTAAAGTCTTGGTCCATAAACAGGCGGTCGTCGAGTCGCTGGTAGGCTGTGATGCTGCTCAAAGTGAACTTGGGCAGACGGTGCTCCACGCCAATACCGGTGTTGAACACGCCGCGGCGGTAGGTGCTTGGGCGGTTCTGCTCGAGTGTGCCTATGGCGGCACCGTTGGCAGCAGTGTTGTAACCTTGGGTAAAGTCGCTTGTGTTGCCTAACAGATAGTAGGGGCAAGCCTTTTCGTTGCTGTGCTCGTATGAGGCGGTCCAGTCAATCTTTACCACATCGGTAGGGCGCCACGACCAGCGCAGACGTGCACCGCCGGCCTCGCTTGCGTCTTGCTTTTTGCCAGTGGCCTGATTTTTGAAGTATCCGTCTTCGCCCTCGTAATAGCCGCCTATGCTGAGGCCCATGCGGTTGGTCGGGTGCAGATAGGTGGTGAAGGCTGCATGGCGCTGCATGGCACGCTGCTGCCACCCCGTGCCAATGCCGGCCGACACGTCGGTGCCGTGGTGGGTGATGGGGTCGGCTGTAAACACGCGCACCAGTCCGCCCATGGTGTTGCGGCCATAGAGTGTGCCTTGCGGGCCGCGCATGATGTCGACACGTTCGATACCTTGAAATGAGAAATCGTAGCTCGACTTGTCGACGTAAGGCACGTTGTCAACATACAGCCCTACTGCGGGAGTGTTGATGCGGCTGCCAATGCCACGAATGTAGCAGGCCGAAGTGAGGCGGCTGCCGTATTGTGGCATGTAGAAGTTGGGCGCATAGGCCGAGAGGTTTTTCAGCGCACCGGCCTGGCGGTTGTTGAGCGTGCCTGCGTCGAACAGACTGACGCTGAGCGGCTGCTGGCGCAGTTGGCGGGTTTCTTTGGGTGAGGCTACTACTACGGCCTCTTCGATGTCAAAATGCTTGGTGGTGTCGGCACAAACGGGTGCTGCCGATAGCAGAAGTGGTAAAAATAGCATAGTTGCTTGTGTTGTATTGTTTTATGGGTGCAAAGTTACGTGGCATGTGTCAGGTACACAATCCTTATATATGAGGAATAATGTGCTGAAATCGGCCGTGCCTTTGTGGCTGCAAGCACTTTTGGCATAATCTTTGTTAGAAGATAGGCTGCGGTTCGGCAAAGATTGCAAGTGAACTTACATCTCTGCGCTCACCTTGCACTATCTTTGTTAGAAGATAGGCTGCGGTTCGGCAAAGATTGCAAGTGAACTTGACTTTATTCGCTCAGTTTACATTATCTTTGCAGAAGATAGGCTGCGGTTCGGCATAAAGTTCAAGCAAGCTTGACTTTCTGCGCTCAGTTTGCACCATCTTTTAATAAGATAGGCTGCACCTCGGCATAAAGTTCAAGCAAGCTTGACTTTCTGCGCTCAGTTTGCACTATCTTTGCAGAAGATAGGCTGCGGTTCGGCAAAGATTGCAAGTGAACTTGCATCTTTGCTCTCACCTTGCACTATCTTTGCAGAAGAAATGCACCAAAAACAAACAGATAAATAACGCATGGAAGAAACACAACAGTTAGTAAATACAATCATTGACGGCATTCAGGAGAAAAAAGGCCGCAGCATTGTAACAGCCAATTTGAGTAACATTATTACAGCACCTTGCAGCTACTTTGTTATATGTACTGCCGGCTCGCCACAACAGGTGGACGCCATAACCGACTCGGTGGAGGAATTTACAGGCAAACATCTGCGCGAGAAGCCTGCGGCTATTGCCGGACGCGAAAATGGTGAGTGGGTGGCTATGGACTATGGCACGGTGATGGTGCATATATTCCTGCCCGAGGCGCGCGAACACTATGATTTGGAAAATCTTTGGGACGATGCCGAACTGACACAGGTGGCAGATTTGGACTGACTCTCGTAACACGTTATACTTAAATTACAACAGAAAACAAAATGGCTCAAATACCAAGTACGCCATCGCCGCAACCCGGAGGCAAAAAACCGGGCAGGCGTCGGCGACCATTTGTTTCGCTAACATGGTTCTACGTCCTTGCCATCATTTCGTTGGTCATTATGATGTACACTAACAATGGCAACAACCAGGCTGGCGGTGAAAACAAGGAGGTGGACTACACGGCTTTCCGCACGTATGTAAAACAAGGCTATGCGCGCGAGGTGGTGGTGAACAAGACCGATGGCAACGTGCGCTTTGTGGTGCGCCCCGAACACATACGCGATGTGTTCAACATGGGCAGTGACAAGACGGGCACGGCCCCTACCGTGTCGGCCAAATATCCTAATGTCGATGCAGTGGGCACCTTCCTTGACAATAACTACAAGGGTGGGGTGCGCTATGAGGAGAGTAGCAATTTCTTTTCAAACTTGTTCAGCAGCATATTCCCCTTATTGCTGTTGGTGTTCCTCTATTTCTTTTTGATGCGCCGCATGGGTGGCGGTGGTGCCGGCATGGGCAGCATCTTCACCGTGGGCAAGAGCAAGGCACGCTTGTTTGAGAAGAATGGCAAGAACACGACGAACATCACATTTAAGGATGTGGCCGGACAAGAAGGTGCCAAGCAGGAAATTCGCGAGATTGTGGACTTCTTGAAGAACCCGAAGAAATACACCGAACTCGGTGGCAAGATACCCAAGGGCGCATTACTCGTTGGCCCTCCGGGCACAGGTAAAACGCTGTTGGCAAAGGCTGTGGCCGGTGAGGCAGAGGTGCCTTTCTTCTCGATGGCCGGCTCCGACTTTGTTGAGATGTTTGTGGGCGTGGGCGCCAGTCGTGTGCGCGACCTGTTTCAGCAGGCCAAGGAAAAGGCTCCTTGCATCATATTTATCGATGAGATTGATGCCATTGGTCGTGCCCGTGGCAAAAATCCTACGATGGGTGGTAATGATGAGCGCGAAAACACTCTGAACCAGTTGCTCACCGAAATGGACGGCTTTGGCACCAATACGGGCGTGATTGTGCTGGCTGCCACCAACCGCGTGGAAATACTCGACTCTGCGCTGCTGCGTGCCGGACGTTTTGACCGACAAATACATGTAGACTTGCCCGAACTCTCTGAACGTGTGGCCATATTCAAGGTGCACATGAAGCCTCTCAAACTTGACGATACGGTGGATATTGAGATGCTTGCACGTCAGACTCCAGGATTTTCGGGCGCCGACATTGCCAATGTGTGCAACGAGGCGGCCTTGATAGCTGCACGCCACAACCGCAAGGAGGTGGGCAAGCAGGATTTCCTTGATGCTGTTGACCGCATAATCGGTGGTTTGGAAAAGACGTCGAAGGTGATGACCGAGGACGAGAAACGCTCAATAGCCATACACGAGGCTGGTCATGCTTCGGTGTCGTGGTTGCTGCAATATGCCAACCCGCTGGTAAAGGTAACGATTGTGCCGCGCGGGCAGGCTCTTGGTGCCGCATGGTATCTGCCTGAGGAGCGCACTATCACCACACGCGAGCAAATGCTTGACGAGGTGTGCTCGCTGCTTGGCGGGCGTGCTGCCGAGGAGCTGTTTGTAGGTCATATATCGAGCGGTGCGCTTAACGACCTTGAACGTGTGACCAAACGCATATATGGTATGGTGGCCTACTTGGGCATGAGCGACAAGCTGTCGAATGTGTGCTACTATAATGCGCAGAATGAGTACAACTTTACAAAGCCCTATTCTGAGCGTACCTCCGAACTGATTGATGCCGAGGTGCAGCGCCTGATTGCCGAACAGTATGAACGTGCCAAAAAACTGTTGGAAGAAAATGCTAACAAGCACAACCAACTGGCCGACTTGCTGGTTGAGCGCGAGGTGATATTTACCGAGGACGTTGAACACATATTCGGCCCGCGCCCGTGGAAGAGCCGCGCCGATGTGTTGATGGAAGAAGAGGCACTCAAACTGGCCGAAGAGCGTGGCAAGAAGTTGGAGGCTGACAAGCAGGCTGCTGCCGGCGAGGAGGCACCGACTGCTGAAAAGGAATGTGACAACGAACCGGCAGCCGCTGGTTGTGTGCCGCCACCTGTGCCTGCCGGCTTGGGTAAACAGCAAGATACAGATAAAACTTCATCTGACAATAACAACAATGAATAACCTGATTGTGCGTGCACTCACAGGTGCGGTCTTTGTGGCCGTGCTTGTGGGCGGCACGCTTTTTTCGCCTATGACGTTCACGCTGCTGTTTGCAGTGGTGACGGGATTGACCACTTGGGAGTTTTCGCATAATGTGAACAGCTATGCGGGGGCCTCGGTCAACAAGTTGATAAACACGGTAGCTGCGGTGTATTTGTTCGTAGCCTTCGGCGGCTTTTGTGCCGACCTCGTGCCTTCACGTGCGTTTATCCCTTATTTAGTGTCAATCATTTATATGCTGGTGAGCGAACTCTACTTGCAGAAGGCCGACCCGCTCAAGAATTGGGCCTATGCCTTTGCGTCGCAAATATATGTGGCCTTGGCTTTCAGTCTGCTCAATGTGCTCGCCTTCCAGTACGACCCCATGACCAACAAGACTGCCTTTGAACCAATTTACCCGCTGAGCGTGTTCCTGTTTTTATGGACGAGCGACACGGGGGCCTATTGCTGTGGTTCGTTGCTGCACAAATATTTCCCGGCCAAATTGTTTGAGCGCATATCGCCCAACAAGTCGTGGGTGGGCAGCATTGGCGGTGGCGTGCTGTGCTTGGTGGTGGCCGCTGTGCTGTGGCACTTCAACCCCACGTTGCTCACCTTGCCGCAATGGCTTGGTCTTGGTGCAGTAGTCTGTGTGTTTGGCACCTGGGGCGACCTGGTGGAGAGTTTGTTCAAGCGCCAGCTCGGCATAAAGGACAGTGGCCATGTGCTGCCAGGGCATGGCGGCATGCTCGACCGTTTCGATTCCGCGTTGTTAGCTATTCCGGCTGCGGTGCTCTACTTGTATTCGGTACAAGCCTTTTAGGTAAGTATAATTGTGTTGTGCTATGACAGCTTTGGAAATTAGAATACAAAGACGCAAATTGCTGTGGCGCATAACGGCGGTTGTGCTCAGCTTGATCATGCTGGTGGGTGGCATAACTTATGTGGTGATGAAGCGCCCGTTTGCCGACGACTACGAATTGGTAGACCAGCTTGGAGGCAACCTCTTTCCGTCTGCCATATTGTCGGTAGCTACAACCAACACCCAGGTTATTCCGCCCATGAGCGGAGAGTATGTGGGCAATCCCAAATCGTGTGTGGCCATCAAACTGAAGAGCGGACACGCCAACACGGTGGTGCGCATCGAACTGGCCGAGACACCGTTCTACGCTCGCTCGGTGTCGACATTTGTATTGCCCAAGGAGCGTACCGAATACATCATCTATCCCGATATATTGTGGCGTTACAATGCTTTGCGCGACAACGAGCAGGCCGAACCTATCAGTGTGGTGGCCAATGTGGAGGTAGATGGCAAGGACCTGGGGCAGAAGGTGCGCACGTTTTCGGTGCGGAGCATCAACGAATGCCTGTTAGGGTTTAACAAGCAGTTGCCCGACGGCCGCACGCGTTATGTGAGCACACGTCTGTTTTATGCAGCCTACGTTAATGAGGAAAACCCGCTCATTGACAAAGTGTTGCGTGAGGCGCTCAACACCCGCATCGTACGCCGCTTTTTGGGCTATCAGGGTACGCCCGAAATGGTGGACAAGCAAGTGTATGCCCTGTGGTATGTACTGCAAAAGCGCAATTTCAAGTATAGCTCGGTGTCGTACTCAAGTCTGTCGAGCAATGTGGTATACGCACAGCGTGTGCGCACGTTTGAAGACGCGTTGAACTCGTCGCAAATAAACTGTGTGGACGGCAGTGTGCTATTTGCCTCATTGCTGCGTGCCATCAACATAACGCCGGTGCTGGTGCAAATGCCCGGTCACATGTTTGTGGGATATTATACCGACTCTGCCAAGAAGAACCTCACATTCCTTGAAACAACAATGATTGGTGATGTAGACCTTGACGACTATTTCCCCGATGAGAAACTTGACTCTACACGCACCACAAAGTCGCAGGGCGAAATGTCGCGTCTGACGTTTGAAAAATCGAAAGAGTATGCCCTTCGCGAGTATATGCGTGTGAAGGATAAGGTGCAGGCTAACAAGCCCAACTATCTGTTTGTCGAAATTAACAAGAATGTGCGTCGTAATGTGCAGAGTATTGGCAAGTAAGTGTGACGTGTGCGCCGTGCACCTTGTATGCTTAGGCGCGTTATGAGCCAGGTATGCACGCGCTTAGACACTCTAATTGTGAGCCGATTCATAAAAGCAAGCAGGCCAACTGAGGAATATGTAATGCCTCAGTTGGCCTGCTTGCTTTTGTTTTATTGCTGTCCGGCAAAACGCAAACATGCGTAGGGGCTCAAGCAACAAACGCTAGCACTAAACGCTACTACTAAACGCTACCACTAAACGCAAGCACTAAACGCTACCACTAAACGCTAGCACAAAACGCTACCACTAATGGGGGCGACGCGTCTCGCGTCGGGCATTAAGGCAAAGGCTCACAGACAGCTATGTAATTAGTGCTGTCTGTGAGCCTTTGTTAAGTATATAAGTATTGCATTTTTCCCGACGCGAGACGCGTCGCCCCCATTAGTGGTAGCGTTTTGTGCTTGCGTTTACTAGTAGCGTTTTGTGCTTGCGTTTTGTGCTAGTGTTTTGTGTTTGCGTTTAGTGCTAACGTTTAGTGGCAGCATTTTGTGCCTGTGTTTTGTGCTTGAATGTCCTTGCTTACTCTCCCACAAAGTTGCGCACCTTTTGCAGTGGAATGCCAAAGTTGAAGTTGTCCGAGCCGTTAAGCTTGGCAAAGTTCACACCCACAAGGTCGCCCCACTCGTTCACAACAGGGCTGCCGCTTGAGCCTTGCATGGTAGGAATGCTGTAGAGCAGCCGGTTGCCATCAGGCATTTGGGTAATGCGTCCGCTCGTCATTTGCACTTTGATGCCCTTGCGTGTATTGGCCAACACAATGCCGGCATTAAAGCCAATCATGTATAGCGGTTGGTCAATTTTAAGATTGGTGGGCGAGGCCGCCTTGTCTTTGCCAAAAAGCTGGCTCCAAAAGCCGCCATTTGTGTTGCTGCCATCAACAGCAAATATGTGGCACTTTTTAGGCGTCAGTCCGCTGCGCAGTTGTATGAGAGCCAGGTCAGTATCCTTGTCTTGCGCTATGCGCAAAGTGTTGCAAGGGTTGTTTTGCAGAAAGTCGGCCTCGGTTGTAACATACGAGTCGTTGTAAGCTATGCCCAATTGGCAGATGGGGTGAATGCTGATGCTCGACACATCAAGTTGTGCGTCAAGGTTGCTGCGCTCCTGCGCAAGCTCGCTGAATTGCTGTTGCAGCGCATTCTGTTGGCTCTCTATTTGGCTGACCCGCATTTGGTCTATTTGCGTGTAGCCCCAATAGTCGGTTGTGACGCAGTCAGACTTTTGTGCTTCGAGCGCATTATATTGTGAGGTGAGTTCACTCATGCGGGCTTCGTACAGTGCCTTGACATATTCAATCATGTTCATCAAGCACTGCTTTACTTGTGCCTCGTCAATGGTGGGCGATGCCACATGACGGTTGGTGAGCAAGGTGCCTTTGTCGTCAATAAAAAAGGCAGTGCCCGTCAGGTACCCGCAGTTGCGGCGCACTTCGTTCACATCGTCCGTCAGCCCTTCGAGCGAGCCGTCCTCGGCAATGCCCGTAAAGTACAGATGCTCGCCATTCGGCATGGAAGCGTTGTAGTAGAATTTGTTGAGTACCATCACCACGCCCGAGGCTTCGTCTTTATACAACTCTTCGGGGGTAGGTGGCTTTGGCGAGCACGCAGCTAACATACATACGGCAGTCAGCAATCCAACGACCAGAGTTTGGGCTTGGCGCATAAGTTTTGTTATTCTGTTCATGATATATGATTGATAGTTGCTTGTTAGCAGGCGAATGGTCTGTATATAGTGGCAGCTAATTTTAGCCCCTCCCTATGCCAATGCCGGTGTTCGTGCTTAGAATGGTGGCGCATCGTTAGGCGCAGGCGGAAATGAATCGGGCAATGGTGGAAATCCCGCTGGCTCGGGAGGGAAGGGATTGTTGTCGACGGGTGGCTGGGTAGCAGCAAGAGCATCGGTGCCAGTTTGGTCATTGCTGCCCGTTGCGGCCGAATCCATTGTAGCCACTTCGTCCTCCTCGGGATTTTGAAATCTGGCATATTCGCCGCGGAACTTGAGCAGCACGCTGCCAACAGCACCATTACGGTGCTTGGCTATAATGATTTCGGCCTTGCCACGCAAGTCGCGTCCGGCCTCGTCTTGGTAAATCTTGTAGTACTCGGGTCGGTGAATGAACAACACCATATCAGCATCTTGCTCAATGGCTCCCGACTCACGCAAGTCGGACAGTTGCGGACGCTTGTCGCCCCCCTCACGGTTTTCAACACCACGGTTCAACTGCGACAGGGCAAGTATTGGTATGTTAAGCTCCTTGGCCAACCCCTTAAGCGAGCGCGATATGGTTGACACCTCCTCCTGGCGGCTGCCAAAGCCCATGCCCGAGGCATTCATCAGCTGCAAGTAGTCAATCATCAGCACTTTAACCCCGTGCTCTCTTACCAAGCGTCGTGCCTTTGTTCGTAATTCAAACACCGAGAGCGATGGCGTGTCGTCCACATAGAGTGGGGCACCCATCAGCTGCTTGATGCGGAAGTCGAGCTGGTTCCATTCATACGGCTTCAGTTGTCCGCTCTTTAAGGTTTCACCTTTAATCTCGCAAACGTTTACAATCAAACGGTTAACCAACTGCACGTTAGCCATTTCAAGAGAGAACAACGCCACGGGCACCTGTTGGTCCACAGCAATGTTCTTGGCCATGCTCAGTGCAAAGGCTGTCTTACCCATGGCCGGACGTGCTGCAAGAATAACCAAGTCGGAGTTCTGCCAACCCGAAGTAATTTTGTCGAGTGCATGAAATCCCGACGGGATACCGCTCATACCATCGGTTCGAGCAGCAGCCTTTTGCAGCATTTCGTAGGCCTCCTTAATGACAGGGTCTATTTGCGTATAGTCCTTCTTCATGTTGGTCTGCGACAACTCAAAGAGTTTGCCTTCGGCCTCTTGCATGAGCACATCAATGTCCTGTGTGGCGTCAAAAGCCTTGGTCTGAATGTTGCTCGTGTACGATATGAGCGCCCGTGCCGTAGCCTTTTGGGCTATGATGCGTGCATGGTATTCGATGTGGGCCGACGAGGCCACCAAACCGCTAAGTTGGGTGATGTAAAAGGGGCCACCCACCTCTTCAAGCTGGTTGGTGCTGCGCAGCGCCTCGGTAACGGTGAGAATGTCGACAGGCTTCTCCTCAAGGTTGAGCCGCTGTATGGCCTCATAAATAATGCGGTGACGGTTGTCGTAGAAACTCTCAGGGCGCAGTATTTCACTTACTTGAAAGTAGGCGTCCTTTTCAATCATCAAGGCACCGAGCACAGCTTGTTCAAGCTCAACGGCCTGAGGTTGCAGATGCCCGAAGTCATCGGTCTGTGGTGAGGTTCTCTTCTTATATGTAGGGCGGCGGTTGCCGCTTGTCTTTTCGTTTGTTGCCATATGCTTTATTCTTTACGCTTTGGCTTAAGGGATTGTACACAATGGGTGGAAGACACGTGCGGGGCTGCTGTTGTTGTCAGCTTCGGCGTCTCAGTAGTTTCGGCATGGTTATAGCAGCCCATGTCGGGGTGTGCGGTTCTTGGTGCCCCCGTTCTGTCGTAGGGATAATACTGTTGTGAAATGCTTGGCGAGGCCTGGCCTACGGCAGGCGAGTAGGGCGAAAGTGTGAAGTAGAACAGCAAGTGGTCTACATTAAAGGCAGGTGTAAAGTTCTTGTCGTGCACGATGCTGTCAGCTTCGGTTTGGTCTGTCGACCGTGTGTCCCACAGGCAATTCTCAATTCTGTCGTCGGGCTTTTCGGGCTGCGGCGTGCCAAGCAGACTGTAAGCAAAGTTATAATTAAAAGCGTCGTTCTCGAAATCGGTGTTTTGCCCGCCTATAATCTCGTCATCTTGGTAGCCGGTAACGATGCTGTTAGCCACATACAGCTTGTGCAGCGGCAGGCGGACATCGCCATCAAAGTTGGCAAAATCCAAGGCGTGGCCATAGCCTCCCGTAAACACGTAGAATCTGCCTACCGTGCAATGCACCAATGACACGTCGCCACCGCGCACATGCACACAGTCTCCGCCGGCATTCGTTATCTGGCTGTTGCCCACAAACACATTCGCCATGCGCAGATTGAGTGCATGGTTGGTCGTGTTGTGAATGATGCTGTTTTCCATCTTAAGTTTTGAGCGACTTATGTCCGACGAGTCGGCACAAAGGCCATTGGTGCTGCTGTGTATGTCGGCATAGTTGATGGTGTTACCATACGATTGCGATTTCAGCACAATGCCGTCCCACAAGCCCGGTGTGCGGTCGTAGGGCTGGTTTTTGAACATCAAGTCAAGTCTGTCGCCACGTAGTGTTACGGGCTTCTCCCTCGAACCGTCAATGTGCAGTGTGCCATGCACAATAAGGGCCGCCTTGTTGTGGAACAAAAAGCGTGTGCCTGGCGCCAAAGTCAGTTCTGCACCTCTCTCCACCACCAGACTGTCCATAACGCGGTAAGGCTTGGTGGCGTCCAACGTGGTGTTCTGGCTGATGCGCATACCGCTCAACGTTATGACATTCTGCCCTTGAGCTGTAAGCACAACCTCCTGCATAAGGCCCGACTCCGTTTGAAAGCACAATTTGTCCTCAACCGCTACCGCGTCATCGGCATCAGATGAGGGAATGTTGGCCATTACGTAAACAATCATGCTGTCCTTGCGGGCAATTTCAAAGTCGTTGGCCACGCCATTGACTAACTGTGTGCCATCGGCATTGACATAGAACGGCGAACTGCCACCCTTGCCAAGCATGATTTGGGGTATACGTATGGCTTTGTCGGCTTGATTGTAAATGGTCAACGAATATGTCTTTGACGGTGTGCCGCTAATAATGGTGTCAACCGCCACAGTGTCGCGGCTGAATGTGAGCTTGTCGTTGGCCGAGGTGGTGTAATCATCATCTTTCAAGCATGATGTGACCAACAACAAGAACATGAGCAGCAATACCACTTTTTGCATAAAACAGACTCTTGATTATTTTGTGTTGGTGGAGTTGGCTGACGAGTTAACAAGTTAACAGGTTAACAAGTTAACAAGTTAACAGGCAGGTTGGTCAGGCTTTCGCGTTCTCATGTCTTTAATACGATAAAACGAAATCAGAGCATACTTGCTTGTAGACCTGTCAACTTGTTAACCCGTAGGTCCAAATTCCACTAACGGGTGTTGATTATTCAAGTTTATAAGTGAGAGAATGTGTGTGAACGGATTTTACCTCATACACAACGCGGCATATATGCAGACAAGCAGGCGGGTTAGCGGGGTGACATGGCAAAACGGGGGGTGGCCATAACGCCCTTGGCCGTATGCCGTAATCTTTAGCACACGGAGCCAGGTATATGGCACATCTGCCCGCGCAACTTGTCAGCACCTGCTAACCCGCCGCCATCTGAATAGGTCTGCGGATTTTACAAACGCCTCTTTATGGTACGCAAACCCGCAAACGCCTTAATCCGTCGAAATGACGGGTTATGCATGCTTCAGTATGTCAAGCAAGTGGTCCCACACCATTTGTACGGTAGGAATGAGCAAGCGCTCGTCGGGCGAGTGCACACCGCGGAGCGTCGGGCCAAAGCTTACCATGTCGAGTTTGGGGTACTTTTCAGAGAACAGACCACACTCCAAGCCGGCGTGAATAGCCAATATTTTGGGTTCCTTGCCAAACAGACGCTCGTAGCTTTCCTTGGCAATGCGTACAATGTCGCTGTTGGGGTTCAATTTCCAGCCAGGATAACCCTCATTGGTCAGCACATCGGCTCCGCCCAGTTCAAAGGCAGCACGTATGATGCTTGCCATGTTCTGACAGGCACTTGCCACGCTGCTGCGCTGGCTTGTTGTAACAACCACCTTGTCGCCCTCCTTGCGTATGCTTGCCAGGTTCGACGATGTCTCGACCAGCCAGTCAATGTCCTGGCTCATTGCATAGACGCCGTTGTGCACAGCGTGGAGCGACAACAGCATGCGGCGCATGGCAGCAGGCTCCATGCCCACCTTCTGGCAGGGCTGCTCGACAATGGCAATGTGCACATTCTTCTCCGTTGTGGCAAATTCGTCCTTCACGGCAGCCTCAAAGGCTTTCAAGTCGGCTTCAAGTGTTTGCTTTTCAGCTGCCGGAACCGCGCACACAGCGTGTCCCTCGCGTGGAATGGCATTGTGCAAACCACCGCTCTGAATGTCAATCAGCCGCAAATCGAACTTCTGCATTTCGTTCACCAAGAAGCGCACAAGCAGTTTGTTGGCATTGGCCCTCTTCTTGTTGATGTCGTCACCCGAGTGGCCGCCGGTCAAACCCTTGATGGTTATTTGGAAAGTGAAATAGTCCGATGGCACCTCCGAGGTGGGGAAATCGTATGTGGCAGTAGTTCTTACACCACCAGCACAGCTCACGTACAGTTGTCCCTCGTCCTCAGAGTCGAGGTTGATAAGGTAGTCGCCATGCATAAAATCGCTCTTCATGCCCACAGCCCCCGTCAGGCCAGTTTCCTCATCTCGCGTAAATACGCACTCGATAGGTCCGTGCTCAATGTCGTTCGATTTCAGTATGGCCATTTCCATGGCCACGCCAATGCCATCGTCGGCACCAAGCGTTGTGCCTTTGGCTTTGAGCCATTCGCCGTCAACGTAGGTTTGTATGGCATCGTTTTCGAAGTCGAATGTCACGTCCTTATTCTTTTCGCACACCATGTCCATGTGGCTTTGCAAAATGATAGTCTTGCGGTCCTCATATCCAGGTGTGGCAGGCTTGCTAATGCAAACGTTGCCCGTCTCATCTACCTTAGTTTCCAATCCGAGGCCCTCGCCAAACGACTTTAAGAAGGCTATCATCTTATCCTCCTTTTTAGAAGGACGTGGAACTTTGTTCACCTCAGCAAAGCAGTCGAATACGATGCTTGGCTGTAATTGCAATTTTTCGCTCATTTCACTATGTGATTTTACGTAGATATAAATCTGTTGTAGAGGCTGTTGCACTTGGCTACCCTCCTCGTGGACGGGTGCAGACAATAACAAAAAGCTACTTTTGCGCCCAATTTATTTTGCCTTTCAGCGGGCTTGTGCTAACTTTGCCCCGCGCTCATGCGCGCAGTTAGCGCACAGCGCAAAGCAAAAGTAAGAAAAAGATATGAATTATTTCATCATTACATTGCTAATTGTTGCTATTTGCATGGCATTACTATCAGTGCGCCTTTTCTTTGGCAAGGGCTTTGTCAAGACACATGTCGACCAAAGCAAGGCCATGCGGCAACGAGGCATTGGGTGTGTGCAATCGCAAGATGCAGCTGCAAGAATAGAAAACAGAAAAAGAGTAAAAGAAAATGTGCAGAATGGTTATTAAAGCAAATGCCGCAATGCTGCTCGTGGCAGCAGGCTTGTCGTTGGTGGCATGCAACAAAAAAGACTCACAAGTAAAACCTAATGGCCTGCCCAAGGCTGCTGCAACCAATGCTGGTGCGGCATCGTCGGTGGCAGTGGTAGATATTGACACGCTCGCAGCAAAAAGCGAATATTGCAAGGACGGACAAAAGGAACTTGAGAACAAGCAAAAGAAATATCGCGAACAGCTGAACAGCAAAGGACAGGCTCTGCAAAACGCAATAGCCAGTTTCCAGAAGAAGATGCAGAGCGGCGCATTCACCTCGCAGCAGCAGGCCGAAAGCGCACAAGCCCAGTTGCAAAAGCAGCAGCAGGCTTTACAGACTTTCCAAGAAAAGATAGAAAACGAAATGGCTCAAGCCACGCAGAACTATCAGAAAAAGTTGCGCGAGGACTTGAACACCTTCTTGAAATCATACAATTCAGACGGCAGATTTAAGGTTATCATCAGCAAGAGCGGCGATAATGTGTTGTATTCAGACCCCTCGGTAGACATTACCGAAGATGTGATTGCCGGTCTGAACAAGAGCTATAAGAAATAACCACCACGGCCCTCCCCCGGTTGAGGCCGGATTTGCAGGGTGGCAAGGCGTTGTTCTTTGCTGTTATTTTTTACTAACTCCGCTTATATAGCTGTGGGGCACAACTATTTCAAACATCATTCCCTGGATATATAGCTGATGGATACAACTATTTCAAACATCACCAATTAGGGCTGACACCTCTCACCAGGCGTCAGCCCTAATTAGAATTATTAGAACTACCCTATAGCGATTTGGCTTGCACTGGTTCGTTGGTAGTGATGAAATCTATGCCTTGGTCGAAGAAATATTGAATGTCCTTCGTGTCGTCTACCGTCCATACATTCGTGGTGAGTCCTATTTGATGGGCTTGCTTAATCCATGTGGGGTTGTCCTTAAGCACTTTGTCTTCGTAGTCAATGCCGGTGTAACCTGCGGCTTTTGCTTGTTGAGGCGTGAGGTCTCCGTTGAGATAGGACACCTTGGCGTGTGGTGCATGGCTCACAAGATAATCGCAAGCGTGTTTGCTAAAGGAAATGTACTCCGTACGGTTGTCGAGCACCGCTGTTACCAGTTTGAGCGTGGCATCGATGCAGCGGTCCTCGTCGCTCTTTTGCAGGTGTTCCTTCACCTCAAGAATGAGGCGCATGTTGCCAAGGCTTTGTGCGGCAGCAAGGTATTGGGCAAGGGTGGGAATGTGTTCACCGTTGGCCAGAAGTATGTCTTTGATGTCTGCATAGTTGGCATTTTCAATTTTGATGCCGTTGACATCGTCGTCGTGAAAAACTACCACTACACCGTCGCGGGTGATGTGTACGTCAAACTCTGAGCCATAAACACCAGCCTTAAAGGCATTTTGAAGAGAGGAAATGGAGTTCTGGGCAGAACCTTCGGTTTTCCAGTATCCGCGGTGGGCTATTACCTGCTGCGCCCTATCTCGGGCTGAGGCTGAAAGCATTGTTGCCATCATCAGGGTGAGGCAGATGAGTAATCGTTTCATTTTGATATGTTGTATTAACCCCGTTGGTGGAGTTCTTGGTTAGCGGGTTGACAAGTTTACAGGTTAACAAGCAGGTATGCTATATTCTGCTTTTCATGTTAAAGTCAGAATGGATAGAAGCTTAAGAATTTGGCAAATTTACCTGTTACCTCGTTAACTTGTCAACTTGTTTTCAAATTCCGCCAATGCGTTTTGAATACTTATTTAGGCAAAAGCGCTTAAGCGCATAATCTCTGTTGCAATTTGCTTAAAAACCTACTTTGACCATCACTCCAAAAACAGCCCTGGTGCCTCCAACATAGGTGGGGAATCCAATTTGACGGCCAGAGTTGCCTGCGTCGACTACATACTTTTCGTCGAGAATGTTCTTGCCGAAAGCTCCGATTTCGTAATAGAGCTTGCCTGGTTGGAAACGGTAGCCAGCAGTGAAGTTAAGCAATCCGTAAGCCTTCTGCGTCAGCTCGGCTTCGTTGCTCTCCTCAAAGAACACTTTCGATTTCCATGAATATGTGGGTCGGAAGTATACAGAACCGTTTCTGCTTGTTGGTACGTCGAGGTCAAAACCTAGGGCAAAGCTGTTTTTGGGTGTGAGACGGAAGCGGTTGCCGGCGTAGCGTTGGGGGGTGCCGTTTTCGTCTTTGTCGTTGAACTCGCCGTTGATAAATGCCCAGTTGCCGAAGATGTTGATGAAACGGCATGGTGAATAACTGATGCTTGCTTCAAGGCCCAGGCTGTGGGCGCGTCCTGCATCGTCATATTCATACTTGCTTGTGGTGGCATTGAACACCGACGTCTGGTAGTTGTACCAGTCATAATAATAAGCGCAGAAGTCGTAGTTGAGGCGGCCTTGCAGCAGGCTTCCCTTCACGCCAGCCTCATAGCTGTAGATGATTTCAGGCTTGAGTGTTTCGAAGTCGTTGGGGGCGTTGTTGAAGTAGAGCACTCCGGGACGTCGGCCGCGTGATACGCTGGCATAGATATTGTTGCGCCCAATCATATAATTGAGGGCTGCACGTCCAACCCACGACCAATATCCTTCGCTTGCGGTGACCTTTGCCCCGCCATCTGTAGGGTGATATAGCACAGCGCCGAACAGGCTCGGAACGGTGGCAGACGAATAGCCCGTTGTTTGATGTTCGTAGGTGCCTCGAAGTCCGAGGGTGAAGTTGAGGTGTTTGGTGAGTTTGATGGTACCATCGGCAAATACTTCGGCAGCCTGGTTTGTGCCATAGTTTTTGCCTTGCTCTGTGTAAGCTTTGTCCAACGGTTGGGCAGAGATGCCTTGGAGCGTGGCAAGAATGGTTTGCCCGTTGCTGCCCATGGCGGCCAACATTTGGTCTAAATCCATGCCGAGTGCTGCGAGGGTGCTCTTAAGGTCGCCGTAAATGTCGGGTGTTGCAGTCTGTGGCAAAATACGCCCATTTTCGTCGACCGCAGGACTTTCGGGGAACCACTTGTTCATCAGTTGGGTGAGTGCAGCGTCTACCATGGGCTGGTAGGCCGCCGGAAGGTTTTGGCTGAGCAGACCTTTAACGTGGTCAATCTGGCTGTTGAGCGAGGCTTTCAAGCTGTTTTGTATAAACACGGGATAGAGATACTGCATATTAGCCTTGACGTTGACGTCTTGGTAAGAGTTTTCGTAGAAATAGCTGGCGCCCATGAAACCCGAAAACCTCTTTTTGTCATCGTAGTTAAATCTCAGCTCCTGGCTGAACTGCGTACCCTTACTCCTTTCCTGGCAAAGCAAGAGTGGCAGGTATGTGCCATCGGCATCAAAATGCTCATTGCTGTCGAAGGCTCTGAAGCCCGTCAGTGAGTTGAACTTCCAACGTTGGTTGATGTTATGGTCGATGTTGATTAGTGCGCCGCCCACATTGCGCTTGATGCCTAATTGCTTGCCTGCCTCGAGATTGGCGGGGCTGTTGGGGTCAGCGTTGCCAAACTGTGGATTGATGCTATGGAAGGAAGTGCCGGGGTAGTTGTCGTGTTGGTAGTCGAGCACAAGACTGACGGCGGTGCCGTCGTTGACCCACCATTTTGTGGAGTTTCTGAAAGCCAATGCGCTTTTGCCGTTCAAACGGCCACCAGCTTCGTTTTTGATAAAGCCGTCGTGTGCATCATAATCAAAGGCAAAGCGGTTGGCTAATTTGTCTTTAACAGCAGGCGTGTTGATAAATCCCGTTACCTGGCGTTGGTTGTAGCTGCCATAGTTGAGCGAAATCTCTCCTGTCAGATGGTTGACCGGCTTGTGACGCACGATGCTGATACCGCCAATCTCTGCCCCTCGGCCAAACAAGGTGCCTTGCGGGCCTTTGGCCACTTCGACTCGCTCAAGGTCAAACAGTTCTACGGCCGAGGCACGGCTGCGTGACGAGGGCACACCATCGAGAAACACCGAGACTCTGGGCTGCGAATAGGATTCGCCATCGTCGGAGGTCACACCGCGCACCACGTAGCTGGGATTGTTGGGGCTTTGGAGCTGGATTTGCACACCGGGTGTGAATTGCACCACGTTGTCCAACTGGTAGAGATTGAGTTTGTTTATCACATCGCCCGTAACGGCGCTTACGGCAATGGGTATTTCGACGGTGCTCTGTTTCTTCTTTTGGGTAGACACAATAGCCTCGCCAAGGGCGCGGCTGCTCTCTTTCATCACCACTTTGAGATTGCTCTCGTTGGTGGCGAACGTTATGGTGTTGTAGCCCAGACAAGAAAACGTGAGTTTGTCGCCTTCGTTTATGTTGATTTGAAATTCACCGTTCTCGTTGGTCTGTGTTCTTTTCTCGCCGCAAATAACCATCACTCCTTGCAAAACCTCTCCGCTTTCGTTAGTCACTTTCCCGTTGATGGTGTTCACGCCAGGCACTTTTACAGACGTGCTGTCGTTGCTTTTCATGTTGCCGGCATTTGCCTCTACACCGATAGCGCCTTGTGCAAGCAGGGCAACGGCTGTGATGGCTAAAACTTTCTTGTTCATAATGTTAGTATAGTTTTGTCTATTTGTATTTGAGGCTGATGCTGTTGTCTGTTACTCCTGTGTCGGTAGAAAGGTATTTCCCTATTTTGCTCATGATGAAAGCCCATTTCCATGAGTAGTGTTTCAGTGCCTTTACAGCGGTTCTCAATCGCTGCTTATAATCGGCCGAGGGGCGTTCGTCGCCAGCCAAGTGCATTGCATAAGCCTCTCCCAACACCTCGGCACATTCTTTCTTTGTTTCGGTTGGCACCTTCTTGGGCACCATTGTTTCCATCACGCTTGCAAGTGCCGAGGCCGCAAAACGTTCGCTCTTCTGCTGCAGTGTTTCCGAGGCATTCTTCATTGATGTGAGCGATGAAATTTTTGCTGTACTGATTTTCATTGTACCCTCATCGGTGTCAACCTCTATAAGCCGATAGGGGTGCGGGTAGCTCACGGTGGACCCCGTCTCAATATCTGTCAGCCCGTATTTCGATGAAATGTCTTGTGCGTGAAAATGTCCTGTGAAGCAGACCTTTATACCCATATTGGAGAGCCGGCGGGCCTCACGCTTCCAGTCCTTTACCAGATATTCACTCATAATTTTGTCTTGCCAATTGAAATGGCTAACAATGCCGTGGTGCATCATCATAACCACCTCCATACCTTCTTGATGGGCCTTTTGAGTTTCAGTGCGAATGAAGCGCATGGTTTCGGGTTTGATGCGTCCGGCGGTGACGCAGACATCCTTTTCAAAGTCGTTGTCCTCATATCGGCAGGCGTCCACCGCAATCAATCTTGTTTTAGGGTCGAGCTGTACTACATACGATAGCGAAAATGCGTCTTTGGTCAGGGCTTCGCCATAGCCAAAGGCCTGGTACATGTTGGCAAAGTCGCGTGCCGACACCGTGGCGGTGCGTTGTGTGTCGTCTCCGTTGTAAATTTTGGCATGAGGATTGTTGACATCGTGATTTCCGGGTATGACAAACACCCGTATGCCTTGTGCCCGAAGGGGAGTGAGGTAGTTGTCAATCAAGAGTTTGTGCGAAACCTTCTCGCCGTCTTTGGTAAGGTCGCCGGTAATAAGCACCACTTGTGGGTGGAAGTTCTGTATATGTGCACTTACCGAGTCGAGCAGTTCCGGACTTTCTCTAAGCATTTTTCTGTCGTTTGCAATGTAGTTATCAAACGCTTTCCCTTCCTTTTGCAGCAGTTCGGGTGCCATCAGGTGTACATCTGAAATAACTGCCAACCTTTTGAGCGGTTCGTGTTGTGCATGCAAAGTTGCGCTCAAAAGCGTAGTGAGCAATGTGATGCTGATTTTGTTCATATTTATGTTATCGTAAATCCGCTGCAAAAGTAGGCAGGGCATATTGCAGCCCTGTTGCCGTTGCGTGAAAAAGACGTGAAGAGAGTGGCCGGACTGTAAAGTGCGACTGAAGCTTTAAGCATGAAGGTGGGACAGAAAATAGATACCGAAGAAAAGATATTTATAAATATTGCACTGATTTAGCAGAAAAGTTCCTGTTAGTAACAGATTATTGTGTGCAAGTGATTATATTTGCAACGTTGTTCCATTCTTTTGTTAAAACGAGGAATGGGTATTTCTTGAACTATAAAGAACATATTATGAAGAAGACTTTTTTAGTAATGGGGTTATTGGCCCTGTGTAGTGTGAGTTTTGTGTCTTGTGGTGGCGGTAATGGCTCAAAAACACAAGACGCTTCTGAAACTGTGGCTGATGATAAAGGTGTGTTGGCCGACTTGGTGGACGTGTATGTGGACATGGCAAAGTTGGAATTAGATCTGGAGGAAAAATACGCCAAGAATGATATATCGGGCGATGGGTTCCAGAAGTACCAGGCTAAACTGCAAGAATACGAAAAAAAGGCTAAAGAGTTGGGCGCCACTTATGAGGGCAAACCGATAAAGTTTGAGAGCTCTGAAGGCTTGGGCATAACCTTCGCCGATGGGGTGATTGCTAAGGTTAACGCTGGTAGGGCGTTGCAGGTGAATTTCAGAGCCAAACCCTCTGCTGAGGTAAATCCGGTTTATGCTTATTTTTTAGACGCTAATAACAACCTTGTGCTTAAAACAGTGGGTAACTACAGAAAGAGCGATGGCATGGTTGATGTGACATTGCGCATGGCTGTTAAGGGTATACGTAAAACTACGCCTGTTGAAAGTTGGGAGAAGATTGCCACTATTACCAAAATAATGGTTGTAACTAAGGACGAATACAACGCTGGCGTGGTGCCTGCAGCCGCAAATGGTGCTACCAAAAAGGTAGAAGCACAGTCTGCCAGCAAATTTGTGATGACGGACAAAGGCGTGGATAAAATAACGTTGGGTGCTGACATCAACAAATTGCCCAAAAGTGTTGAGGGGTTGTACGACAAGGTGGTTGTGAAGTCTGAGTATAACGCTATGGAGGACGAAACCACCACAACGGCAACATTCACCTTAAAGGGTAAAGAGGTGATGACAGCCATGGCTGATGAGGCTAATAAGGTTTGTTATGTCACAGTGCAAGCACCTGGCGTAGGTGTTAAAATAGGGAATGCCACCTTCGAGGTTGGGACGCCTGTTAACGACGTGCTGAAAGCCAATGGCGTGAAAAAAGACGATACCTATGCCGCAGTTTATGGCAAGGTGCAGTTTGAAGCAGATGTAAACAACAAGGTATGTAACATTTCGGTGGGTTCGGCATGGTAGGGCTGTAACAGCATAGCTCTATATCTATTCAGAACGCTTGGCGTAAATGGCGTAAATAGGGTAGGTATAGGGTGGTAAAATATTTATTGCTGTCCGCTGTAATAATCAAAGGGTACAAATATTCCGGTCAAAGCCCAATTTATGAGGGCTTCGGGTGGAATATTTGTACCCTTTACCGTTTGGTAAGTCTGGTGGCTACTGTCATTCAATATCTCTCATCGCATCTTGCAATCAGAAAATCAGACTAAGCGTATGGACAGATGCTGAAAATGATTATATAAACTAATTTTGAAGAGTTTGAAGGGTTGCTTAAGGTATATATCGGTTGCTAACGTGTATTTCGTACATTAACAGTGGTGTTTTATACAAGCCGCAGTGTTGGCTTTTTTAATCAAGTAAAACGTTCATATCTTTGCCGTGTCAAAAAACAGCAAGGACAAGAAAAACAGCGAAAAACGTTAAACGCCATCTTTCACGTTGGCATAAAGTAAATATTACAAGCTATGAAAACAATTTCAAAAGAATTAGAGCAAGAACTCCGTGACGACCTCTACAGTTTGCTTAATAATAAGAATGTAATGATGGTTTTACAATCAGAAGAACGTAAGAAGCAAATAGTAGAAGATTGTATTAAAGACCTTAGGATGTTGCCTGACAGCTCTCTCGATCCCGAATACTGGTTGACATACGGGTATATTGGACATATACCATTAGCGGATCTTATCTTGAATCATTTAACCGAAGAGGAGATGCAAACATGGGAATATAACTATGTTAGCAGGTATGTCGTGCCGCACAAGCAAACGTATGCCCAAGCACTTCAGGAGGTAAAGAATGGTAAGAAAAAGACACATTGGATGTGGTGGATATTTCCACAAATGAAAGGGCTGGGTAAGTCAGAACGGTCGCGGTTCTATGGTATCCTTAACAGGAAACAAGCAAAATTATTTCTTGAACATCCCATATTAGGAAAGAATCTCTGCGAAATAACACAGGCAGTTCTTGATAGTGACAAAAGCCCTTATGAAATATTTGGAGCTGATGTCATAAAGTTCCGCTCATGTATGTTGTTGTTCGCCTCATTGGAAGGAGCACCTGCTGTATTCAAGCGGGTTCTCAACCGAAATCGTTGGAAGTAACATATTCTCCCCACCTCGTGTTACTAAAAAAGAGGGTGCATTGCTAATTCACATAATGATTAGCAATGCACCCAATAAAAGCCTTTTTGTGCATTTTATCTTTTATGGACGATAATCTTACGTCGATTACATCTTCCATAAACGATAAAAAAGTATCTTTGCAATAGTTTTTAGTATTAGCACGAAAAGGATATGACAAAAGATTTAATAAAATTGCTTATCTCTGAATATCAAGCATACGTATCACAAGTAGAACTCATACCTCGTAATGTGGAACTAGTGGACGGCCTTAATTATGTGTTTGTTGGATTGAGGCATGCCGGCAAATCTTACTTGATGTTCCAACGCATAGCACAATTGATAGAGCAAGGGCATAAGAGAGAGGAAATATTATATTTCAATTTTGAGGATGACCGAATAGATTCTTTAGATGCCAAAGACCTTGACTTGATAAAAACGTGCTATGAAGAGATGTATGATACTCGTCCGATATTTTTCCTGGACGAGATACAATTGGTTGATAGATGGGAAAAGTTTGCCCGTAGGTTAGCAGACCAAAAATATCAAGTATACATTACAGGCAGCAATGCAAAAATGCTGAGTAGTGAGATTGCGACTACGCTTGGCGGCAGATATATGATACATGAAGTGTATCCTTATTCCTTGCGAGAGTATTTGAATGCCAGTGGTATTGATATATATGAAAAAAACGCACTATTTACATTCGGCAAACAGATTGTAAAGTTGGCAAACACTTATTTTCAACATGGTGGTTTGCCTGAAACGGTGGGTATGAAAGAACCTCGTTCATGGATGAGCAATCTGTTTAGTAAAATATTCTTTGGCGACCTAGTTGCAAGATACAGGATACGCAACGATTATGCATTGCGGGTGATGATACGCAAAATGGCTGAGAGTGTAAAGCAACCTCTTTCATATAACAGAATTGCAAGCATCGTCAGTAGCACAGGCAAAAAATTAAGTACAGACGCAGCGATAGACTATGTAGAATATATGACTGAAACTTGGCTCATACTGCCCTACGAGAATCTATATGGAAAGTTGCAGGATAAGGAATCGAATCGCAAATACTATTTCACGGATAACGGCTTACTGCATCTGTTCCTTGTTGACGCCAATACTTCCCTGCTTGAAAATATTGTAGCGATAACTCTCAGACGCAAATATGGTGATGGAAGCTATTTTTGGAATAGCAAAAATGCAGAAGTGGATTTTGTCGTTCCTGAAGAGGAATTGGCTGTGCAGGTGTCCTATTCTATGGCAGATACAGACACGTTCAAACGAGAAACAGATGCCCTGATAAAACTTGTTTCTGTTCAATCAATCAGCAAAATGATAGTTGTTACCATGGAGGAAGAAAGTTCCGTTGAAAAAGATGGATACCATATAGAACTCGTTCCTTTATGGAAATGGTTGCTTAGGTTCTAATACATTAGGAGGATTTTTCTAAGCCAAAAATTGTCTATCCGAATAAATACATGCCATTTGTTTATGATGAAGCAAACTTTCTAACTAACTAAAGTTTCCCACCCTCTTTATTGGGGGTGGGAAACTTTAGTTGCTAATAATCAAAGAATCAGTAAAGGGTAAACGAACTTTCCTTGTTCGTTTACACTATTAACTCTCCATCTGTTTCTCTGTATTCTTTATCCCGAACTCGCATTATAATGTGGCTACTTGTTGTTCAAATAGTTCGGGAGCGCAGAGCGCCTTGTTGCGTATTTTTGACCGGTAGTTGTAAACGGTGGCAGTGGAGTAGTCAAGGAAGTGTGCAATGCGTGATGTGTCGTGAATGCCCAAGCGAATGAGCGCGTAAATGCGTAGCTCAGTGTTGAGTTGCCCATGCTTTTTCACTTGAATGTTGTGGTCTGGTTGAAGCAACGCATTGAATGCCTCAACAAAGTTGGGGAAGAGTGTGAGAAACGCAGCATCAAAGTCGGCATAGAATTGAGCCTGCTCAGTTTTAGCATTCAGAGCCTTTTGCAGCGATTGTGCTATGTCGTCATAGCGGCGGTTTTTGATAAGACGCAGAGTAGTGCTTCGGAACTCAGAGAGTTGGTCCAAATACATGCGGCAGCGATTCAGGTAGCGCGCTATATACTCCTCTTTCATCTTGTCGGTCATGCGCAGTTGGCTGTAGGTGCGTTGCAGCTCCTCGTTGGTGCGTCCCACCTCGTCGAAGGCTTCTTGCAACTTAAGGTTGGCCACTTTCATTTGCTCATTGGCCTCAGCCAGTTGCTGGTTAGACAAAGCTTGCTTGCGACGCATCACTCTCAGCTTTATCATTTGCTTGCGCAAATACACCACCGTGCCACTCAAAGCAACAAGTAAGGCAATGAGCAAGTATATGAGCAACCGGTCGCGATGGCGCTGCGCCTTCTCTTGCTGCTTATATTGCTTGTCAATAATAGGGAAAATGTTGGAAACCTCAATGGCTCGCAGTCCGGCCTTACAAAAGTTGGCGTCCTCCATAGAGCAGAGCAAATAGGTGTAGGCACGTTTCACATCGCCTGTGCGGAACAGCACTTGTGCCAATATGGGCAAAGCTTGATATTCGCAAGTGCCTTTGCGCAAGTCGGCAATGGCGGTGAGGGTGAGGTAATAGGCAGCTTGTGTTGAGTCGTTGGCCAGCAAGCAGGCATGTGCCATGGTAAAGCATATATAGGGCATGGGGTTGCTCTCGCTCATCTTATTCACATAAGGCCGCAACAACGCAATGGCCTTCTGAGGCTGGCCAAGAGCGTTATACTTGTCGGCCTGTATAATGGCTCTGTGTACTCCCTGTGTCGCTTTAATCGAGAGCAGTGAGTCGCGGTAATTCATAGTCTTTTCGGCCCAAAGATGGTGCTGTGTAGGGATTTTGGTGTAGTCGCTCATCCACCCATAGAGCGTACGTTTGGTGCGAAAGTAGTAAAGTTGCAAGTCGGCATGCTCATGGTTGATGAGGGAGTGTGGCACCTTTTCAAGTTCGCTAATAGCTTCAGTATATAAGGCCGAAACCGCAAAGATTTCAGCTTGAGCAATGTGAAGCGTGGCCTGCATCACAACATCACGCTTGTATTCGGGCAAACGGGTCATGGCATCAATGTACACCTGTGCAGAGTCCGTTTGATAGTGTGCGTAGAGGTTAAAAATATCCTTGTACAAGTTATATTTGTTGTATCCCTTTGCCTTGCGAGCCTGTGCTTTGAGTTGGCGTATTCGCTCGTAGTGCCGGGCATGGTATTGTTCTTTGTTTTTCACCATGTCGTCAAGCGTGAGCAGCAACTTTTGTGTAGGCTCATTCAGCACCAGAGGCTTGCTTTGCGCTGAGGTGGATATTGATATTGAGGTGAAAAGGCTCACAAGTAGGGTAATCAGCAAGAATTGCTTCATGATAATGCGTCTGTAAAAGTGCATAAATGGGATTGGTTGTCGCTTCAAAGTTAATTTCTTTTTCGAAAATAGGGCTTATGCGGTGTAAGAAAAATAAATAACTATTTATATTTTTATCGTGGCTTGTGTTCGTTAAGTGATTGACTTTCAGCGAATAACGCTTTTCTGACGTTTATATTTTAATTATAAGCTCTTGCAAACAGAGCAATGTGATTGTAATTTTGCCCAAGTAAAAAAACGGCAAACACACAAAAACATTTTTACATACGCTCGGAGGCTGAAGGTGATAAGGGCAACAATGCGAAAGGTGCTCTTACATCTTCAAAGTCCGAAACCTTAATACCATCAAATTGCTAAAGGCTGGCTATGCCAAAGGCTGTGCCTATTCATGCAACTCCTTAAATGTAACACTATTAACCCCATTATAAAAATGAGCAAGCTATATACCCTCCTATTCGTATTGTTCACCCTGCTGCCCTTAAGTGCAAAGGGCGGTACACAGTCGTCGGTGCAAGTGCAGCCCGCCTTTTGGTGGAGCGGTATGGTTAATCCCACCCTGCAATTAGTGTTGCACGGACACAATATAGGACATAGCCAGGTAACGCTCAGTACTACTGACGTTAGCATTGATAGCATTGTGCGCCCGGTTAACAGCAACTATTTGTTAGTTTATCTCAACATAGGCAGGGCACGTGCTCAGCGCTTCAACTTGCAGTTGCAATCGGGACGCACACGTCAGCGCATAGCTTATGAACTCAAGGCACGCGATGCAGCCCCTAAAGCACAAGGCTTTGATGCCGCTGATGTGCTTTACTTGCTCATGCCCGACAGGTTTGCCAATGGAGATGTGCGCAACGATGTGGTGAAAGGCTTGCGCGAGAGCACAGCAAGTCAGGCTCCTGATGCACGTCATGGGGGTGACCTGGCAGGTATGACCCGTCATCTTGACTACTTGGATAGCTTGGGCGTGACCACTATATGGCCCACACCACTACTGCTAAACGATATGCCTGCTGGTTCGTATCATGGTTATGCCATTACTAATTACTATGAGGTAGACCCTCGTTTTGGCTCAAATGCCGATTATCGTGATTTTGTGTCACAAGCCCATAAGCGCGGCATGAAGGTGGTGCAGGACATGGTGTTCAATCATTGTGGCAGCATGAACCCTTTGTTTGTTGACAGGCCCGACAGCACTTGGTTTAACAATAATAGCCATTATGTGCAGACCAGCTACAAAATAGCAGCCGTGACCGACCCACATGCCAGCAGCGCAGATGCGCAGAATGCGCAAGATGGGTGGTTTGTAGCCTCCATGCCCGACTTTAATCAGCGTAATCCGCACGTGATGCGCTACCTGATACAAAACGCTGTGTGGTGGATAGAGTATGCCGGTATAGACGGCATACGTCAGGACACTTACCCCTATGCCGACCGCCAAGCTATGGCGCGTTGGTGTGAAGAACTGAAAGCACAATATCCACACCTTAACATAGTAGGCGAAACCTGGTTGAACAACAATGTGGGGGTGAGTGCTTGGCAAAAGGACAGTCCGGTGGCCCAAGGTTTGTGTAACAGTCAGTTGCCCACGGTAATGGATTTTCCGCTAATGGGATTGCTTAATTCGGCACTTGATGAGCGCACCAATGAGTGGGATAAAGGTTTGGCACGCATTTATGACTATTTGAGTCAAGACAATGTGTATGCTGACCCTGCTCATTTGCTGACTTTTATGAGCAATCACGACACCGATCGCTTTGCCCGTGTACAAGCCCAGGCCATGCAGTCGTGGCGTTATCGGCAGGCACTCACCTTGTTGCTTACCCTGCGTGGCATTCCCCAGCTATATTATGGCGATGAGCTGGCCATGGCTGCTAACAAAGGTAAGGGCGATGGCGCATTGCGTCAGAACTTTCCAGGTGGTTTTGCGGGCGATAGCATAAATGCCTTTACGGGCAGCCACATGACCCCACTTATGCAGCAAACGCATGACTTTACCCGTCGATTGCTGCAATGGCGCAAGCAGTGCGATGCTGTAAAGTTTGGTAGCTTACGTCAGTTTACGGTGGCAGATGGCGTGTATGTTTACTCCCGCGAGTATAAAGGCCACACCGTAACGATAATGCTCAATGGCACAGATGCTCCAGCATGTGTAAGTTTAGCACGTTATGCTGAGGCTTTGCCAGCAAGCACAGCACGCGATGTGGTAAGTGGACGTACCCTCCGTCTTGACCAAGGAACCCTGCAATTAGACGTGCGTGGGGTAGTGGTGCTTGACTTTGCTAAATAGGTCTGCTCGTTGGTGAAAATGGTTGACGGGCTGACAGGTTGACGGGCTGACAGGTAAGTTTGCCAAGTTTTTAAGGGTGGCACTCCCCTCACAGCACTTTTGGGACAAATTGCTTGCATCTTGCACTTTTGCCTACACTCGTGCTGATTTTCAATGAGTTACGGAGTGTAGGTAAGATTGCTTTTTGTATGCACTACAGCCTACACACTGCACTCTTTATCTACACTGCCTGCACTGTCTGCACAAACTCACATGCACAGGCGTAACACGCGCCGTGCCAGCAGGGTTTTGCGGCATAGGGAGGGCGTTAAACTTGTCGGAGCAATCGGATTTCCGCCCTCCCTATGCCCGACTGACGCTCTGCCGATGCCGTAAATGCACACTGCCGTCTGCTATGAGTGTAGGTGACAGTGTAGGTAAAATCTCACCTTGCCTACACACTGTATTGTATTGATTATCAGTAAGTTGTGAGGTGAAGTGTAAGATGTAGGCAAAATACGGAAAAAGATTTTCCAGATGGTAATATTTTGATTTATAGGTTAGGTTTAGGTAATAAGATATCATTACAAGTAGGTGCGCCTGGTTCCTTTCATGTTATGGTTTGGGCGCCCTTGTTTTGTAATGTGTTTAGGATTTAATGTTTTACCATGTAAAATGGTATAGGAACCCCCTCCTTCGTGATGAAGGGGGGGCTTTTTGTATGGGTAAGCGTGTTGGAGCAGTTGCGCCCTACCAGTATAAGGTGGGGTGTTCAAAATTGGCATCAAAAATGAGATCGTTTGGGGGATTTCTATTCGTTGTTATGGTTGTCCTGTAAAACATAAGCATGCGAACGGACTCAAGCACCAAACTCAAGCACTAATGGGGGCGACGCGTCTCGCGTCGGGAAAAGATTCAGCCATTATTAAGTATGGTTTGTATCTTTCCTTTTAATTAACCCGACGCGGGACGCGTCGCCCCCATTAGTGCTTGCGTTTTTTTGCAGCGCGTTTCGGGCAACTTAAAATGCAACAAAAACGGTCGCGCTTTTGATGCCGATTTTGAACGCCCTGCTTGAAAGGGCAAAAGCATTAAATGCGCGTTTTGGCGTTTTACCATACATCAATATTCTGAATCGATTACGGGCCAACTTGTTGTGATAAGAACTGTGTATATTGTTAACGGAAGTCACAAAACGTGCTTTATAACATATAATCATGTATTGTAGATGTGGCAAAACAGCAAGTTATGAGAGCGGCTCCCTTATATTGGGTTTATAAATTATAGGTGTGAGAAACATTGTAAGTTGTTGAATATCAGCGACAATGCTTTTTGAAACGTTTATATTTTAGTTGTATCTCCTTTTATTCACAAATTCTTAATAGTAGTTTTGCAATGCGAAATGAGCAAAAGCTTTCGCAAACAAAATCATACGAAGTAGTAACACATAGCAACCACTATATAGGCAAAACATTATGAAGAATTTATGGTTTACCCTATCGCTTGCTTGCATATCAATGACAGCAGCGGCGCAAGACTTACAGTCGCCTAATGGAAATTTCAAAATGAATTTTTCACTCGACGCACAAGGTCGTCCTACATATTACCTAAAATATAAGGGGCGGGATATTATTAAGCCCTCGCACCTTGGATTGGAACTCAAACAGGAAGACCCCAACAAGGCACAAGACTTTGAATTTAAGACACGTGCCGATGCTTCGAAATTGGCCCAAAAGGCTGATCTCATGACAGGCTTTGTTGAAACTGGCCATACCACGACTACTTTTGATGAAACGTGGCAACCAGTTTGGGGCGAGGAAAGTAGCATTCGCAACCATTATAATGAATTGTGTGTTACGCTGTCGCAGCCAAAGAATGAACGTGAAATAAAGATACGTTTCCGCATGTTTGACGACGGACTTGGCTTCAGGTACGAATTCCCAGCACAGAAGAACCTTACCTACTTTACCATAAAAGAGGAGCACACACAGTTTGCTATGGCAGGCGACCACACCGCATGGTGGATACCTGGCGACTATGATACGCAGGAGTATGAAACCGTTACCAGCAAACTTAGTGAAATTCGTGGACTGATGAAGAGCGCGGTGACGCAGAACTCATCGCAAACCCCTATATGGCAGGGTGGGGTGCAAACAGCCCTTATGATGAAGAGTCAGGACGGACTCTACATAAACTTGCATGAAGCTGCTTGTATTGACTATTCAACCATGCACCTTAACTATGATGACAAGACAATGACCTTTGAAAGCTGGCTCACCCCAGATGCACGCGGCGACAAAGGTTACTTGCAAGCCCCATGCACCTCGCCCTGGCGTACTGTCATAGCAGGTGAACATGGTGCTGACATATTGGCATCGCGCATGACGCTCAACTTGAACGAGCCTTGCAAAATAAAAGATACCTCATGGATAAAGCCTACCAAGTATATTGGCGTTTGGTGGGACATGATTACCAACAAGGGAACTTGGGCTTACACCAATGACTTCTCTACCGTAAAATTGGGCGAAACCGACTATGCACATGCCAAGCCTAACGGTACACACTCTGCTAATACCGAAAATGTGAAGCGCTACATTGACTTTGCTGCAGAAAATGGTTTTGACGCGGTACTTGTTGAGGGCTGGAACATTGGTTGGGAAGATTGGTTCGGACATGAAAAGGACTATGTGTTTGACTTTGTCACGCCTTACCCTGATTTTGATGTCAAGGCAATTCATGAATATGCTGCCTCGAAGGGTGTGAAAATGATTATGCACCACGAAACATCGGGTTCGGCCCGTAACTATGAGCGCCATCTTGACAAGGCTTACCAGTTTATGGTTGACAATGGTTACCCCGCAGTTAAGAGTGGCTATGTGGGCAACATCGTTCCACGCGGTGAACATCACTATGGTCAGTGGATGAATAATCACTACCTGTATTGCGTAACCAAGGCCGCCGACTATAAAATAATGGTTAATGCGCATGAGGCTACCCGCCCTACAGGTATATGCCGCACCTATCCTAACTTGATTGGTAACGAGAGCGCACGTGGCACAGAGTATGAGAGCTTTGGTGGCAACTCGGTGGACCACACCACGATATTGCCTTTTACACGTTTGATTGGTGGCCCGATGGACTACACTCCGGGCATATTCGAAACAGATTGTTCAAAAATGAATCCTTCAAACACCAGTCGTGTGCGTACAACCATTGCTCGCCAATTAGCTTTGTATGTAACCATGTACAGCCCCTTGCAAATGGCAGCCGATGTGCCAGAGCATTATAAGGAGCACATGGACGCATTCCAATTTATCAAAGATGTGCCTGTTGATTGGCAAAAGAGTGTTTACTTGGAGGCTGAACCTGGTGACTATGTAACGATAGCCCGTAAGGATAAGCACTCTGAAAATTGGTTTGTAGGTTGTTCTGCTGACGAGAATGGCCACACTTCCCAGCTCAAACTCGACTTCCTTACTCCTGGTAAAAAATATTTGGCTACTATTTATGCTGATGCCAAAGATGCTTCGTGGGATAAAAACCCTAAAGCTTATACCATTACCCGCAAGGTGGTGACTAACAAAACGAACTTGAAACTGCATGCTGCAAGTGGTGGCGGTTTTGCTATTAGCATTGTAGCGCAGTAGGAGGCGTTATAAGTTCAGTTTCAAGTTTTAAGTTTTAAGGTTATGAGGTTATAAAGTAACCTTTGAGAGTTCTACACGCAGAGGTGACTTTATAACCTTATAATGAGGTTAGTTTTAAGTTTTAAGGTTATGAGGTTATAAAGTAACCTTTGAGAGTCCTACACGCAGAGGTGACTTTATAACCTTAAAACTTATAACCTTAGAACTCAAAGCTCAAAGATTCTTTCACGCAATTCACTAATACTTCTTAATATCATGAACAAGAAGATGCTCAACTCCAAGCTTTTGTCGCTGATGCTGGCAGGAGCAAGCCTTCCGCTCGGTGCTTTGGCACAGGGCCTCACGGTGAGCGGACATGTGCAAGACACTACGGGCGAGTCGGTAGCCTATGCTACTGTATCTGTGCCTGGGTCGAAAACAATGACGCTGACTGATGCGAATGGTAATTTCAAACTTAACGTAAAGCCCGGCGCAACCCTTCGTGTGACCTATATTGGTTACAAAACGGCTACCGTAAAAGCTGATGGCACAGTGGTAATTACGCTTGAGGATAACTCAATGCTGAATGAAGCTGTGGTTATTGGTTATGGCACAGCTAAGAAAAATGACCTGACGGGTTCAGTAACAGCTATCAAGCCTGATGATAAGAACCATGGTCTGCAAACTTCAGCCCAAGATATGATTCAAGGCAAGGTGGCAGGTGTTAATGTGGTAAGCAGTAGTGGCGCTCCTGGTGGTGCCGCAACGATTCGTATTCGTGGTGGCTCTTCGCTGAATGCTAAGAATGACCCATTGATTGTAATTGATGGTCTTGCCCTGGATAACGATGGCCTTGAAGGTTCACCCAATGCACTCACACTGGTTAATCCTAACGATATTGAATCTTTCACGGTGTTGAAGGACGCATCGGCTACCGCCATCTATGGTTCACGTGCCTCGAATGGCGTTATCATCATCACGACTAAGAAGGGACGCAAAAATACCCGTCCGCATGTGTCGTACAATGGTAATGTGTCAGTAAGCACCAATAGCAGGTATCTGGATGTGCTCAATGCACAAGAGTTTATAGACTTGGTGCGTCGTCGCACGGGGCTGACCGATGATGCTGCTTGGCAAGCTTCAGAGTATTATAACTCATTGGGCTATTGGAATGCAGCAGGCGAACACCTCTTTGCCGACACCGATTGGCAAAAGGAGATATACCGTACCGCTGTATCAACTGACCATAACATCACTTTGAGCGGTGGCATCAAGAATATGCCCTACCGCGTAAGCTTTGGTTATACCAACCAAAAGGGTACGCTCAAGACGTCAGACTATAGCCGTTACACGGGTAGCTTCAATATTTCGCCCACCTTCTTGCATGATCACTTGTCGGTTAACCTCAATGGTAAGTTCATGTATTCACGCTCATCGTATGCTAACACCGATGCCATCGGTCAGGCATTGGGCATGGATCCTACCAAGCCCATTTATGATGATCGCGCTGAGGCAAAAGAATATGGTGGCTTCTGGCAATGGCCTGCTACGGCAGACTTCGGCGACAGCGAATGGACACATTCCAGCAACAGCCAGGCTATCGGTAACCCTGTAGCAACCTTGTTGCAGCAAGAGAACATTGGCAAGAGCCGCTCATTGCAGGGCAACCTTGAGTTGGACTACAAGGTGCATGGCTTTGAAGACTTGCGCTTGCACGTAAATGGTGGCATGGAAGTGGCCCATGGCCATAGTGATAAAACTTGTTTGCCCACCGACTATGGACATCTGTACTATGGCAGCAAGGGGTGGAATGAGGCCGACAAGTATAACCTCTCGCTCAATATGTATGCACAGTACGCTAAGAACTTTACTGAGGCACATCATTTTGATGCCATGTTAGGTTATGAGTGGCAACACTTCCACCGCGAATCGGACTTTAGCTATCCTGTTTACTACCCGTCAACTCACTTGACACACCCTGGTGAACTGACCAATCCTAACTACTTTGCTGAGAAGAATAGCTTGTTCAAGACCGAATACTATTTGGTTAGCTTCTTTGGCCGTTTCAACTATAGCTTGCTGAATCGTTACCTCATTACCTTTACGCTGCGTGACGATGGTTCATCACGTTTCTCAAAGGATCAGCGTTGGGGCCTCTTCCCCGCAGCCGCCTTTGCTTGGAAGGTAAAGGAGGAGAACTTCTTGAAGGACGTAAAAGCTGTGACCGACTTGAAGCTTCGTCTGGGCTGGGGTGTCACAGGTCAGCAAGAGCATGGCTATGGCGACTATGTTTACATGCCTAACTACTCACAGAATGTGGCCGGAGCTTTCTATCCTATAGTAGGTGATGGCACAACTTATCGTCCGGAAGCTTATAATAAAGACTTGACTTGGGAAAAGACGACTACTTACAACGTGGGTCTTGACCTCGGTTTTTGGAATAACCGTGTAATAGCCAACCTCGATTGGTATTACCGCAAAACAACCAATTTGCTGAACACTGGCTTTGTAGCTGTAGGTTCAAACTTTAGCAGTAGTGTGCTCAGCAATATTGGTTCGCTGCATAACACTGGTTTTGAAGCCATGTTGACCGTACGTCCTGTTCAAACCCGCGATTGGGGTTGGGAGGTATCGTACAACATAGGTTGGAACAAGAATGAGATTGACGAGCTCGTAGCCTCACAGGGTCCTGACTATTACATACCTAACGCTTATTGCTCGGGTGGTAAAGCCACAGCCGACAACATGATTAAGGCTTGGAAGGCTGGCGAGGCTGCCAGTGCTTTCTATGTGTTCCAGCAGGTGTACGACGAGAACGGACAACCTCGCTATGGTGAGTTCGTTGACCGCAATGCTGATGGCGTGATTGACTATAAAGACCGCTACTTCTACAAAAAGTCTGATCCTGACGTAACCATGGGCCTTAGCACCAAACTTACTTATAAGCATTGGGATTTGGGCTTAGGCTTCCGTGCCAGCTTGAACAATTACGTGTACAATAGTGTAGAGGCTGGTGATAACGTGAACACTGGTATGAGCCGCCTTTATGCTGGTAACACCTGGCACAACACCTTTAAGTATGAATTGGCCAAGGACTGGACCAGCTCAAGTGCCAACGCTTCATGTTCAGACTACTTTATTCAGAATGCTTCATTCTTGAAACTTGACAACATCACCTTGGGATACTCATTCGACCGCATTGGCAAGAGCAGCATCAGTGGCCGCGTTTATGCTACGGCACAAAATGTGTTCACCATTACCAAGTACAAGGGACTTGACCCCGAAATTGATGGTGGCTATGACAGCAACGTTTATCCGCGTCCATTCACTTGCATTGTGGGCGTAAGCCTTAACTTCTAAAACCGCTACTACAATGAAACTCAATATAAGAAAATATGCCGCGTTGATGGCTTGTGCCTGTGGCCTGACCATCACTTCATGTACGGGCGACCTTGATGTGACGCCTATCAACCCGCAGCAAACACAGGTGGCTAACGATGATGCCTTGTTCAACAAGCTTTATGCCACCTTCTGCCTGACAGGCCAGCAAGGCAATGCCGGAAAGCCTGATATCCCCCCAAGTGTGATGAAAGATGAGGGTGGTACGCAGTATTATCGTATGCAATGGTACTTAAATGAGTTTACCAGCGACGAGGCCGCATGGGTATACGCGGCCAACGATGGTGGTGTGCAGGAGTTGATGTATAACAACTACACTGCCAGCAATGCGTTTGCCTTGGGCCTTTACTATCGCCTTTACTTTAACATTACGCTTTGCAACTCTTACATCAACGACATAGGCAAGGATCCTATGCGATTGGCTGAGGCCCGATTTATCAGGGCTTATAACTATGCCTCTGTGCTCGATATTTTTGGCGCAGGTCCCTTCTGTACTAAGGTGTCATCAGACAATGCCGTCTACTACAACCGTCAGCAACTCTTTGACTTTGTAGAGTCGGAACTGCTCGACATTGAGGACAAAATGGCCGACCCCGGACGCAACACTTACGGCCGTGCCGACAAGGTGGCTGTGTGGTTGCTGCTCTCACGCCTTTATTTGAACGCTGAGGTGTACACGGGGCATGAACGCAACGATGATGCCATGACTTATGCTAAGAAGGTGCTGGAAAATGGTTACTATCACTTGAACCTTAATGGTGCTACCAATCCGACAACGGGCGAAAAGTATAGTGCTTACCAAATGCTATTCTTGGCCGACAATAATAGCAATGGTGCACAGTATGAGGACATTCTGCCCGTGTTGCAAGACGGCATTATTACCAAAACTGATGGCGGTACTCAAATGTTGATTCAAGCCTCATATGACGATAAAAACGATATGGACACTGATGTGCCGTCAGGCACGAACCATAGCTGGGGCAAGTGTTTACAAATTAAGAGTAAACTCGTAGATCAGTTCTTTAATGATGCTGCAGCTCCCGAAACGGGCAGCATAGCCACCATGACAGGAGCTGCCAATGACGATCGTGCATTGTTCTACTCAAAGGGCTACAAACAGCATATAACTAAGGTGGGTGATATAGCTTATGGCTTCACGAGCGTAAAGTTCCGCAATGTGCGTTCAGATGGTGCACGGACATCGGCCATTGACTATGTTGACACAGACCTGCCTTTGATGCGTATGGCGGAGGCTTACCTCACTTATGCAGAGGCCTCGGTTCGTAAACTTGGCCCGAACTCTGATGCTGATAGCAAACTCAAAGAATTGCGCGATAGAGCACATGCTGCCCCATTGAGCAATGCTACACTTGACGATATCTGTGCTGAGTGGGCACGCGAGTTTTGGTTCGAGGGACGCAGACGTATGGATCTTATCCGCTTTAATAAGTTTGCCGGACAGTCTGACTACAAGTGGGAGTTTATGGGAGGCGACGCAAATGGCACATCGTTCCCGTCATTCCGCAAGGTGTTTGCTATTCCACAAACCGACTTGAGCAATAACCCCAACTTGAAGCAGAATGAAGGATATAATTAAGTTTTGAGTTTAGAGGTTATAACGTAGGTTCTGATAACTGTGAGTGGGAAACTACAATAAACAGATAAACAAGGAACGCTAAAGCCTATGGAGGCTTGGAGGTTGCCTTTATGACTAACCTCCAAGCTTCACCTTAAACAACTGAAAGCATTTTCACTTCAAACAAAAATCAGCATATCATGAAACTATATAAGATATTGTCAACAGCAGCATTGGGCTTGAGCTTGGGACTCGCCTTTGCCTCGTGTGCCGACGATAACGGTTCTAACCCTGTGTTGCACATGCCCGATAGCTTTACCCTCAACACACCAGCTTTGGCGGGTAATGCTTATGACTTAAAAAATACAACCGACTCTATAACCTTTACATGGAGTCAGCCTGACTATGGCGGCATGCCGCTTGTAACTAACTACAAACTGCAGTACGTGGTGAGCAAGGATGGCTCTGAGGTGGTGACTGATGCCGACGGCAAGTTAAAGTTTGCCGACAATGCAGAAGTAAAGGAGTACGATGAAGGCAAAACAAAATGCGAATATAAACTGGCTCCTGCCGATGTTGACTTGCTCTTGTTGCGTGAGTTGGGCGTGAAACGGGCTGATGCCGTGCCATCGTCTGTAAACGTTTACTATCGATTGAGTGCACAAACAACTTCAACCTCCAAGGTATACTCTAACATTGTAAAAGTGACCTACTTGCCTTACTACCAGCGCATGGAGGTGGCCGAACCCGTTACATGGTATCTCTTGGGCAGTTGCTTTGGTGATGGCTCTTGGGGCGATGCGCTCATCACAGCCACTATGCCGCTTTACCTCACAGGCGATAGCTATGACGAGGATACTGGTTACGGCACAGTGTCGTGGACAGGTTACTTGCCAGCAGGTAGCATATTTAAGCTACGTGGCTCGCTCACTGATAATTGGCTTACGCAAATAGGCCAGGGCGCTTCATTTGGTAGCTTTACGATTAATGATGTCGGTTCGGCCAACATTTCACCTATCAAGAATGGTATTTACAACCTTACGATCGACACCAAGGCAGTGGCTAATGGCGATGCCAATGGCATTAGCATTACTAAAGTAGACGATGCGCCTGCTTATGGCAAGCTTTACTTGAATGGCAGCTTCAATAATTGGGGCGACGGTATAGCATTGACTCCCGTTAACACCGTGGTAGGCGCCAATAACCACGACTGGTATGCCCACGTTCATTTGCCCGCAGCGAGTGAGGTGAAGTTCCAAGCCGACGGTTGGGCGATGGAAATAGGTAGTAAATATGACGAAACGCCCAGTTGCAAGTCTGGCTACTATGGCGTTGGAGTCAAGAGCGGTGGTGTAAATATCAGCATCAAGAGCGAGGCCGATTACTTGGTTGTTGTGAATGATATAACTGGAGCCTTCCGCTTTATTAAGGAGTAAACAACAGTTTGAGGGGTGGGGTAGCTCTCCTTGTAGTTCATTCCACTCCTCAACTTCAAAACAGAAAGATTATGTTCAAGAAAATCATATTTGGCTTGATGGCACTCATGTGCTTGACAGCCTGCGACGAAGATTATACTGACTGGAAAGCTCCGCAAGGCAATCCGCAGGAGGAGGCACAGAATATTATGCTCAACATTACCCCTTGTGCCGACATAGATATGAGCGTAGTAACAGCCGACAGCATAGAACTGGCACAGTATACAATTGAGCAACCCGAGGGTTTCGTAACCGATTCATTTGCCCTTGACGTGGTAGGCAAAGATGGCAGTTTGACACCGCTTGACGTAAACGATGAAGGCAAAGTCGCTACAGCTGATGTAGCCAACATTGTAACTCAAGAGTTCGGTCGCCGTCCTGAGCTGCGCACACTCACCCTTAAAGCTACTGTGTATGCATGGACGTCGGCTGATAAAACAGACCGCGTGAGCAAAAGCAAGAACATTGAGGTAAAGGTAAAGCCTGTAGCCCCAGTGATTGAATCGGCCTATTATTACATAGGTGTGTTGGGCATAGACAAGAGTCGCCCCATGACCAAGGAGGCTGATGGCGTGTATAGCGTAACGGTTCCAGCTAAAGGTGAATGGCATTGGTTCAAAATAGCTCCCGAATCAGGTTTTGGTGCTGATGGCAACTTTGACTGGGCCAATGAGAGTAATTGCCTTTGCGCTCCAACCAATGACTGTGAAGCCACTGAAGGCAAGTTCGTAATTGGCGGTGGCAAATACTCTTGGCACCTTGTTGAACCCAAAGGCGCTACCTCGTTCACCATAAAGGTTGACCTTTATGAAATGAACTATAGCATCACGGCAAATTATAAATGATTCATTAGTAAGAACAAGCAAGAACTCCATCCCTTGCAAGGGTGGAGTTCTTTGCATTAAGTGCGTATGTCAATGAAAAAGTGTATACTCTTAATAGCATCGTGGCTGCCTCTGTCCTTATTTGCTCAGGCTCCAGCCGAAAGTGAGGATGTGATGTTACAAGGCTTTTACTGGAACTCGCAAAAGCAAACGGGGTGGACACAGTTGACCCAACGGGTTGACGAAATAAGTCAGAACTTCAATCTCGTATGGTTGCCCCCTTCAGCCAGTGCTGAGGGTGGCGACGCAGTGGGTGGTAGTAATGTAGGTTACCACCCGCGTCAGTGGAATAATCAAAACTCATGTTGGGGTACAGCGTCCGATTTAAGGACCCTCATCAGTGCCATGCACGCCAAGGGCGTAAAGGTAATAGCCGACATCGTTATTAATCATAGGGCAGGTGACACTGGTTGGGGAAACTTTACGAAGGACGATTTCGGAACTTATGGCACCTACCAGCTTACCACCGACCATATATGTGCCAACGATGAAATCAATACAGATAAAAGTGCAGGAGCATGGTATGGTAAGGCTAAGGGAGCTAATGATACGGGCGAGAATTGGAATGGTGCTCGCGACTTAGACCACACATCACCCTACGTGCAACAAGATGTTGAGGCTTACCTTAAATGGTTGCATGGCGAATTTGGCTATGATGGTTGGCGCTACGACTATTGCAAGGGCTATGACGGCAAATATGTAGGCATATACAATGCCGCCACGCATCCTTATTTGTCGGTAGGCGAGTATTGGGACGGAGGTTATGACCCTGTGGCAGCTTGGATTGAAGCCACAGGGCGTCAAAGCATGGCTTTTGATTTTCCGTCAAAGTATGCTGCACTCAACAATGGCCTGGCCAAAAACAACTATGCCAACATGTCGTGGATAGAGAACAAAACCACCTGGCGCCCGGCGGGAATGATACATCACCACAATTACAATCGTTATGCAATAACCTTTGTCGATAATCATGACACTTATCGTGACGGCAATAAGTACACGGGTAACATTCAGGCAGCTTATGCTTTTCTCCTTTCATCGCCGGGCATACCATGTGTGTTTTGGCCCCATTGGGTGGGAGCAGACCACGATGCTATAAATCGCATGATAGCCGTGCGTCGTGCCGTAGGTTTGCACTCCGAAAGCGATGTGACGGTAACGCAGCGCGGCACATACTATGAAAGTCATGCCATTGGCCATAATGGTCAACTTATAACACGCATTGGCACAGCAGCCCCTGCCACCGCGCCCGATGGTTACCAGTTGGTAGCAAGTGGCACGACCTGGCAAATGTTTGCTGATGATGCCGTTGCAGCATCAATAGTGCCCGTTCAGCAATCGTCGTTGAAGGTATGGGCTGAGAATGGGAAACTCTGTGTGCAAAGTCCGCAGCCGCAATTAGTAAGTGTGTTCACCACTGATGGGTGTATTGTTTATAACAATCAAGTAACAACGTTATCGCTCATGTTGCCCGCCCATTGTTATGTAGTACAAGCAGGAGGTAAAAGCATGAAAGTGATGGTGAAGTAAATTGACACACGAGTTGTTCGGGACAAGAAATGCAGAGAAATAGGTGGAGAATATATCATCATCTATATATTATCATTTTAGCGAACACTCCGCTTCTATAACACTTGACAAGCAAAAAGCGTGCAGCTCATTGAGCTGCACGCTTTTTTGCTAATTATGTGGTTTTACGACCTTTCGGTATAGATTAAAGATAAGTAAATAACTACATATCAAAAGGTCGCGACTTATTTGGCAGAAAATAATTAGACCACTTAAACATGATTTTATGCCACATACTCACATATCCAAGCCGCTCATTCCTCAATCCGCCAAAACGCATTTTGCAAATTATGATTATTTGATTTACTTTGCAATATCCTTAAGACTTGCATAGGCCCGCTAAAGCCGTGCTGCGTATGTAAAAACCGATTGTCTAACATTTGATATTAACAATTATGATAAATAATTCCTATTTTAGGAATGTCATTACTTGTATCTTGCGGAAAGGAATCTGATGACGCAATCTATGAAATTCCTGAAGATCCAATAGTTGAAAACAAAGCCGTATTAATGTTTGCAGATTACTCTGCTGCACCCCATTTGCTAAAGGGAATAGACGGACATGGTTCAAGTGCGTGCGTAACCATCATCAGCAACAAACAGCCCACAACGACAATTTCAAAAGCTTGGGGTGTGAAATGCGATATCTTCAAATCACCAAATAGAAAGGACGAATGGCACTGCTTGATATCTGTACCAGAGAACGCCGAAAACATACAACGGCATGCCATACTTTCCCTTCATAATGACAACAAAACAATAAAGGTAAAATTAAACCAAAATACAAATGATAATGTTGAATACGGGTGGGCGCATATGACAACAGAAGTAACAAACAGCGCTTGCGATTTCCATACAGACCAAGCCGCCACTAACACCATCGTTGCTTCAGATCCAGAAGATGTGACCACAGGTAACACTTGTAGCTCATGTAATGGTACAGCTCTTTGCCAATCTTGTTATTCAACTCCAGGTTCTGGAGAATGCAAATATTGCAAAGGAAGAGGTAGATGGCAAGAAATGATTTGGACTATAGTAACCGAACAATATTGCAATATATGCGACTGGACAGGAAAATGTACAGACTGCGTAGGTTCAGGAGTCTGTCCTACATGCTATGGTATAGGCATTATAGATAACAAATGGAATAATCAATCAAGGTAAAGTTATGAAAAAGACAATAAGTACTTTCTTCCTTTTGATAGCAAGCATAATCATTTTCCCTTGCTGCAGCAGTGACGATGACAATCAAAAGAAATTTTCGGGTCTTGCATTTGCCGAAGAGAATGGAGAATGCCAATACAATCGCGTTTCAGCTACGCACATTACCACCACCTTAACAAAATGTACTCATGAATATGGGGTATGGTGTGTGTTAATAAAGACCGACGAACAACCCAGAATATCAAAATCTGAGGAATGGGCATACGACTGGAAACTGTACAAAGACACAAAAAAACGCAATCTTTGGCATCTGCACATAAATATCCCCGATGTCTACCACGACTTGCAAAATACTTACACCATATCAAATTCTCATGGAACTATAACGTGGAATTTCTTCAAACAATATGCAAGTGGGCTATACGAAATCACAGACCAAGAACCAACGTATTGTTGGGACATCTGCGACCCGTATTTGGTGCATTTTGCTAATGCCACAGCTCATACCATGACAAACGGGTATGTTGAATCCACAGCTTGTTACATCTACAAATATCCACGTGATGGGAAACTATATGTAAGTGGCGAGAAGTCGGATAGAATTCATTATTGGAATGCTTTCGAATTAACCAAGGGGAAAGACCCTTGGGGATATGGATGTAGCTATTATGCAAATGTAGATGGAATCTTAGTTTATATCAAATTATAACACCTCAAATAAATTATTGACAACGCAAAATATCCAAACAGCCACAAGAATGTGGCTGTTTTTCTTGGTACGCTTAACCTCAAATCCGCAACTTTCGAGGGTAAGGAGATTTTGCCATCAAAAGAAGGAATCTACCTATGTCAAAGATACCCTCGGCGTATGAAGTTGCTTGTTGACTCTTTAGCCTGCTTATTCAACGTGCAATCCCCAAGTTTCCTTCTGATTTTCTCCATAATCTGCCTTTTTGCTGATAACAGTCCAGGAGACAAAGCCTCTTGGTTCAGCATATCCAGTGCCATCTTTAACTCTTCAAGGAGCTCTGGATAATATTTCATTTGTTCATAGGCAAGTTTTATGCAATAGGCTCGGATAGCACAGGGTTGGGCACAAGCCGAAATCTTGGCTATGCAGAAATCGATGAAGTCAGGACGGAGTAAGTCTTTCTCGAATGGTTGACGAAGAAGAAGGTTGAGCATCAAACGGCATTTGCCAACATGCTTTTCCTTCATCACTCGATCTATTAAGTTGTCGTGTTTGCAGTAAAGCCACTCATTGTTGGCTAAGTCGAAATGCGACATGGCATGTAAGGCATTGAACGCCACACGGTCATCTTCATCAAAAGTAATTTGGTATAGCTCTTCTTTCCGATGGTTGTTGTCCTTGCCTTGTGTCATACGACATAGTTCATGTATGTCATTCAACCTTATCTTACCTTGTAATTTCTTTTTCATAGCCTTTGCTTCTTTTGGGGCTTGTTTATCTAAACTTTTAATCTCCGAGGGACTCGTCTATAGCTTCTCCAAATACAAATGCTTTGCCTCAGTGTCAAAGTCAGTCTGCAAAATCTTCTTCCAAGTCCTCCTGTTACCGCAGATGCTATCATCTTCAGCAATCATTGGGCGTTTGCGCTTCCACGTTTTTACCGGACGGCAATAGTTTAGGACATATAAAGTTACACAAAAAGGTGCACTGCTAATCATTATGTGAATAGCAATGCACCCTTTTTATGTATCTACTCCTTATTGAATGAGGAATACTGCGTATCGTTACTTAACCTCCTCGAAGTCAGCGTCCTGAATGTCTTCGTTGCCCTTGTTGTCGGAACCGTTCTGCTGAGGACCTGCCTGCTGACCGCCTTGGAAACCAGCGCCTGCACCCTGCTGGGCACCACCTGCCTGGCTGTACATGTCGGCACTGGCAGCCTGCCATGCTGTGTTGAGCTCGGCCTTGGCAGCATCGATGGCGGCAATGTCCTGAGCCTTGTGAGCCTCCTTCAACTTGCCAAGAGCAGCCTCAATGGGAGCCTTCTTGTCGGCAGGGAGCTTGTCGCCAAGCTCCTTGAGCTGGTTCTCGGTCTGGAATATCATAGAGTCGGCTTCGTTGATCTTATCAACGCGCTCACGTTCCTTCTTGTCTGCCTCGGCGTTGGCTTGTGCTTCAGCCTTCATGCGGTTGATTTCGTCTTCTGACAAGCCGCTTGAAGCTTCGATACGAATGGCCTGTTCCTTGCCAGTGGCCTTATCCTTGGCAGATACCTTCAAGATACCGTTGGCATCGATGTCGAATGTAACCTCAATCTGAGGCACGCCACGACGGGCGGGAGCAATGCCGGCCAGGTTGAAGCGGCCGATGCTCTTGTTGTCGCGGGCAAACTGGCGCTCACCCTGCAATACGTGGATAGTAACCTCGGGCTGGTTGTCCTCAGCGGTTGAGAACACCTGGCTCTTCTTGCAAGGAATGGTTGAGTTGGCATCAATCAACTTGGTCATTACGCCACCGAGTGTTTCGATACCCAATGAAAGCGGTGTAACGTCGAGCAATACGATGTCGCCCACACCCTTCTCCTTGTTCAAGATGGCACCCTGAATGGCAGCACCTACGGCTACCACCTCGTCAGGATTTACGCCTTTTGAGGGAGCTTTGCCGAAGAAGTCCTGTACCAACTGCTGTACGGCAGGAATACGGGTAGAACCACCTACAAGGATTACCTCGTCAATGTCGGCAGTAGTAAGGTTGGCACCCTTCAAGGCTGCTTCGCACGGAGCCTTGCAAGCCTCAATCAGATTGTGAGCCAACTGCTCAAATTTGGCACGGGTAAGAGTCTTTACCAAGTGCTTAGGCATGCCGTTAACCGATGTGATGTAGGGCAGGTTGATTTCGGTAGTTGTAGAACTTGAAAGTTCGATCTTAGCCTTTTCGGCAGCCTCCTTCAGGCGCTGCATGGCCATCGGGTCGGTTGAGAGGTCGGCACCTTCGTCGTTCTTAAATTCGTTAATCAGCCAGTCGATGATTACGTGGTCAAAGTCATCACCACCCAGGTGTGTATCGCCATTGGTTGAGAGCACCTCGAACACGCCACCGCCAAACTCAAGGATAGAGATATCGAATGTACCACCACCAAGGTCGAACACGGCAATCTTCATGTCCTTGTTAGCCTTGTCAATACCATAGGCAAGGGCGGCTGCGGTAGGTTCGTTAACGATACGCTTAACTTCAAGGCCTGCAATTTGTCCGGCCTCCTTAGTGGCCTGACGCTGAGAGTCTGAGAAGTAGGCCGGCACGGTGATAACGGCTTCCGTCACCTCCTGTCCGAGGTAGTCCTCGGCGGTCTTCTTCATCTTTTGCAGAACCATTGCCGAAATTTCCTGCGGAGTGTATTGGCGGCCGTCCACCTCAACACGTGCGGTGTTGTTCTCGCCGCGTACCACCTTGTAGGGCATACGTGCAATTTCCTTCTGCACCTGGTCGTAGTTTTCACCCATGAAACGCTTGATTGAGTAAATCGTGCGCAAGGGGTTGGTTACTGCCTGACGCTTGGCGGGGTCGCCCACCTTGCGTTCGCCACCTTCAACAAAGGCTACCACCGAAGGAGTGGTGCGCTTGCCTTCGCTGTTGGCAATTACAGTAGGTTCGTTACCTTCGAACACTGACACACAGCTGTTCGTTGTACCTAAGTCAATACCAATAATCTTTCCCATGATTGTATCTTTTTTTATTATTATTCGTGTTATATAATTATATGTGTACCTCTGTACTATTTTGAGCGGTACGCCCATACTTATGCAAGCGGCGTGCCAAAGATGGTTATGACAGAAAAAATATTTTGCTGTCATGTGCAGTTGTGTCAGTGCAGATGGTGTAGACAGTCCTTATATAATGGTCTTTTGCAAAACTGTCTGCACTCTGCACTGATGACTTATAATGCTCTGATTATCAGTGTAAAAAGTAGTGTAGACAGAAGCGAATTTTGTCTGCACTGCCATCTGCACTCGTGCTTGTGCCGGGGGCGTCATATCGCTTGTGCCAGTCAGAAAAAAATGTGTAGGGAGGCAGAAAAATCTGTTGCTCTGACAGAAAATCCGCTCCCCCTATGCCGTAATGTGCGGGTGGCACAACTGTTCATGTCGTGAGGCGTGTGAGGCATGGTGGCAGTGCAGGCGGGGGCAGATGGGGGTAGGCGCAGTGCAGAAGCTCTTTGGCCTTGTCTGCACAGCACAATCTGTTGATAATCAATTCTTTTGTGTGCTAAGGTGCAGAGTGCCGACAAAATGGCTGAATACAGAATTAGGGGCAAATATGTCCTTACTGTCATTATAGTGTGGAGTGTAGACATAATGGCTGACAACAGAATGCCAATGACAAGTTTTATGGTGAACCTTTCAACTTTGTTAAGCTGCTGTCAGGAATGCTTTCATGGGACATAAAACATGTTATGCAGCATAAAAAATAATATTTCTTTACATCATGTTAGGTGGTACGGCTTATGCTGCCTATATTTGCAAACAGAAACAAAAATAACTCATTTACCAACAAAACGCATATAATAGTCTATGAATACATTTACGTTTGTATGCTAACTGCACTTGTGGGTGGCAGTGTGGCATCAGCTCAACCTCTCCAGACAGTTTTAGGCCGAAGCCGTGCATTGCCATTTGCCTCGGTGTTGCACAATGGCGTTGACGCCAAGGCCCAAGTGGGGCGTAGTGGTAAAAAAAATGGCAAATTGCTGTTTGGCGGACGTCAGACACAAGCTTCCGTGTCGTGCCTCTCGCAGAGCAAGGCTGCCGAGGTGCTCCCCATTTGGGTGCCTCAAACCGAGGAGGTATGGACACGCAGTTATAAAACTCCCGATGCCGACATGCAGCGTGCCGAGCGTTACACCTTGTTCTATGACAAAAACGGCTCAGAGTGTGGTTGGCGTCTGCATTCGTTTGCCGAGGGCGACACTTTGCCCTATTCGCGGCAGATGGTGTCGTATGACGAGCAAGGCCGTCAGTCGGTTGTGACATTTGAAGTGTCGAAAGACGGCAAGACCTATTCTCCCTTCTGGATAACCACCTACAAGTACGACCCCGTGGTTCAGAGTTTCGTGACCGAACAAAAGACTCTTATGTGGAATGCCGACAGCGCTGCCTATGTGTTTGGCGACGGCGGCGGTTGCAAGCGTTGGGACATTGTGCGCGATGCCAGGGGCAGGGTGTTGACAAGCGAATATTGGTATCAGGACTACAGCACCACCACACCGCAGTTGAAGCAGCGCCTTACCGCAACTTATGCCGACTCGGTAGGGCATGCGGTGGCCATCAAGTACGAAGGTTTGGAGTATGATTACAACACAAATGAAGATGTGTGGCAAGAGACAGAGTCGTACCGCAGCATAAAGTGGGCTGCCACAGACGATCAGTATGTTGACATCGATGCCTCATTCTTGCAGGGCGAACAACGCATGCTCGCTGCCGATACCTATTATGCAGGCCAGGCTAATGGTACATTGTCGGTAACTTACGATGCCAAAAATGTGGAGGATTATGCTTACGTGATAGATCAGCCCGGGGTGGGCAAGCAGGAGTTCAAGATATGGACCACCGATGCCAATGGCAGTTACGAGTATCATAACAAAACGACCTATATAGCCAACGATTATCAAGGTTCAGGTTGGGACCTCGACAGTGTGGTGGTGAAGAATGACGACCATGGTTACACGGTGAGCCAGGAGAAGTTTTTACTCTCCGACGTCAAGGTGGCCAATGGCGAGGGCTATGAGCTGCAGGACGGCAACAAGTATCATATCACCTACCATCCGGAGTACGACACACCGCAGTCGGTGGCATACGAGGGCTACTACTACATATCAACCGACCCCGACAATCCTTGGGGCAGCTTCGAACAGCGCTATGTTGAGACCAAGCGCACTGATTATTCAGACTATATAAATGCTGCCGAGGGTGCGGGTGAGTTTACCGCCATCAAGCCGGTTGGCAAGTCGGCTGTGGATATTGATGTGCGTATGGGGGCCAACCAAGTGTCGTTCACAGCTCCAGGCCTCAAGTCTTATCGTTTGTTCGACGCCAAAGGTCGCGTATGCCTCTTGGCCACAGGTCGCGATGGAGGCACAGTCAACACCTCGTCGCTGCCCAAGGGTCAGTATCTCTTGCAGATTGTAACGGCAAACGGCGTGAAGTGCGTCAAGATTGCAAAGTAATAATGGGTAAGACCCCGTTAGCTGACTCTGTCTGCGGATAGTGGTTGCCTGTCAGCACAGAAGGGCTCTTTGAGTCGGAAACTTCGGTGCTGGCAGGCAATTTCTTTTGCAGCAGGTGTTTGATGCAGCCATTGTGTAGCGGTACATAGTAGTGGCAGAATGATAAAATGTGAGTTTTTTGATAGTGTACTTGTCAAAATGCCGAGTTTATTCACAAACAATGCAAAAGCGTGCAACTTTTTTATTCATATACTTGCATTGTCGTGGTTGTGGCCGTAACTTTGCACTCGAAAACAAGACATAAGCTAAGCTATTGAATAATTTGATATAGTATTAGTTCTGCGAAAGTTCCTTCTGCGAAGAAGTGACTGGGTAGAAAGATTAAGTATTAGGTTAACAAGATTAGGTAAAAGATTAGATTAGGTAAAAAAGATTTGTAGAAAGGTAACTGTTAGATGATTGGCTCAGATGTGAGCCGGTGGGCGTGGCAATAGTGTGCCTCGCACCACTAAAAAGATGAGAAAGGGCGGAAGCCCTTTTTTTGTGCCCGTATGTTTACACCTTTGAGGTTGATATACACTCAGTTTAGCGTTGTATTATAATTTATTGTTGTACGGTAAAATGTAAACACACGAAAGGGCTCAAGCATCAAACGCTACCTCTAATGGGGGCGACGCGTCCCGCGTCGGAGAAAATACAACGTTCATACACGAAATAAAGGCTCACAGACAGTACTAATTACACGCCTATCTGTGATCCTTTGCCTTATTGCCCGACGCGGGACGCGTCGCCCCCATTAGAGGTAGCGTTTGGTGCTTGAGCCCTTTCGCGTGTTTACGTTTTACTGAATAGCAATATCTTATAATAGAAAGTTCAAGCAAGCTTGACTTTATGCGCTCGGTTTGTACTATCTTTGCACAAAGACAGGTAGATAATAAAAACTATTACTGTCGGGTAAAACTCCCAAACGCAACTTTTCCCGTCTGTCACTGTAATAGAATTTTATGCTTTTGCCCTTTCAGGGCGCGACTGCTCCAACGCGCGTTAACCCAGGGTGCCGCTTCGCTTGCCCTGGGCTCTGTGCTCCATTGGGCT
>ERZ1034949.94-NODE-94-length-55731-cov-5.379284_pt1 | contig 55731 bp, 78 predicted proteins | sample MGYA00520590_ERZ1034949 | MGnify/ENA primary metagenome ERZ1034949 (study PRJEB33766, sample SAMN09781752) | gut metagenome | biome: gut microbiome | host: Homo sapiens | place: Madagascar | study: EMG produced TPA metagenomics assembly of the PRJNA485056 data set...
CCCGTACTTACGCCAGTAGCGTTGCAGGTGACATTTCAGCCTTTTCCGTGCAAACTGTGTGCCCTTGTCGTTCATACAGGCGGCGTTATCCCATATAAAGGAACGGGATACCTCTGCCGTTAGATAGTTGTCGCACAGGCTGCGCTGGAAAACCCGATCCTTGAACCGGGTGCTGGTGACATCGCGGCGTTTCGGCTCGTAGATCACGAAACGGCTGTATGCGCTGATTTTGTACTTGCCCGTCAACAAGTCCTCGTGCAGTTTCAGGCAGTTGGACAAGCCATTACTGACCCATCCCGCTACGCTGTCTTTCCACAGCACGTTTGACTTGCAGATCATCATTGCCTTATAGAGTGATTCAAAACTGCAAACTTTGGTTTTTACGTCCATACATAAAAAATCCGCCGTGTATAGCTGTACCAGCTCTTAAAGCTGACAGCATCGGCGTTCTGTTTTCGCCTTTATCGGCTGGGATAACGGCTCCTTGTGTGAGCGCACTCGGTTCGGAGGGCCTTTTCAGAATAGGCACAACTTACTACTTTCTCGCATTACTCACAATCCGGGGCCACGCCGCCATTGCCGTTGTTCGCATTGTTGTTGTTCAGAGAACCGTCAGTGTTGACATTGCGCACATTGTTCGCGTTGCCAGTGTTCGGCGGAGGCTGCATCATAGCCGTTACCCCGTTGTTTTTATCATAAGGGTCGATGAATCGTTCTTTATCGGACTTCCGCCAACTTCTCAGCTTGTTGCGGCTCTCATTGATGAGTTTCGTCCAGAACTCGATGCGGCTTTCTTCCAGCCCGAACATCATATACGCCAGATTCGCCAGTGCTTCAAGCTGGTAAGAGGCTTCAATGGATTCGGACTGGAGATTGAAACGCCGCATAGCAGCATCCATGTCGCCGGGTTCAACGTAGACTTTGTTCGCCCTGAACGCCACCACAAAGACTTCAATCGCGGCATCAACGATTTTTCCGATAAAACACCAGCGGTATCTTTTCGGAAAACATTTTTCGTTGCCGCAAATATCCATCGTGTACTTGGCCAGCTGTGCGCTGTTGGTGAGGAATTTCAGTTCTCCGTCTTTACGTTTTCCTGCGACTACTGCCATAATAGATTCATCCTTTACTTTAGATTAACTGAATGTCCGCGCCTGTCGGCGCGGATTGGTAAGATTAAGCGATGGTACAAGCCGGGGCCACGCCGCCACCGCCGCTGTTCGCACTGTAGCCGCTCAGAGAACCGTCAGTGCTGACACGGCGCACATAGTTCGCGTAGCCAGTGTTCGGCGTTCTGATCCAATACCACTGCGGATTGCCGTTCAGCCGCTTGACGCGGGCAGAATCCGCGCCAGTATTGGCGGCATCCTTGTCGCTGTAAGCGGAATAACGCTGCCATGCGGGGCCTTCATCAATGTTGTTTTCCTTGTCCATGTACAGGTTCGGGCGGGAGGGGAAGTAGAACTTGTCGATGGTCACATCGCTGCCGCCGCCCTCGTTGACGTTGTTCCGGGCGGTGGTCAGTCTGACCGGCGCGATGACTTCGAGGAAGTCAGCATCCATGCCATTCATCCAGCCCGCCATAGAGCTATTCCATGTGGGAGGACGGTCAAAGACGGTCTTAGGAACCCAGAACGTACCAGCCGCGCCGTCAGAGTTGAGCCACTGGCGGATCGCGGATTCAGACCAGTTGTTAGAGCCGTAGCGGATGCGGTGGGTGTGGTTCATGTTCTCGGTCTTGCCATCTGCCGTGCCCAGATCAGTGCCGCCCGCGCCCAGAGAAACAGGCACGGTTTCGATTGCATCCGTGTCCGTTACCTTGGTGTAGCTGCTGATTTTGGTCGTGCTGGCCTGCGTATTCCAGCCCCACGGGAACATCAGGATACCACCAGCGGGAACAGGCTTGGTCAGCTGGAACTGGAACGTAGAACCGCCGCCGTAGGTGGTATCATAACCGGGCAGCAGGGTGAAGTGGTAAATGCCAGCGGCCAGACCGTCCTTGGTATAATACAGGGCCTCGGTGTTATCGCACTGCATCTGCTTGTAGACGTTCAGCAGATGGAGCTGCATACTGTGCTTCTTGGTCTTGTCCACCAGCGTTTCACTATCGAAACCAGCGACCTCAAAGGTCAGGGTTTCGGAACCCTTGCTGACCCTGAACAGATCGCCGATAGCAAAAACCTGCGGAGCGAGGCCCAGCCGGACGATGTTCTGCACGGCTTTCCAGCTATCAATCGGGTAGTTCTTGCCCGCGATAGCGGCCAGCAGTGCATTGGTCTGGTTCATGGTCTGCTGGAAAGTAGTATCCAGCAGAATAGGTTCTGCGACCTCATCCGCATGAGTGCTGACCTCTGCCGTGGTCATGGCTTCGTCCTCGGTAGCGGCCTGAGCCGCAGCAGCATTTTTCTTAGTAGCCATTAGGAAACCTCCTTCTTGATCTTGATGCAGAGCTTGCCGTCCTTGATAACAAGGCCCAGCCCGTCAATGCTCTGCTGTAACTTGGTGACGGTAGATGTGTCTGCCTTAGACATTTTCAGCCCTTCCACAGTGCCGTTCAGAGCGGACACAGTAGACGCATCAGCTTTGGTCTTTTTCAGCCCTTCCACCGTGGTATTAAGGGTGGACACGGAATCCGTGCTTGCCTTACCAGCCAGCGCGGTGTTGGTGTCCTTGACAAAGTTCTTGAAATTCTGATCCAGAGTATTAACGGTGCTTTTGTCCGCCTTGCCCGTAGAAAGACTGTCCAGAGTAGACTTCAATGCAGCAGACACAGCGGCTTTCAGGGTGGAAACCTTGATGTTATAGGTTTCACCACTAGACGATACCAGAATCAGGTCATCGTCTGCCGCCTCTGCCAGCGTTGCAAAATCTTGGATTCGTTTATCTGCCATAAAAACCTCCTGTTAAAGATTTTTGCGGAATGATTTAGACAATCATAGGCATCACCGTCCTTTCCTCTTAGCCGTCAGGCTTTTTTCTTTGTCACAAAACAGAGCCGTCCACCAACCATTTTATAAGGCCCCATGATGTCCAGCTTCGATTTGATCCCTTCAATTTCGGTATGCACATCGGTAAACTTCTGATCCGCCGCTTTTTGTGCATCCGACAACTCGCTCTTTGTGGTGTAGTCAGCAGCCACGTTCTCCAGAATCTGCTTTTCGGCTTTCTCGGCTCGCTCCTTTTCGGCTTTGATCTGATCCGACAGTGCAAGTTCTGCCTGTCCAGCCCGGATGATCTCAGCCTCCAGCTGCGCAGCCAGAGTGCCAGTTTCACCGCTGCCGCTGTTGACCTTATCGGTCAGGTCATCAATCGACTTGTTCACAGACTTGTCGAGGGATGCCAGCGACTGCTGCAACTTCTGGTATTCCTTCTTGTACGGATATTCCACGCTCAACTCCTCGCTGTTCGGGGCATTGAGATCGGCGCGGAAATCTATATCAAAGGTGAGCGTTTCAACGCATAGAACACTTCGCACAGCATCACCGATGATGACCTTATCGCCCAGCTCTGCCGCCGGGTCAAAGATCGTCTTAGATGCTGTAAACGGGCTGTATGTGATGCCTTTCAGCCGTTCATACAGGTCATTCACGATGTTCTGCGTCAGGCAGTCGGAAGAAATATCCAGCACATACCCGGAGTTGTTACCAGCTCCCAGCGTGTCATTACCCGCCGTAGCAGAGATGCCAGACAGGGTGACAGATGTACCAGTTGTAAGACCGCCGCAGACCACGGGCACATTTAGCACGCCATCGGCGGGTACGACTTCGCCGTTAGACCATGCTAGATAATAGCCCTGCGGGGTGATAATCGAGTTACCGTGTTCATCTGTGATGTGATAGGATGCCACGATAGGGCTTTCCGGGGTTTCGCCGCCGGAATCATCGACAGAAACAACGGTAGCCCCGCCGTCCTTGTAAACGATGGTGCTACCGTCTGCTGCCTTGATGACGTTGAAATCCTCATCAATCAGGCGGTATGTTTCATCCGCTGCCGATGTCAGAGGGATAAGCCGGAGCAAATTGTCCTCGGTTATGATCCAGTTGCCGCCGTGACAGATCGCAATATCAACCAGTAGAGATTGCATTGTTTTGTCCGCAGACGGTTTCGGAATCATGTAATCCGCCCCGGTATTGATCTTTGTGCGGGGGTCAATTCCGACCTCTAATCGGGCGGCGATGTCCTCTACAACATCGATCATAGGCCGGGGCCACACCAACGCATCATCCGCGCTGGTCAGATACGGAGTATTTGCCATGAGCATAGCGTCATAGCAATCCAGCGTTACCAGACCATTGTGCTGGGAATCATCACGCTGATTGATGAAAAACGTGCCAAAGCTGGCCCATTCGCTGTATGCCTCATCGTCAGTGATCCGGGCCATGATCTTGACCGGGCTTTCGATTCGATCCGGGGTCAGCACCGACACGGACAGTGTAGCCGCGATGCAGCTACCTACCGCCATCGGCTGCGCCATCAACTTTCGCACGATTATCGGGGCGGAGATGGTGGTATAATCCTTGCCGCCCGAAACGAGCTTTGCTTCTGTACGAAAGCGGCCACGCGCCGCCAGTTTCGCCCAGAGGTTCGATCTACCTCTCATCCCGTCACCTCTCGATGATGTCAAACGTCACGCCATCGTAGTACGTTTCGCCATTGATGCTGCGCTGCACACCCTCATTGATGGTGGAGAAATAATAGCTGCTGATAACGCCGCGATTGACACGGGCATCCAGCAGGGTGATAGAGATGTAGTCCTTACCACTGTACATATCATTCTCCAGCTGCATCATGGTCTTAGCGTCCAGACGACCAAACGTGACCGACCACTTGCGCTTTGTCGCAAGCCGCGAACGGTACATCAGACCGTCCAGCAGATTGCGTCCGCTACCGTCAGAATCGACATCGTTCCGGGAGGGTTTCAGCTCAGTAATCAGCTTTGCATAATCGTGACCATTCACGACAAACATAGGAACCGCCATAGCTTTACGCCCTCCTTTCTTACCCGATCAGCGGGGAACTGCCCTGCGCACGAGTTCTGCGGTTGATTTCCTTAATCACCATATCCGTGATGCCGTTTGCATCCAGATTTACGGTAGTCCCGCTATACTTCTGGATTGCATTAACAATCGCGGAGGTGGCGTTGGTAACGGACTGGATCACGACAGAACCCAGTTCCTCGTTGGACGATGCGATGGTATCGCCCAGTGTAGCCGTGCCGCCGTTTGTCGCTTTCGCGGCGACATCATACGGCATAACCGTGCCAGTTGCAGCCTGCGGAGTGACAAATGCCACCCGGTCTGCGATACTGTTCAGACGGTCAATCAGGGTAGTAAAACTGTCCTCGATCTTGCTAGAGAAATCGGACAGCATACCATCCAACTTGTCCGAAACAACATTCCCGGTGTAATCCAGAGTAGGCGTTTCGGAGCCGATGGTGCTAGTGTCAGCCTGCGCCAGCGTGGACTGCGCTGCATCAACCACCTTCTCCATCTGCTGCTGTGTGCCCTTGATAAGATCAGGAGTAGCCGCAACGATGCCGTTTTCGATGCCGGGAGGCAGCATTTCGCCGATCTCATCTCGCATCAGGCGAGAGGGAGAATGGATGCCAAAGAACGACTTAAAGCCGTTCACGATGCCAGAGCCGACTTTTTTCACGCCGTTCCATAGGCCGGATGCGACATTTTTAATGCCAGTACCGATGCCCGTTACGATGTTCTTGCCGACATTGACCGCGCCGGAAACCACTTTTTTTGCGCCATCCCAGATTCCGCTGACAGCGTTACCGATGCCCTTGCAGACATTCGTGACCGTGTTCTTGACAGCGTTAAACGCATTGTTTACACCATTCCGAAACCAGTCACATTTGTTATAGGCAGTCACTAGACCCACGCCTAATGCGCCCACACCAGCGATTGCAAGGCCGACAGGCCCGCCCGCCGTGGCAAGTCCGGCCAGAGTAGTACCCAGACCGCCGAGAGCAGTACCCGCCGTAGCTACCGCGCCGGAGAGTGTTGTTCCGATTGTGCCAGCCACACCAGCTGCGCCGGATGCCAGCGCACCCAGACCACCGCTGACCGTTGCACCGATAGAACCGATGCCCGTGCCGATGGATGTTACCAGACCAGACAGCCCGCCGCCTACGGTGGAGGCAATGCCGCCGATGGTAGAACCCACAGACCCGGCAATGCTGGACAGTCCGCCGCCGACAGTAGATGCGATGCCAGACAGTCCGCCGCTGAATAGCGATCCGAGTTTAGAGAACAGACCCGATGCGCCGGATGCTATGCTAGAGAATCCGTTGCTGAACACCGAGCCGATGTTGGAGAGCATCGACCCCGCATTAGATGCCACGCCGGATAATCCATTGCTGAAAAATCCCTTGACAGAGTTCCAGAGATTTCCTGCATTGGATGCGATGTTGTTGAATCCGTTGCTAAACAAATTCTTGATGCCGTTCAGTAGCCCAGAGGAATTATTCTGGATATTGCCCAGCCCATTCTTGAGCGTGTTCCCCAGATTCTGAATGAAAGAGCCGCCGTTCTGAGAAGTTCCGTTAAAGAAATTCTTGAACGTGTTACCGATGTTCTGGAGCATATTACCCGTGTTGGTCTGGATGCTACCAGAGCCGCCCTTGAACAGGTTCGTGAGCCATTCAATAAACTGACCGCCCCACTGTTTCAGCTGCCCAAAGCCGCCCGACAGCAGTTCCAGAATTTTTCCGGGAATGCTGGAGATCAGCGACCAGAGATCGGGCAGACCGCCATTCACACCGTCTGTGATGCTGTTCGCCATGCCCTTGCCAGCATCTACCAGAATATTGGTATTGCCGGAGGTGGACAGGTTGTTTTTCAGCCCGGAGATGATGCTCCACGCAGCCTTTGCCATACCGACATATCCCTGTTCCTCATAGCCCTTATTCAGAGCTTCCAGAGAATCAGCGACAAATCCGGTGACGTTGGTACGGAAATTCTTATCCATGCTGTTAAACAGGCCCAGTGCAACATTTTTCGCAACGGTAGCCCAGTCACCAGACTGCACTGCGTCAATGATGCCCTTAATGTTGGTCAGACCGTCACCGCTGGAAAGTGCATCCGAGATGCGGTTCATGTTGTTTTTCAGTGCATCGACAGTTTCATCCACAAAGCCCTCGCCAAGCAGTGTGCCCTTACCGTCCAATGCGTCATCTGCGCCTGTGTAGACCGCCAAACCTAAGTCACCAGCCGCATCCTCAGCCACCCCGGAATTGTTGACAATACCTTGCGCCACACCAGCATCAAACCAATAGCCCAGTTCTGCGCCCTCGGTAGACGGGGAATGGATACCCAGCGCATCCTTGAATGCGTTAATCAGCCAGTTGGATGCCTTGCCAGCGGCCTCAGACAGTCGTTTCAGCGTGTTCTGGATACCGTTGTAGATGCCGAGGATGACGTTCTTACCAACGCCCAGCCAGTCGATGTCCGTAAACTTCTTCTTAGCCGAATCGCCGATAGTTTTCAGCGCGGCGGGAATCTTAGTTTGGAGAGCGACAAAGCCGTTATAAATGAATCCGATAACTGCCCTGCCAGCCGCCAGCCAGTCGATGCCCTTTAACTTAGTTACAGCGTTGTTTCCAATGGTTTTCAGAGCGTCCGGTAGCTTGCTCTGGAGAGCGACAAAGCCGTTATAGATGAATCCGATAACTGCCCTGCCAGCCGCCAGCCAATCAATGCCTTTCAGCTTTGTTACCACATTATCGCCGATGGTCTTGATCGCAGCGGGGAGCTTATCTTTCATCGCAACAAATCCGTTGTAGATGTTGCCGATGATGTCCTTGCCCTGCTGAATCCAGTTCACGGATTTCAGCTTTGTTACGATGTTGCCGGGGAGGTCTTTTATCGCGTTCACGACAGCGGTAATGCCGCCCGTGATGCCGTTTTTCAGACCTTCCATGATATAGCCGCCCATCTCTGCCATAACGGTAGACGGAGAATGGATGCCAAAAGCGGCCTTGAATCCGTTGATAAAGGGATCAAAAATGTTTTTCTTGATCCATGTACCAATGCTGGAAAGGGCTTTCTGGATGCCCTCAAACAGCCCCTGAATGGTAAACTGCCCATCCTCGTATGCTGTATCCTTCCACCATTTAACGACATCTGCCCACGGCTTCTTGATAAAGCCGATGATCGTAGCACTAATGCCACCTAAAGCCGCGCCGATGGCCTCTACCGCGCTGCTGACAACGCCGCCCCAGTCGATGCCCGCGAGAAACTTTCGGATGTCATCGCCAAAAGCCCGCCAGTCGAAAGTCTCAACGGCAGAACTAAACGTGTCCAGCAGCCCCTTAACGTAGGAGGACAGGGTTTCGCCAGCCTTGCCCCAGTCGATTGCTGCAAAGGTATTCGTAAGGGCAGTACCGATTGCTGCACCGAGGCCGCGCCAGTTGAAGTTGGTAATAACGCCGTGTAGCACATCCAACTTTGCCTCAAAATATTCGCCGAGGGTCTGACCGAGTTTCGCCCAATCAATATCCCGGATGGCGGCATTGAGGCCCGTTGCAATGGCCTTGCCGATGTTCTCCCAGTCGATGCCAGTCAGCAACAGGTGCATCGTGTTGACGATGGTATTCACGCCGGATGCAAACGTGCTACCGATTAAATCCCAGTCGATGGTATCCACCATCGAATTGATGGTATCGCAGAGCGCATTCACCCATTTTGTGATCGTGCCGCCCACGTTATCCCAGTCAATAAAGTCCTTGATGCTCTGGAAAGCTGCATTGATTTTTTCACCAATGATCTTGCCCAGCCCGGTGAAATCGCCATCGGCAAAAGCCTTTTTCAGACGATCCACAAAGTCGGTCACACTGGTATCAATGGGGACTTCTTCAAACATCTGGGAGGGATCAACAGACCCATCATCCTTTTTCGTAGACTTATCAGACAGCACATTCAGCTCATCAAAGCTGGCAAGCTGCCGCTTTGCATCCTTTGCGGATTTAGAGGTCTTGTCCAGCGACTTGGCGTAGTCCTCTTGGATGGAGGTTGCCTTTTTGTAGACTTTCTGCCCAGACAGTGCTGCCGTAAACATCCCGATATAAGAAATGGCCTCTACCAGTTTACTAATAAGGTAGGTAAGGGCCGGGGCTGCTGCCTGTAAAATCGGGTCAAACGCCGATGCCAGACTGTTTTTCAGCTGCGTAAGAGCAGATGTGATAGACGAAATAGCCTTGTTGGTAGAGCTGGAATACTGCGCCAGATTACCGAATCCGGCCACCAGTGCCGCCCGCAGCTTGTTCACAAGCACAAACAGAGAACGAATGCCAAATGTATACTTGAGAATAGTTTTCAGGCTGGTTCCAAAGCCCGCGTTTGCCGACTTAGAACCCTTGTTCAGCCCAACAAAAGACGCTGCCGCCTTTTTCACCTGATCGGAGAGCAGCGAAACGCCTCTGCCCGTAAGGTCTTTGACCCCGCCAGCAATGCGCTGGATACAGGCAACAGCGGTATCCTTTGCCGCAATAAAGGCAGAACCGATCATCTTTCCCAGTGCGGAGAAAACAGAAGTGTTTTTGGCAAAGAACTTATCAACCGTGGCACAAAGGTCATTGTACTTTGCCTGTACATCTTCCAGCTGAGCGGAATACTGGGCATACTGTTCGGTATCCGCGCCCGAAACATAATCCTCCCCGTTGTCGGTGAGGATCTGCTGTGTAGCTTTCAAATCTTCGATCTTGCGCTTGGTCTGGTCAATGTCGTACTGGAGATTCTGGTATGCCTTGGAGGAATGCTTTACCCCGGTGGCATCCATCTTATCCTGCTTTGCCATCAACTTGTCCAGTTCGGTTTCAGCTTTTTGGATTTCCTGCGTAGTCCACGCATAATCATCCGTTGGAACCTGAGAATCTGCAAGTTCCTCCAGCTTATCCGAAAGATCGTCAATTCGCTGCTGCATGGAATCCGCCAGTTCGTTAAAGCGTTCCAAAGGCGTAGTTGTTACGCCCATGGCCTTATCCGCCGAGGATTCCAGTTTGGAAAGGTCAGATGTCAAAGAATCGAGGTCTTTCTGGAGATCAGACACGGACTGCTTGGCAGCAGTCGTATCAAATGCCCCGGAAAGGTTATTATCCTCCGCGCTGTTCATCTGACTTTCCATGTTTTCCAGTGCAGTGTTCAGGCCATCCACTTGCGACTGTAACTGTGTTACCTGAGCCTCCAGCTGCTGAACCCGGCTACTGGAATCATCTGCCGCCTTGCTTGTGTTGGCAAATGCAGAGCCGAATTGCGCGTTAAGCTGTTTAATCTCAGAAGTTAGGGATTGAATGGCTTGCAACAGTTCCTTGCTACCCGCCTCAAACCCGGATTGATCCAGTTCGGTATCAATTACGATAGAACCGTCAGAATGTTCGGCCATTGCTTCACCACCTTTTAACCGAGTAGAGCATTAAGGCGATCTTTTGCGGCCTGTTCTTCTGCCGTGAGTTTCGTTTTCAGCTCGCAGATGTCCTTATTCGCATTCCAGAAATCCCGCTCCCACTTTTCCAGCTTCTTACCAGATGCCTTTTTCTGGCGGAGGCTGAGAACGTGAGAAAAAACGCCCTCCTGAATCTCCATAAAGTATCCGTAAAACGTCCACCAATGGAGATACGGCAGAGCGCGAACTTCCCGGCCAGCTACCCGATTGACCGCCGGGAACAGAATATTTTCATCCTGTTCCCAGTCCATCGTCCGGGGCTTGGTCTTTGGCGTTTTTTGGTCAGGATCAGCCCCGCAGTCAATAAACCACAAGGCCCTCTTAAACGCTTCTTCGTAATGTTCCGGGGGGATTGCATCAAAATCCCGGAACAGGATAAACAGGCAAACGTACACACGCTCGCTGTTTTCCAGCTCCGGGTCATTGAATGCTTCTAAAATGGAAAGAACATCCCGAAAGTCCGTCCGTATGCCGTACTCAACGCCGGATACAGAAAGACTTTCCGGGAGTTGCCCGATCATGCACGGCCCTTGCCCGCGTACTTCTTCGTGTAGCGTTCCACGCGGGTGTTGATCTTCTTCAGTTCCTGACCAAACTGCTGGCCGATAAACTTACCGACCTGAGAGATCGCGGTTTCGCAGAAAAACACGCCATTGACAGGGGAAAACGGGTGCATCTTACCAAAGAATGCCTCGCTCATGTTACCGCCGAACATCTCATCGCAGGCGGCATACAGACGCTGCTCCGCCTCGTTCAGCTTGCTGGTGTCCAGTTCGCTTTCCGCCGTGCCATCAGCCTTGATACTGACATCTGCCAGCGGCTCGGTGATAGCATCGAAGTCTTTGACCAGCTTGTTATAGCGGTCAATGATGCCCATGTCAGTAGGCCGGAACTTGAACAGGCCGATCTGCTCACCTTTCAGATTGCGGATGCGGACATCCCGCATACCGTCATCGACAACGATTTCCATAGTATCGGCGGTCTTGATTTCATCAGACATAGTGAATCTCCTTTACAAATAAAAATGGGGCGCAGCCCTTTCAGACCACGCCCCCGGCATAAAACGGTGATTACCCCTTAGAGCCGGACGCAGGGTTTGCGGTAAAGGTTCTCTTGGTCAAATCAAAAGTACCCTTGGTACGATTACCGCAGTAGTAGACGCTGAACGGAACCTGAACGCCGCTGGTATCGCCGCCCATGCTGGTGGGAACCACCATAGCATCCTCGCGGTATGCCCAAGTGACAGTACCGCTTTCGGTCAGCAGCACGTCCACAACGGTAGTCTTGCAGTCATCGCCGGTCTTACGCTCATTGGCGATTGCGCTGAGGGTTTCAAACAGTGCATCGCCAGTGACAGCGTAGAAAGTATCCACGCTGGACTGAGGCTCATAGCCGTTATGCTTGATGGTGCTGTCGCCGAGAATGTTCTTAGACACTTCGATGTCAGGGTTCAGTTCGAGGTTGTATTCCTCCAGATCGGCACCCAGACGGATGTAGTTCGGGGTGGCACTGCCAGTACCGAAAGAGGCATCAATGAAGTGCGCAAGATACTTGCGCTCGATCTTAGTAGAAGCCATTCTTATTTCCTCCTATATGTCATTTTTAGCTGGATTTGATATTTAGCAGCCCCGCTACCAACTTCAACGGGGTATGCAGTCAGCGTAGGAACGATGGACTTTACCCGGCCTTCCCGGATATTCGGGAAGTTCTGAACCGTGTTCTGCTGATAAATCCACGCCATGACCTCATCATAAAAGCCCAGATTTGCAAGGCTCTGCTGAATGTCAGGCCCGAAAGATTCTTTCGATGCAAAAATAAAATTCTGCACCTGAATATCATCCAGAACGATTTCGCCGATGATGTTCTCATGCGTTCTGATTTCGGACGGTACGGAATAGATCGCATACTCCGTAGGGCTTTCCGAAAGAAAGTTGACCCGAAAACGATTCTTGTTTTGGATGGCAGGGCATTTCCGAAACCACAAACGCAGCTGTTCGGTGCTATTTAATTCCGGCATACCGTTTCGCCTCCGTTAAAATATCGTTCATGTGATCCGCTTTCATGCGCTCGTTCCAGAACGAACCCGCGAGGGGGTTTGTGCTGGTGTCGTATTTCAGCTTGCGGCCCGTGAGGTGTTTCGGCATACCCGGCGGCGAAAAGAACCGTGTAGGCTCTCCGCTATCGTCATCGAACACGGGGATGTTCGGCCCCATGACCTCACCATAATAGAGGTATCGTGCATACGGCCCCTCGTATACGACTTTACCGGGGGTGTATGCACGATACGGACTTTTTGCAAGCGTTCCCGTTTTCCACGGAACATATTGCATATTCCACGCAATAACGGAATTATCAATGGCCTGCTGTACCTTGCCGCCCTTTTCAAGGTTTCTGGCTCTCAACAGATCAGTGACAGATCGCCCGAAGTTAAAACGGGCATTGATGACGGTGTAACTCACTTTCCGATCACCTTCCAATGCTGCGCATGGGGGGCTTTACGGTTATCCGTGATAGATAACACCGTGAACACGTCTGGGCACGTCTGCTGGACACTGGCGGGCGTGATAGTGTCCACCGTGGTAGCTGTCGGATCAGGCGGCGTAAATGCGATGTACGAACCATCGCTGCCGATCAGTCGGGAAAGGTCTGCCGCTGTAATCCGGGATGGCGTGTCAATCGTGCCGCGTACAATCACATCTCCACGCTGAATAGTGAAACTTTTAGCGGGGTCTGCCGTTTTGTACGCAATCGGATTGACATAGCCTTTCCCGGAAAAATCAGCATCGACAGGTATCCTTACTGTGTACTGATCCGCAGCAAGCAGCCCGGACGTGGTGACAGTAGCCGCTGCCGTGCTGTACCACGATACACCCGTTATCTTGGTAGGCGTATAAACGTCATACCCGGTATCCGGGTCTACCTGTGCATTCAGCAGGGTAATGACCTCTGTGCATCCACGCATCAGCCGTACACCCCCCTATACAAAAGCGGTGTGCCCTTATCATCCCGTTCATCGGTCAGATATGTGCGCACCGTTTTGTTCATAATGGCATCGCTTTCCGCGATGGTGGGAATGTTGCCGTAGCTTTCCGAATATCCATCAGTGTTGTAGGACGTAACCAGCGGGGAGCTGATCTGCGATTCTGCACCGATGGACGTTTCCAGCCCGATGAGCGCAAAAACACAAAGGGTAACGGCCTCCGGCACGTTCGCCATCTTCTGCACACGCGATGCAGTCAGGTAGTCCACCCTTTTCCGGGCTTTGAACTCTGCCAGCGTAAACGCTGTATCGTCCAGTGTGCCGCCCAGCTGTTTATATCGCTCATACGTCAGATAACTTACCATTGGCCTTACCTCTTAGTGTTTGCGGCCCGCTCAGATCAGGCGTGAGCGGTGACGTTGAACTGGAGAGCATCGGACTTGTTGTTCAGGATGAACACGTCCTCATCGCTTTCCTCAAAGTAGATGTACTTGCCCTCAGTCACAGCAGAGGGGGCATCCAGAGTGGCAAAGGAATAGGAAACAGGGGTGATGACAGCACTCGGATGCACCAGCAGCATATTGATCTGGTCAGCATCGGTAGCGACCTTATAGCCCTTGTCGAAGGTGTACTTGGACTTCATCAGGGTAGAGGGAACGCCGATGATCTTGACCTCATCAATGCGGGAAACAGTGCGGTCAATGTCTGCGTTCTTCTTGCCGACATCAATGTAACGCTGCACCTGCTCGGCGTTCTTCAGCATCTTCTTGACCTCGTTGGTGACGTACAGGACACGGCCAGCAGCGGGAACGCGGGCATTGTCCATGTTCATCATCATGTCATCAAAGACAGACAGCACATTAGCCACAGACAGGACGGTTGCATCTGCGGTATGGTTCAGCTTGCCCCACTCGGAATACAGGGTGCTGATGGTGTAGGCATCCATCTCCGGGAACTTCTGCTCCTCGTTGAACACCTGAGTGATGTTGGTGATGGACGCGGCCTGATTGGTTTCGTCAATGTCGCGCGGATGCACCAGAGTAGACCACTTACGATGATGGGTCAGGGTCTTGTTCTCCCAGCTGTTGTCATAGTTCCGGGTGGCGGTGGCGATGGTATCGCGGTCAGAATCCACACGGCCAGTGGTAGACAGATGGGGGATGGCAATGGTCTTAGCATCCACAAAACGGAAGCGGCCATTGTTGGGGGTGGCGTACAGATCGCCGAAGAACAGGCTGTAAGGATAAGCCTGCTCCAGAGCGGACTGATACTGGGTTGCGTAGTTGAGCAGTGCCATAGATTTTTACCTCCTATGGATCATTATTTGGCCCGGATTATTTTTCGGCGGGATTGGGCCGCACCCCGGCGAAATTGAAGTTAAACAGGCTCTTGCCGCCCTCTGCGCCAGCGGTCTTACCAGAGCCAGCGGGCAGCACGATAGCAGGGGGATTGCCGCCCTGTCCACCATTTCCGCCCTCATCTGCGGGGGCCTCGGTTTTGAATGCGCCGGGATCAGCAGTGCGGTATGCGGTGACATAATCATCCCATCCCAGCAGCTTGCCGCCGTCCAGCTTGAGGCCCTTTGCGTTTGCGTCCTCCAGAAATGCCCGCTTTGCGCTGTTAGACGAGAAATGCAGCCCGGAGGATGCCTCACGGAGAGCAAAGTCGTATGCCTGAGCGGTCAACTTCTTCTGGTAGTCCTCGGTATCCTTGGTGTACTTGCCCTGCAATGCCGTCAGCTGGGTCTGAACATCTGCCATCTTTGCCGCGTCATTCTTGGCGGCGGTAAGCTGCTCATTCAGACCGTTCAGGTCAGTATCACGCTGCGACAGCTGGCCGTTCAGATCGGTGATCTGCTGGGTCAGAGTGTTCACGCGATTGTCAAACTTGTCCTTGGCAACATACGCGCCGCTGGACAGGTCAACAACATTCATGCCTGCCTTGCTGACCGCCTCTGCAAGCTGGTCATAGGTCAGAGGGCCGTTCGCAAACAGATTCTTGAGAAATTCCATGTTGTGCCTTTCGCGTTCTGCATTTGACTTATAAACGCGCTGCCAGTCAGCGCACGGAACGCCATCGCATTTAATCGTCTGCAATGCCGACAAATTTATATCAGGAGCCAAAGGCCCCGGACATCGTTATTCATCTCGCGGCTGGAAACACGACAGGGTATCAATGTCGTAATCGCCAGCATCACACGCATACTCATGCGGCGCGAGTTGGTGAGCATGGGCGCAGTTCTTACAGGTGCGCTCAGGCTTGTATGCCCATTTCTCATCGTGTACCGGGATGGGCGTAGGGTAAAACTTGCTGTTGTCGTAGACCATTACCTGATCCTTTTCGACAATGGCAAAGTGGCGGTCATCCACAGCCGCCAGAGATGCCCGGATTTCAGCGTTTTCCATTGTGTGAACCTCACTTTACTTTGACAGCCTTAAAGCCCTCTACGGCCATTCTCTGCCGTTGTGAGGGTAAGCCGGATTTTTGCACGATTTCAGAATAGGTCTGCCCCAGTGCGTTGATGCGCTTTTGGCAGTCCCGCCGCCCCACCATGTCACCTGTCAGGCGACACGCATTCGCGGCATCCTTCCAGCGGCGCGATTCCGTTTCGATCCGCCTCATCAGCTGTGTAGCTTGGTAGATCGTGTAATGCTTGCCGCCGATCTCCACGCCCGCATCGTTCGCCGCTTTCCACGCCGCCAGCTGTTCATCCGTATAACGGCGGACAGAATAGCGGGTGTCAAACGGCACGGGAAAGTGCATACAGTTCCATTCACCGATTGGACGGCGGAATGCGGTGTAAACGTGCCCCTCGACATCAACAAAGGGCTGGCCGGATTGCATCTTTTCAAACTCAGCAATTAAAAAAACGCGCCCCTGCACCGGTTCGTGATCCGGCGCACTGTGCGCGTGTGCTGATATTTCACGGGCATTGAATCCCAGATCATCGCCGATAATCTGCGCCCCGTTCTTTGCAATCTGGTTTGTCGCATCTATGATGTTTTGACGTACAGCCGTATCAAGCCGCCTATGGTAGCCGCTGGCGTACTGTACCTGTAAGCCGTTATAGCCCAGCTCTTGCACCGTCCGGCGCATCGCCGAATTGTAATCGGTCAGCCCGGAGGACGCAGCAAGAACCGCCTTATCCACAGCCTTTTTATAGGCATCGGATACGGCGGTAGTGTTGGAGTAGTTTTGCAGATCGCCAGCGGTCTGCATCGACACAACCCGGATATAATGCCGCAGCTGGTTCTGTGCGGCATCGCTCAAGGGCTGAGATTCCAGAGCAGCGGCGAAACGGGGGTCTGTATACACATCATCCATTGCCGCTTGATAGACTTTAGCCATCTGAGCAGAGGCCAGCCCCGTAGCCGTTTGCAGCTTCTTTTTAATGGCGGTGACATCCTGCGCCATCTCCATCATAATGGTAAGCTGGTTAATGCTGGACTGGCTCATCTGCCCGATTTTTTGAATCCGGGCGGCGATTTTTGCAATAAAAAATGCGTTGACCTCATCAAACTGCGCCATAACCACAGAGAGGGCCTTTTCCAGCTTTTCAGTGGTTTGCATGAGAAATTACCCTTTCCGAATTAACGCCGTTTACTGGGCTTCGTTGCCGCCGTTGGCGATGTTCGGCAAAACGGCCTGTAAATTGTTCATCTGGTCTGCCAGCTGCTCATCCCGGATAGTTTGCAGGGCTGCATCTGCCTGCGCCTTGGTTTCACCAAAGAACCACTGGCGCATCTCGGAACGGCCCATCATGCCATTGGTAGCCAGTAACAGCCGCTGCTGGAGCTGCTGGTCACTGTCTGTCAGGATGGAATCATCCCAGTCAAACGAAACCTCGTAATCACCAGCCGGGGCCAGATTGTACAGGGTGGCGTATTTATCCATCGCCCGGATGACATCGCGCAGACAGGCTTCAAGTGCCCGCTGATTGTCCGCAATGGTGGAATAGGTCTGCTGCTTTGCGATTTTCAGCTCGGTAGCAGTACGCGCATCCACTTGGGGATCAGAAATAGAGCCTCTGGACAGCCCGCACAAGTCCTCCACATGACGGAGAATCTGGTTCAGACCGTTAATCAGGGCCACATCACGGAACGCCGGGGCGAACACGTTATAATTGCCGCCATCGCCGCCAGCATCCACGCCACGGAACAGCCTCCTGTTCAGCTGAGGGAGGCCCAGTTGCTTTGTTGCGGGATCTTCTTTCAGGGCCATCGGGTCAACGTCAATCGCCAGCTCGCCGCCCTCATACTCCCACAGCAGACGGGAATACTGGACATCCGCATCATGGATAGCATCAATAGCCCGCGCAAATGCAGAAACGCCCATCGGGGAATCCACATCAATGCAGTTTGCAGCAGCGACCTTATACCAGCCAAAAAGCTGGCCGTCTGCCTGCTTGATCTCTGCGGTAGGCTCCAGACTAGCCCAGCGCGGAACGCTGGACAGGGGTACTTCCGTGCCGATGTAATCACGCAGGGTAGACCTATATGCCTGCTGGGTGACGGTGACAGAATCGCCATCCCGCACATGACGCTCCAGCCGGGTGTAATAGGTCTTGCCCTCGGTCAGCACATCGCGGAAAATAACATCCGTGAGATCGCTGTTATCGCCGAAAGAAATCGGGTACAGGCTCCAGTCTGCTGTGAAGTCAAAGTAAATATGACCGTCCTGCCCCGGATAGGGCTTGATGGTCATACCGCCCGCTGCCAGACCGATTTCCAGCTTCTCGCGCAGAATGTCGATCAGCTTTTCAAACTCGGCTTTCAGGTACTTGGAGCGTTCATTTTCGGGGGCCTCGCCGTTTTCGTCAGCCTCGCCGCCCGTGATGTTCCACTTCATCTCCAGCACAATCTGGCGGGCCAGAGTGCTGCAAATCTGAGATGCAAGGTTCAGGGATTTCACATCCGCGCCATCCTTGCCCTTGCGCCACGGAGCCATATTGCGATACAGGTCATACCAGTCATCCAGTGCCTGCGCCATCTCAGTAGAAAGCGGCGTTTCGATGCTGGTAGCCTGTTCGATGCTCTTGTATGGGATCATGCGGTGAATCACCTGCCTTATCATCTGTAAAATACGGGAAAACATGACTTTCCTCCCTTAGTTGCCGCGCCGTTTCCACACGTTGTTGAGGGCATACCGCACACTATCAATCGCGTGGTTATTGGCATCCGGGTAGCCGCTGATAATTTCATCATCGGAATTGCGCTCATACTCGTACTCGGAGAACTCTTTCGCCGATTCCGGGCATCGCACAGGGTCAATGACAATCTTTTTCAGCGATTGCAGCCATTTCATAGAGTAGCGGACGGAATCGGGGCCTTTGATCGTAGGCCGCATACTCGCGCCGTAGCTCTTAAAATCGCCGATGCTCTTAGGCTCTGCACTATCCGCCGTGATAAGATCGGAATAGGTCACGCCCTTTTCGGTTTGCAGCATTTCCCACAGTTCCCGGTTAGGGGTTTTGCGGACACGCAGCTCATCGAAAATGTACAGGGTCAACTGGGCAGGGTTGTAGCAGACCTTGCTCCAGTGCGCCGGATCAGGAAACCAGCCAAAGTCCAGCCCCTGATAGGTGTAGCTGAAATTCTCGATTTCCTCATCCGTGATCTCCCGCAGTTCGATGTTGGTGAACACCTCGCCGCCCGTACCTGTTGCCTCGCCCAGATACTCGTTGGCGTATGCTGTCGGATTGCTCTCTTTCAGGGCCTCAGCCTCAGAAATGAAAAAATCGCCCAGCCAGTCCGGGTGATACGACATCACCTCCAGATAGGTAGACGAATGAACAAGGGTATCCGGGCCGGGGTTAAGCACGGCCTGATTCATAAAGTTGGATCGCGTTTCCGGGGGGTTAAAAGATAGGAACGTCCAGAACCGGGAGCCGCCACGCAGGGCAGACTGCTGCACGGATCGTATTTCCTTCATGCCGGAAAACGTGTCGCACTCCTCAAACCATGTAATGCCGATATAGCCTTTACTGGGCTTGATGGATTTGACCTTTAGGGGGTCATCCAGACCACGAAACAGGATTTCTTGCCCGGTAGCCTTGCGCACGATTTTCAACGGAGAAACGAACGCCTGAAACTCATCCGACAGGCCCAGACGGTCAATGCCGGAAATGATCTGGTTATACACCGAATCGCGCAGCGTGTTCTGCTGCTTTCGGAGTACCAGCGCATTCACGTTTTCGTTTCCCGGTTCAACCATTACCAACGGAATAGCTGTACCACAGCAGGACGATTTCAGCGAACCGCGCCCGCCCTTGAGAATGTAGCGGTTATGCTTGTGATCCAGCACATCCATCAAAAGGCTGTCATAGTTCGGGGTCAAGATGTCCTCGATGTAGATGTCAGGCATCCGCACCACCGCTTTCATCGGCGGGCTTGTCGCCGCGCATCAGATGAATCTTGATAGAGCCATCCACCGCCCCGGCGGAATCAGGCGAACCGCCCTCGCTGTTCGTCTGCCCCAGAATATCCAGCAGCAGCCGCAGAACGCCGACATCGCCCTCTTTCGCTTTCTGGATGTACGGCAGCAAAATCTGCACCATGACGGTGGTATTGTTGCTGTCATTCAGTGCGTCCTCCAGCGATTTCAGGTCATAGGACGTTTTACAGGCATTGCCTTTGCCCTTGGTGGATCGGCTCGGCTTTGTGAGCAGTTCCAACAGGGCCTCCCGAACCATCTTGGATTCTTTACGCTTTGCGGCAGATGCTTTACCGCCTCTGGACTGAATCTCACGGCGCACATCCGGGGGTAAATCCGCCAGATTTCGGAGGCCCGTGGTATTGCGCTTTGCTTTTTCTCCCACGTTCTGCACCTCGCTTTCTGGGGAAATAAAAAAGCACCCGACACATCACAGTGTCGAGTGCTAGTGCGCTATTGGGTTTTACTTCTTGGGCTTTGCCGTGGCCTTTTTCGCGGTAGCCTTGCCGCCTGCGACCTTAGCGTTAGCCTCGCTCATAGCCTTTACGAGAGCCTGTGCGCCCTCTTTGGTAAGAGCGACCTCTTTATACTCTTTTGCCATATTCGGCCTCCTTATGCGTTGCTCTGGCGGTAGACAAGGGCAGAACGGTCAATGACGTTGTGATAATCATTGTAGTCAGACCGAATCACGTTATAGCCCATCGCCAGCGCGTAGATGCTGATATTGTCGCTAGTTACCCGGCGACCTACCGCCGCTACGAACTTCGGATGCTTGGTAGCCCATGCCGGAATCTGATTTTCCAGCGTGTTCTTAGAGATGACGTGCGCAGTTTTCGGATTGAGAACCGCGATAGCCGTTGCGCCGTTCGCGTATCCCGTATTCCGACCACCGTTCTTGTCAAAATATGTGCCAGAGCCGTACACATTGCCGCCGTGTTTACCGCCGACATAGTTCAGCTGGCTGTACTTCATCATCTGGGTGATCTGATCCGGGGACAGGCGAACATGGACATTGTTGATAGTGTAATCCGCGCTACCAACGGAACGGGCCATCACATCCGACTGCGGGATGTTATTGGCTTTCATAAACTGGCTGAACTGGGTATCATCCAGAACCGTAGGCATACCATTCGCACCAGACGCATAGACAAACTTCTGCGTTGCATCTACGGCATCGTTCAAGTGGTTCGGCATATCAATGGTTTTGGACTGGTTCATCAGTGTTGCCAGCTGATCGTCTGTCATGCTTGCCAGAGTGCCAGTGACATCAGGAATAGCCGGGGTGTTGTTCGCATCGGGAACCTGATTCTGGATGAGCTGTCCATTGCCCATGCCAGCACCGCCACCCGCTGCCGACTGAGGCGCGGCCTGTGTAGCAGTAGCGGGCTGCGGACTCTGTGCGCTTGCGGAATACTTGCTGCCTCTACCGCCCATAGCCTTAAACCTCCCTTACTTTTTCTTCTTTGCCGGGGTGGACTTCTTTGCACCGCCCGACTGCTGCGCATTGATCTCCGCAACAGCCTTTTTCACGCTGTCCGGGAGAGGGCCGACAGAAATGCCGTAGCCGTTGGAAGTCCAGCGATCCACACCATGAGGGCCATTTGCCTTTGCTTTTGCCATGAGAATACCTCCTTTGTTTACTGCTTGCTGACCTCGACCACAATCTCGATCTGGGGCAAGTTCATATTACGGGAACCCTGCTGACGTGCAGAGTTACCAGTATAGCGAACATCAACGATCTTCATGTTCTTGCTGCCACCGCTGGGAGCAAGAACGACCTCACCCAGCGAACCGCCGGGGCCGTTGCCGGGCATCATAGCCTGAACATTGGCTTTAGCCTGATAGCTGATCTTAACGGCGCGGGTATTGAACACCGACTGACTACTTGCCGGGGCGTTCTTGAAATCGTTGTAAGACGTGGACAGGAACTTGTTCTCACCGTAGGACATACCCGTCAGGGCCTTTTTCAGTGCCGCCGGGGAGAGCTTGGTATAGTCAGCGTTCTTAACGCCAGCCTGCTGCAACAGCCCGTTGACGAACTGGGGATGATCGTACCGGGTCAGATTCAGGTTATAGCCCAGATTGTGCATCGCCGCCATCATGTGCTGCTGCATATACTGCTGGTTTGCGGTCAACTTCTGACCGTTTGCCATGTTCCAGTTCATGTTCTGAGAGGGCGAATACAAGCTGCCCGGCTCCGGCTGATCTGCCAGATAGTTGATCGTGGCAATCTGCTGGTCAATATTCAGATTCTGGTTCTGGAAATACTGCTTGCCGTTGAACAGCTGGTGATAGGTCTGGGTATCCGTGTCAGCGAATACAGAACTGTTCAGCTGCGCCGCCTGTTGTGCCGTGGGCACAATATTGGGCGGATTGGTCTGCACCTGAAACTGTGCAGCGGGGCCGTTCAGCCCTCCACCGCCGCCAGCTGCACCGACAGAAACACCGCCGGACATCTGACTTTTGCTCCCTCTACCGCCCATTATAGCGTCCTCCCTTTGCATCGTCAAACTTTTCTTTCGCCGCTTTCTGCTTTGCGGCTATCCGCTTTTTCAGCTCGTGCTGGAATGCGGGAACCGGGCACACGTTTGACCGCCATTTCAGGGCATCCGGCACATCGCCATAAAAGATGACCTTGCTAGGCTCCAAACGTCTTTCCATCTCCAGATAGCCGGACATGAACAGCTCCGCGCATTCCGGGTCTGCCTGCGTACCGACAGATGACACAATGACATCACCGCCGACAGGCTCACCATCAAAACACCACTCGTAACTGTCCGGCGTACTCCATGCAATAGTCGGGATGACGGTTATGCCGTGATCCTGCCAGTAGCGACCCAGCCAGTGCTTGCGGTAGTGGTTGTATATCTGGATAGCTTTGGGGAAATCCGTGTACATGGAAAAGTCCGGGGTTGCAACGCAACGGAACCCGGACAGCATCGGCAAATAGACATCCGGCGCAGTCCACAGACGGTTAAACTGGTAATCATCAATGAAAAAGTGGACACTGTGCGCGGGTCTGTCCTCTACATCGCAGTCCTTGGCATAGTTAAAGCCTATCCACGTTTCTGCATCACAGTGGACAGGCTCAAGCTCTGGTATACCAAACTCACCGACACCGGGATAGATGCAGCGGTTCAGATTTTCGTAGTTGCGCGTTTGCCGATAGCTTTCAGACATAGTACCTCAACAACAGAAAAACCGCTGCCCGGTCAAAGGTAGCGGTTTTCCCGAAAGGAGTGATTCATCCCATGAGCAAAGAATCCCATGTACACGTTCAGCGCAGCCCCATGCTCTACGCTGAATCGCAGTTTAATTATAACACAGGTATGCGTGGGAATGTTGGGAACTTTTGGACAAAAATGGTCAACTTTCGGACTTTTCCGGGTTTTCGTCCAGATAGCGGGTCACTTTCTTGCGTACACCGCTGCCCGTGTACACGCCGGGGAGCTGCCCGGCCACTGCCTCCCACGTCATGCAGTCCAGAAACTTGCAGCGGAAAATCTGCCGGATAAAGCTGTCGGGAATGTCATTGATGTACTGCGTCAGCCGCTCGCGCTCATGCTCGCACTTGTGCTGCATCTCGACAATCTGAGCATATAGGTCAGCGCATTCAATGGCCCCGGCCTCCACCTTGCCCGCGCCCGTGCCGCCGCCCTTGGGCATCCCCGACAGGTCAGGGCTTGACGGTGATCCAGTCCGTTCCTCGATGTCAGCAGCCCGCCTCTGCAAGTCTGCAATTTCACGATTCAGCCAAAACAGCTGCGATAACTCTTTGATGGTCATTGTACCGCCTCCCTTGCGCTCTTGACCTTGACCTTTAGCGCGGACAACAAGCTATCCTGCGCGTCCTCTTTCCGATCCAGTGCCCGGATGACATCTTCATCCACGCCGCCCTGAACAATCAGATTGTGGATGATACACGGTTCTGTCTGCCCCTGCCGATGCAGCCGCTTATTGGCCTGCTGGTATTGCTCCAGTGCCCACGTCAGGCTGAACCAGATGACGTGATGCCCGCCAGCCTGCAAATTAAGCCCGTAGGCACAGCTTGCCGGATGAGCAAGTAAAATATCGACCTCGCCAGCATTCCACGCCTGCGCGTCCTCCGCGCCGCCGTAGACGCGCACCCGCAGCCCGGTGGACTTTAGCGCGGCCTGTAAACGGTCTGCATCATGCTTGAATCCGTAGAACACAAGCGCGTGTTGCCCACCCAGCTGCTCCACGACTTCCAGAAAGGCGGCAATCTTGCAGCCATGGACGGTCTGCACATCGCCGTTCTCATCGTAGACAGCCCCATTGCACAGCTGCAACAGCTTGCCCGTCAGAACGCCAGCACTCCCGGCTGTAATCACGCCGTCCTCGACTTCCAACAGGGCATCCCGTTCCAGCCTGTCATACGCCTGTTTTGCGGCTTTATCCAGCACCACGGGGATGTTATCGGTGATACAGTCAGGCAGTGACAAGTAATCAGCGGCTTTCATGCTGATACAAATATCGGACAGCTGCCGATAGATGTCCTCCTGTGCGCCCACCTTGGGCCGATACGAAAAAATCTGCGTCCGGCTCCGCTTGTCCGGGGTGAAATAAATCTCCCGGTATGCGGTAATCGTGCGGCCCAGCCGCTGCCCACCGTCCAACAGGTAAATCTGCGCCCACAAATCCATCAGGCCGTTGGATGTTGGCGTACCCGTCAGCTCGACAAGGCGATGAATCTTAGGCCGGACAGTCTTTAGGGCACGGAACCGATGGGAACGGGGATTTTTGAAACTGCTGCTTTCATCCAGTACGACCATATCAAACGGCCATGCCCGCCCACACTCCTGCACCAGCCATGGAATGTTTTCTCGGTTGATGACGTAGACATCTGCCTGTGTAGCCAATACCCGCCGCCGATGAGCCTCCGTGCCCAGCACCTCGACCACCCGCAGCCCTTGGGTCTGTTCCCACGTTGCGGCTTCATTCTGCCATGTGGCTTCTGCTACCTTCTTCGGGGCCACCACCAGAACGCGGTTCACGGCCCAGCAGTCGAACTTTAGACAGCGAATAGCCATGAGAGTTATAGCGGTCTTGCCCAGCCCCATATCAAGGAACAGGCCCACCGTGGGGGATTCCACAATGCGGTTGATGCAATACTGCTGATACGGATGCGGGGTGAACGTCTTACACGTCATCGGGGCTGTCCTCCATCATCTTGAAGAAATCCTGATCCATGAGGTAACGGCAATAATCTGCCACCTGTCCGATCTTCTCCGGGCTGTCCACTCCAGAGAACACAGTAAACCCGGCATCCCGGATTTTCTGCTGCACATACTCCTGTCTTGCCCGCTCACGCTTGCCCGGCTGCTTGAGTTCCACGAACACGGTATGCCCGCCGGGTAGCAGGATGACCCGATCTGGTACACCGCTCATGCCGGGGCTTTCAAACTTTAGGCACATGATCCTGTCCTCCAGCCCCTCGACAGTCCGCTTTAACTGCCGCTCGATGGAGCTTTCCAGCTTGACCACGCCGCCCTTTGCTTTTTGGTTCTGCACTTCTTGGCCTCCCATCTGTCACCGTCAAGCCCTTGTAACACACGCGCCCGCGCGTATATAACTATATTAAATTAGGCGTATTAGGTAATGCCTATTATCCCTAATTTCTATTTTTTATAATGTTTATAAAAATAATGTTACAATGTTACAATGATAAAATTTGACGGTGATTCAATAAAAAATCGTGTAACACTGCTATGTTACATCAATGTTACACGTTACAGCGGTTTTTAACACGAATGTTTCAATGTTACAGGTTTTGTTACATCAATGTTACACGTCCAGAGCATTGAATCCGCGCTGCACACCATACGGGCCAAACCGCTGAGTTCTTGGGTTTTTCTGCCATTCCGGGAGATTGCTCAACACGGCGTTGATCTCCCGAACATCCCCCGGTTTGCAGTCTTTCGCCGCGCCGTTGAACAGCTCGCACCAGACCTCCAGCGCACAGATTCTATCGCGCTTAATCATCGTGTAGCTGCCCCTGTCACCACCAGCCCAGAAATCTCTGCGCCGGGAGAGATCGCGTTTTGCCCAGTCATCCGGCACTTCTTTTGCAAGGAAATCCCGGATCAGGCCCTCTTTCGGAGAGGTTTCACGGTGCGCCTCCTGCACGGCACGGGCTGTAAACTCAATCTCGCCGGACAGATACAGGCTTTCGCCGCACTTCCAGCGCATTTTTGCTTCTGCCCAGACCTGTGCAATCACGTCATCCGTGAGGTCAGACCATACCTTTTTCTCGGTATCGTGACAGCCCACATTGACAGGCCAGAAACGGCGGTTTCCCGTGGTATCCCGGAGAAAGGTAGTTTCGTTGCACGTTCCGAAGAAAACACACCGCCGGGGCAGCTCCTGCACGTTCCGGCCATACGCGGCGCGGTAGCGGTCAGCCCGCAGGCTGAGGAACTGTTTGACGCGGGAAACATCCGACAGGCGGAACGCATCCAGTTCGGCTACTTCCACCAGCCAGACACCCGGCAGCAGTTCAGAGGCATCTTTGCCCTCAAAGGTGCGGATGCTGTCATTGAACCAGCCGTGCGACATCTTATCCAGCAGCGTGGACTTGCCCAGACCCTGCGCACCACACAGGATGAGCATATTGTCGAACTTGGTTCCCGGCTCATAGCACCGGGCCACAGCCGCCGTGAACATCTTGCGGGTGACAGCGGCGGTATACGGGCTATCCTCTGCGCCCAGATAATCCACCAGCAGCGTATCCAGCCGGGGCATTCCATCCCATTCCAGCGGATCAAGATACTGCTGAACCTCGTTGAATGCGTGGGTAGCGGCGTGGATGTCAAGCGCGGCATCAATGGCAGCGCGTCCTGTGATCTGGTAGAGCTTTTCCAGCGTCCAGTACATACCATTGGAATCCGTATCGCTCCACATCCGCCGCTTGCGGTCAGCGTTCCACGGTAAAGCCGCCAGCACTTCACCGCGCCCGGAAAAGCTATTCAGGGCAAAGCGGCCCTTGAATCGGATGTCATTTTCCAGAATGATAAGCACGTTGTCGATGGTAGACTTGACCATGCCGGAATCCTTGCGGGCCAGTTTCGTGAGCCACGTCTTATCCGCTGCTTCCAGCTCGGCATCCGTAGGCTGTGCGGGGCCTAACGTGCCCTGCGCCGGGAGATTGACAACAATGCCCTCTGGGGGCTGCACGGTCACAAAGTCCTTTGCAGCCGCGTCATAGGCTTCAACCGCCAGCCTGTCCGCCACCGCCTTATCCGCGTGGGCCAGCTGGATCATCGCGGTATAAGAGGGCAGACGGTTTACCGGGGTATCCTCAGCGGCGTTATCGTCCTGATCGCCGAACTTGTGCAAGCGTACCAGATCGAACGCATTCACCAGCTTGCTGCTGCACGGGTCAGTTGCGTGATGGCTGTACAGGAACTTGCCATTATCGTAGACCACCGCGCCGCCCGCAGTGCTGCCTCCCGTGTAGGTGAACCGCACTCCGTCACCATCCACAGGATCATAGATGCCCGGCAGAAATGTGGACATAGCACTGTAAATGTCATACGTCCGGCAGAATGCGCCCACGATGCCCTTTTTACTTTCGGGATCGCCCTGTTTCGTTGCCAGCACTTGCAAATTGGGAGCCGCGCCCGGTACTTGCGGCCAGCTGGAAATCGCTCGCCAGTCCGCGTATGTACCCAGCACCATATCCGCCGATGCCAGCGGGCTGGTAGCCAGTCCAGTATGATACACATACTCAGCATCCGCGCTGCAACTGGGCCAGTACATCAGACGTTCCGGCTGGAAAGTAGTCGGGTCTGCGTACTGGATGCCGATATAGCTTGCCAGCCGCCGCGCGATAGGCTCATACTCATCGGGGCTGACACTGCGATCCAGAGGGATCACCACGCGCAGCCGGGGCTTGTTTGCGCAGTGCTTGCGGGTACTGTATACACAGTAGCTGACCATCATCTTGTCACACGCCGCGATGATGTCATCCGTTTTCCATCCGGGGATGTTATCGAAATCCAGCGTAACGACATCCCTGAACTGCACCGCGCTGGCCTTGCGCCGCCCACCAATGAGCGCACCACCGACAAAGCCGCCCACATCTTTCAGGTCAGACTGTTGAGCCTTGGACATGGCGCAATAGGCCGCGAATGATTCATTTGTGCGCATCGGCTGCTGTAACCGCTGGTACAGTTCCGACACGCTCAGGAGTTGCTGTTTCCATTGGGTATCCCGCCGACTTGCGCCGACAGAAATTGTGATTTGTCTATCCATATTGCACCTCAGCCCTCCCGCCGGTAGGCGGGTAACGGCTTATTTGAAGATTTTGCCCGTAGCCTTATCACGCAGGGCAATCCGACCCACTACCTCGAATCCGGCGAAATCGGTCATGGTTTTGATGCAGTGAATCAAGCTGGAGATGGTCTGCATCTGCTTGGCCTCCTGCTGCACGACAGGCTGCATACCGTAGTAGGCCGTGGGATCGGGATACCCGGACGCATTGGATAAAGGGTTCTTGGGGTTCATTTCTTCTGTTCCTCCGTTTGCTTTTTAGGGGCTTTCGGGGAACTGGAACCTTTGCCTTTGCTGGGCTGCAACGGGGAAAAATCGACTTCTGCGGTCTTTTTGACGTGTACGCCGTGATCCTGTAAGTGCTGGTAGAACACATAGTCCGCCAGATCGTCCTCTTGATAATGGGCGTACTTGTCCTTTACCAGACTGAGCATCGCGGCGACACGGTTCACGGTCTTGGGCGACAGCCCGCATTCCAGCATCGCAACAAAAACGAGATACTGGGAACGAATGGCGATGGCCTCTTTCTGTTGATCCGCCAGCCGTGTAGCTGTCCTGACCGCGACATCGGTGATGATCTTTTTCTGCCGACACGTCAGCCCATCGTAATGCGCCTTCATGGGTAAATCCTCCCTTGCTGCTTAGGTTTTGGCGTTTTTCAGGGCCTCACGCTCATCCATCAGGATTTTGCCCAGCCAGTTCAGGCCGGGGGTCTTGGCGCATACAGGGCAGACACAATCACCGAAAAAGTTATCATGCCAGTAGTTGCCCTCGATCAACTCCGCGTCACCCGTAGCGATCAGCTGCAACGCCAGCTCCGGGTGGCTGCTGAACTTGGAGTGAACGACATCCCGCATCACGTCCACACGCATCTCATCCCAGCCCGGACGCACCTTGACCATGCGTCCCCGCCGCTTGGCGGGGCCAGCATCCAGCGCGGTGAACTGCTCCCGGTCTGCGGGATTCTCGCACTTCTGGGCCTGATACGCGGCCTCTGCGCTCTTATAGGCGTTTACCGTGCAGGGGTAGAAGTTGCTCAGGAAAGCGTACTCTTTATCGAAACTGATAATCTGGTTCATTTGTTCTTGCCCTCTTTCTTTTTGAAGAAATCCGCCAGACGCTCATGCCAGCGTTTGACCTTGCGTTCACGGATAGTGCCGTACTGGTCAACATCGAAATAAATGCGGGAAAGTTCAACGAGGCAGTTCAGAACATCCGCCGCCTCTTCCGCCAGATTTGCACGGGCCTCTGCCTCCGTGACGGGTGTAGGGTTCTCCCCGCGCAGCCGCCGGGCTTCTTTCAGTGCTGCCTTTCCCAGTTCCGCGCATTCCTCGCCCAGCTGTTCCAGCAGTGCAGGAGTTCCGATCTTGGCGGCAATGGGCGGCGTGTCGTTCTGGCTGCGCCAGATGTCCTTTTCAAATTCCAGCATGGTAGCCCCTCCTTAGTCCGGGATACACCTGTTATCCCACTTCTTATAAGCATCCAGATAGGTTTCACCCTTATCACCGTTATGGGTAATCTCATAGTACATACCATCCGAAACCGTAGTAGAAACCAGAGCTTTCCAGTTCTGGAGCGTCTTAGAGAACCACACCACGAACACATCATCGAGGGTAATCTGCTTGCCGTCCGTCACATCAACGTGCTTGTTGAAGTAATCAACGACAAGCTGCCGGGCACGGGTCAACATATCGGCATTGCACATAATGAAGTCCTCCTTTATCGAATACCAATAGAAATCTGGGCAGCGGCAGCGGCTACGGCAATAGCGGCGTATACCACCTTTGCATCCGTCTTATGCTCACCGATGCACAGGATCAGGAACAGAACGGTAACAAGGGTATAGAAGATAAAGCAAAACAGAACCATAATTATTCCTCCTTAGCCATCAGGTCAATGCCACAGATGGGGCAAATTTTGCCGTCAGTAACTTTCACTCCACAGTTCGGGCAGCGGAGCCTTACGCGGGTATCCACGCCCTCGGTATCTGCGGTACTCTCTGCACTTTCCAGATTCTTGGTAGCCTGTGCAAAATAACTGTCTTTCAGCTCGATGCCCAGACCGCGCCGCCCCATCAAAACGGCCTGATACGGTACAGAGCCGATGCCCGCGAACGGGTCAAGCACGATGTCGCCGGGGTTCGTCCACAGGTCGATGCAACGCTCGATCACGTCCAGCTGCAACGGGCAGATGTGCTTTTCGTCCTTTTCATCGCGGGCACTCTTGCGCTGCAAGGTGTTGGACTGCCGAACATCCATCCAGACCGGGGAGGCGTACTTCTGCCACACGTCCACCGGGAAGGATTCATGGTCATGCGGGATCGGTTCGGGATTCTCGCCGGGCTTGCGGAACGTCACCACATAATCCGGCAGACCCTGCCGCGACATCGCAGAATCTTTGCGGATCTGCTTGTGTAGCAGCCCCAGCGCTTTCGTGCGCTGCATCTCGGTGACGGGGTTTTTCCAGATGCACACCTCCGAATGGAAGATGAATCCGTACTCGGTCATCTCCCGGATGATGTCACCACGAAAGTCCTTGATGCCGATAAAGCCATCACGGGATTTCATAGCGGGCAGATTCATGCAGTGAATGGATACCAGTCGCCCCGGCATGATAACGCGGTACAGTTCGGCGATCAGATAGTCGAAATGCTGCTGGAACTCGCCGCCATCGCTGCTGTTACCCATATCCCGGTCAGAGTTGGAGTAGGTGTACAGGCTGGCGAACGGCGGCGAAAAGATGGAGTAGTGGATGCTGTTATCCGGGATTCCGCGCAGCGTTTCCACGCAATCACCCTGATACAGTGCCCACCGCTGCTGATTGTCGATAAGCTGGTTAAGCACATTCATGGTTAAATTCCTCCCATGCGGGCAGCTGCATAGCTGTCTGCGGTTCGTAGGGCGTGGTCAGGCGGCAAGTGCTTTGCAGCTCCTTTTTGACGATCTCGCGGGTCTGTTCGCCCATCGCGGTGCGCATCTTATCACAGTCAGCTTGTTTGCGCTCGATATTCGCCTTTACCGCGCCCTCTTTGGCACTGATAATAATGTAGACATCCACCGGGTTCTGCTGCCCGAAACGCCAGCAGCGGCGTACAGCTTGATAATACTGCTCGTAGCTGTCTGACAGCCCGGTGAAGATCATCTTGTGGCACAGCTGCCAGTTCATGCCGAATCCGGCGATGCTGGGCTTAGTCACCATTACCCGGTTAAAGCCCATCGAAAAGCCTACCATGCGATTGGACTTCAACAGCCCGGAATCGCTGCCCTTGACCTCTACGGAATCCGGGATGTACTGGTGCAGCATATCGCTTTCAGCGTTCAAGTCGCACCATACAAGCCACTGATCCGCCGGGTCATCGTTGACCAGCTGGGCGGCAGCGGCGCACCGGGCCTCCAGCGTGTCCTTTCGGGCCTGTCTGCGCTGGGTCAGGGTCATGCTCTCAGTGATAGGCTCGTCACCGTCCACGATGATCTCATGGATGCTCAGCGGCGGCAGATCGTAACCAGACAGGCTATAACCAAGGTCTGAGGGGCTGTTCATCACGACAGCCCAGCTACCTAACCACTGCCAGAAAACGTCCTCAGCGTGGCCTTTCAGCCGCCATTTAGAGGTCTGCCCGCCATCATGCACAAAGAACATAGACAGCATCTCCGAATAGGACATGATGCCGAGGAACTCTGCATGATTTCCCAGCTCCATGAAATCGTTCGGCGCAGGTGTAGCCGTACACGCCAGCCGGAACGGGGTATCGCAGAACATATCAATGATCTGGTTCCGCACCTTGCCTGTAAACGATTTCAGGATGGACGATTCATCCAGTACCACGGCGGAGAACCGCTGCCCCTTGAACTTGTCCAGCTTCTCATAGTTGGTGATATTGATGCCGGGTTGCAGCTGATCCGCATTCTCGCAGATCGTAACAGGGATACCGAACCGCTTGCCCTCCATGAGCGTTTGCGGGGCAACGGCAAGAGGGGCCACAATCAGAGCCATCCCGCCGCGATCCTCGCAGGCACGGTGCGCAAACTCCAGCTGCATCAGGGTCTTGCCCAGACCGCAATCCGCAAAGATAGCGGCGCGGCCTTTGGCAAGTGCCCAGCGAACAATATCCCGCTGAAAGCTGTACAGATTCGGATTCAGGTCATCCACGGATACCGTGATGCTGTCCGTATGCACAGCCCTTTCGGACTTGTGCTGTACAAAGTCGAGATAGTTTTCCATGTGATCCTCCGTCTTACAGGTCGAAAATCAGCTCATCGACAGGTTCAACGGAATCCACGTTCAGCTCCTTATAGGCGGAAGGGTCATCATCTAAGAATGCTTCTTTTGCTTCTTCCTCGCTGTTCGCGTAGTCAGAAGAAATATAAGCCACGCCGGAAAACGTGATCTTATAGCCGTCAAAGTCCTTTGCGTATTTAGGCACTGTTACTTCCTCCTTGTCTTTTTGTAGACCGCTTTTGTTTCAAATTCAATGTGACCAGCAGAAAACATAGAGGTTTCATTTACTCGTCTGTTTATCTCTGCCACTAGTTCCTCATCCGTAAATTTGCGGATGTCATGCTCAAAGCGGCGGTAATACTCATCATCGGGCAGATGCTCGACATAGCTGCCGTAATCCGCGCCGTCCCTTTCCGATTCCAAGAACATCATCCGCGCTTGAATCCGGGGCCAGATACGGTTAGAGAAATACAGGGTTTCTGCGGTCGTTACCCCGTATGTATTCGTGACAGCATCCACGAACACACCGCGCTTTCCGTGTTGCACACGGGAGATTTTGAGAATACTTACCTCAAAAATATCCATGCGTTAGTCCTTTTTGAAGAACGTACCTACCCAACCATCGGCGTTGAGGGGCAAGCCCTGCGCCCACGGGATAGGCTGCGTCATAAGATGGGTGACATGATCCAGCATCTCATCCGGCGTACCGAATGCGGGGCAGTCGATCACGCACTCATCGTGGATGTGGAAAATAACGGGCAGCCCCGCCGCCTCCAGATGTTCAATGGCAAGGGCCAGAGCATCACGGGCAATGGCTTGCACAATGTTTTCCGTCAGTTTTCCGCCGTAGGTTTCCACTCGCTGCCATTTCTTCGTCATCTGGTTCTGGCCCATGTAGTTGATGGACGCAGAGCCGAAACGGTTCACACCCACTTGCGGATTAACGTAGTACAGTTTCCGGGTGGACGGGAGCTGAATAGTCAGCAGGGATACGTTTTGCAGCGGGTCATATTCACGGGCAAAGGTAACACCGTTGACCGTTCTTGCACCGCCAGCAGAAACAACGTGCATCACAGCATCGTCAATCTTGTACCACAGCTGGGCGATCTTCTTGTTTGCAGACCGCCAGCGGGTGACAATATCGGGCAGTTCTTCCTCATGCAGGCCCATTTTCAAAGCACCCATGTTGATAAGGGCATTCGGCCCGCCGTTGTAACCGAGGGCCAGTTCTGCCACCTTACCTTTTGCACGGAGCGCGTATTCCGGGTTTCCCTTTTTGATGCGCTCGATAGGCACGTTGAACATCTGGGATGCAGATGCTTCGTAGATTTTGCCGTGAGTACGGAAAACCTCTAACCGCCATTCCTCACCAGCCAGCCAAGAGATGACACGCGCCTCGATTGCAGAGAAGTCTGCATCAATCAGCACGTTTCCCGGTGTAGCTATAAACGCTGTGCGGATCAGCTGCGACAGTGTATCGGGAACACTCCCGAAAATCATGCCCAGACCATCCGCTGACCGCTGCTTGACCAGATTTCGTGCGGGATCGAGTAACGAGATGTATGTACGGGGGAGATTCTGCACCTGAACCAGACGGCCAGCCCATCGCCCGGTACGGTTCGCGCCGTAGAACTGCAACAGGCCCCGGACACGCCCATCAGAACAGACGCACATCTCCAGCGCGTTGTACTTCTTTGTGGATGTCTTGCCCAGCTCCTGCCGGATTTCCAGCATACGGGCCACGGATGCGCTGTTACCCTCACGGGATAACAGGGTATTCACGGTATCCTTGCGTAGATTGTCCACGCCGATGCTGTCATCCTGTTCGTTAAGCCATGCGGTCAGCTGCGCAACGCTGTTCGGGTTATTCAGGCCGGAAATGCTCTGCGCCTCTGCAACAAAGCGGTCATGCACGGTCTGGGCAATGCTCAACGCGCCCTCAACGAGCTGCATATCCACTGCCACGCCGCGCTGATTGATGCGCAGATCAGTTTCCCACTGCTTCTGCACCGCGTCAGGCACGGGCACATTAGACAGGCGGCGGTCGATCTCCATTTCCGTTACAACGTCCTGCAAGTTGTAATCCTTGAACAGCGCCCACTTGTCAGGATCGTGGTAATAGTAGTTTCTGGTGCGCCCGCCATTGGCCTTAGAGGGCTTGCAGGGCACACAGAAATAACGGATAAGGGCTTTGCCCGTTGCCAGCTTGCGCTTGTCCTCTGGCAAGCCTAACGCCGCGCCTGTGATGCCCAGACCAGCGGTATAACCGCAGTACAGACCGTGCAGCATGGTATCACGCCATTGGGCGGGAATCTGCTGGCCGTAGACCTTAGACAAACACCCGAACTCAAACGCCGCGTTATATGCGTGTTTGATATAGTCCGGGTCAAACAATGCGCTGATAAGCCAAGGGGGAGGCTGCTCCCCACTGGCCATATCAACACACTGCACCTGTCCGCCATCCACGGAGTATGCAAATAGCAGAATCTCAAAGTCGGGAGAATCAATGTATCGCCACGCCCCAGCCTTGTTGATAGGAACGCTGGAAAATGTTTCGAGGTCGATAGAAAGATGGTGCATTGATTGCCTCCCGCTGTCTTACTGGATCGGTTCGCCAGTAATGGGGTTGACGTTTGCCGCCTGCGGATAGGGAGTGTAACCCTGCACGGCAGGCTGGGCAATGGGCTGAGGCTGTGCCACAGGTGCGGCGATAGGAGCCGGAGCAGCAACGGGAGCCATGCCCGGTGTAGCCGCTGCGCCCATAGTAACCTGTCCGGCGACATTTGCCGGGGGAGCCTCGATGCCAGCGAAATCATCCTCAGCGGATGCACGGCCAGCCAGAACCTCGCCATCGCGGGTCTTGAGAACGTTGTTCAGACCACAGCACATCTTGTTACCGCCCTTGTTCGTGCCAAAGAAGCGGATAGTCACCTGACCATACATACCGCTGTAAATCTCCTGCGGCTGGGCGGGAACCTTGCTCCATGTGCCATTGGCGAACAGCCAGCGGATGACCTGCGGCTGCTGTGCGCTGGATGCGCCCAGAACGTAGCAGCCCTTAGCCTCCGGGCCGTAGGGCTTGCCGGACTGGTTCACACCGTCACCGTCATGCAGGACGGAGAACAGCGCAGTTTCCGGCAGGCAAAAACCGCCCCACTGGGAAGATGCAGCGGTCTGAGCTGCGGCGCGGATAGCTGCCTTGATCTGCTCCACCAGCGCGATATTGGTCTTAGGGATCAGCAGCGACACGCTAAACTTAGGCGTTGCGCCGGGGGTAGAGGGGCTGGCATACGCCTCATTGATATGGACGTAAGACAACCTGACCTCATCGGTCAAAACCTTACAAGGATCATTCTGGAACATATTAACTAACCTCCTAAAAAGTAGTAGTCTGGAAATTCCTTTCGGAAATCATTGTAAATAGAGCGGCGTTTTACGATCCGCTCATACGTTTTCTTGGTTTTCTGGATGTCACGGTAAAGGTCATCGTTTTGAGCATTTGCAATGGCCTTTTCGACACCGCGCAGATTATCGGTATCCCGGTAGCAGTGTTCATAGATGCGCTCGGCCTCTTTCCACTGCTCCTTTGTGCGGACTTGCTCATCCGGGAACCAGAGATCAAGACAAGAGATTGCCCGCCTGTTATCCCATGCGTTCTTGAACATCAAGCGAATCAACTTCGTATACTTATCTTGCGTAACGGTATGAATCACCTTTGCAAAATCACCACAATACGAAAAATTGATGCCGTGAAACCAGTCAACGCATGAAAATGACAGGGCATCAATCTTCATGCTTTACACCCGCAAAGTCTGCTTCGGCCGAACTGTATGCGGGCCGCTTATCGCTCTCTTTCGCCAGTGTAGGCGCACCCATCGGCCTTACGATCTGATCCTCCAGCAATTCGCCAAAGTGCTTCTTGCCGATGACCTTTTCCAATTCGGAGAGGCTTTTCGGCTTATAGTCGTAGATCAGAGCGCGGTCAATACCGCTGTCCAGCAGCGTTTTGATGGCGGTATCCGTGTCCGCAAAAGAACGGACACTGCGGCCAGCAACACACTTATAGCCCTTGATGGGATGACCCTGCATCAGCCGTTCCAGCGCATAGTCCTTGATGGAACCGTACCAGTGGATGAGGTTTTCGCCCACGGTCAGCAGATCACCGATTTCATCATCGGACAGGATGGGCGGCAGACCCAGCATCTTACGGCCAGCCGGATCAGCGCATTCACCAGCCGGAATCTGACCGACAGGAACGCAATCCTTAAACTCAGCCAGTGCAGTGTTCTGTTCAGCACGGGCACGACACTGGGCCTTGCCACGGCAGAACCGACACCAATCACCGGGATTGAACTGCGCACCGTTGCCCGTAAAAGCGGCCTGTGCTGCGGGCTGTACGATTTTCCGGCCCCATTCATATAGAGCCTCGACAGTCGTTTCATAGGGGTGAACATCCTCAGTGATGCGGGGCTGAACGATGGTCATGCGAACACGCTTGATCGTGTCGCCGTACATCGCCTTATACTTTTCCACCGCACCGATGGCGTACAGCTTCATCTGCGGATTTTCCACGGGAGAAACAGGAACGCCCTTTCCGTGCTTGTAATCGGTGATGTCGATGATGTCATCACCAATCATCACATTATCACAAGTGCCGAAACCGTCCGGCACAAATACAGAAAAGTCAACGTGTACCTCGCTTGCCGTGTACGGCATCACAGAATAGCCATTCGCCTTTTCCATGAGGTGATCCGCGTAGAACTCAGCACAGTGGAGCATCTCGTCAGCGTAGTAGGGCTTGCCCTGCAACTTTTTGAGGGCATTGTTGAATTTCTTCTTATCCAACTGCCCAAACTTGTACCGGGCATACAGTTCGCAGAACTCATGCGCCAGTGTGCCTTCCTCGGCAAAACTGCTGGTGCTGCTGGGGAAATTCAACTCAAAACGCGGAGCGGCGGTGCAATTCAGCCAGCGGTGGGCGGAACTGCTGGAGCAGAGAGCGTGTTTACTCGGTGTAGGCATATCCACCAGCCTCCCTTAGTCAAACTTACCGCCCAGAGCGATGAGCTTTTCAGCGACCACGGGATACTGCTCAGGACGCAGCTGGGGAATTGCCATAACGCCCATCTCGTTCAGGATTGCGGACAGCTGCGGCATCATACCCTTGTCCAGCAGTGCTGCGCCGACCTTGGCGATGTCCTGCATGGTGTACTGACGGGGCTGGGGCTGTTCAGTAGCAGGGGAACCCGTAGTAGCAGGGGGGATAGTCTGCGAAACGGATGTGACAGGCGCGGCAGTCACCGACTGCTGAACAGCCGGGATAGGGTTTGCCACGGGAGCCGGAGCGGGTACAGCGGGCTGCTGGACTACGGGAGCCTGTGCAACCGGGGCAGGGATAGGAGCCACGGGCTGCTGCGCTACGGGAGCAACAGGGATCTCAGATGCGGGGGTGAGCGGCGGAACGGGTGCAGGGCCTGGAACAGTGTGCGGCGGCTCAACGGGAGCCGTAGCCGGGGTATCGGGGTTCTGTGCGCCGGGAGTCTCGACCTGTGCGGGAACTTCCTCAGCAGCGGGCTTGTCGCTCTTACGGCGGCGGGTCTGCTTCACCGCCTTGTCAGCGACATCGGCGGCGTTGATGACGGGCTGAACCTTGATCTCGCCAAAGTTAGAAACGGCGGTAGCCAGATTGTTCACGGCAGCGGCCAGTTCGGGGGCCTCAATGAGAATCTTAATCTCCATAGTGATTTACTCCTTTTCTTTCACGTTCGGCTTTCCACGCCTGATACCGGGCCTCGTTCTGAGGGTCAGCGTAGAACGCCTTTGCAGACTGCAAAACGGTAGCGGCCAGCAGATTAACTTCTGCCGGGGGGATCAGCTTCGGAATGATCTTCATGGTTTGCTTCTTCCTCTCTGACTTTTTCCTCCAGACGATCCAGAGCCGCGAAAATGCGATCCCGCGTTCCATCTCTGGGGCCTGTCCTACCATTGATGACCTCGGACAGATATGCGGGGTTATAGCCGCATTCATCCGCCAGTTCCTTCATCTTGATCTGCGCGACATGACATCGCGCTTTAACTTCGCCTGTCCATGCTTCAAGCATCCAATGACCACCTCCTATCTCAGTCAAAAAAGTTTATATATCAGTTGAATTTATTTGACTTTTGCGATATAATCGAGGTGTCCAATCACAATTACATACGCTGAAAACAAGCTCACGGGATGACTGTTCCCTAGGGCCTAGTTTCTTATAGTCAAATTATTTTGACTGACAACGATATTATAACAAAAATAATTTGACTGTCAAGAGTTTCAGTAAAAATAGTTTGACTGAACGGAGGCAGTTATGTCGTTTTACGATCGGTATGTGGACTGCTGCAACTCGGATGGGATTGAACCCGCATCCCAGTATGCCGCTGATCTCTGGAATGTAACACGGGCAACAGTGTCTGCGTGGAAGAAAAACGGGAATACGCCACGCGGCGATATTGTGGCGCGAATATCTGCGCATTTTAATGTGTCTGCTGACTATTTGCTGGAGTTGACAGATGAGAAGAAGCCCATAAGAGAACCCTACACGGCACAACCGAAAATCCTGAGCCTATATGATGCACTCGATGCGGACGATCAGCAGAAAGCACTATCCTTTTTGGAGTTCATGCTTACGGATGGAAAGTATCAGGTAGCCGCGAACACACAGGCGGGTGCGTAAAAGAATCGGCAATCTGATATACTTAGATTTTGGAAAAAACGGAGGACGGTAACATGGCAAACTATACGACCAGCACAAGCGACAAATCGAGGGATAGAGCGGTCAAGCTGCTGCTGTGCGGCGGAATCGGTCTGCACTATTTCTACGTTGGCAGGATCAGGGCCGGGCTGATTCATTGCGTCATTGGACTGGCCCTCTACGGTACGATTGTGGCGAGCATTCTGGATGCGGAGTTACACGCCGCCATTCTTCCCGGTATCTTCATGCTGCTGGCGTTCAACGTGCCTGACCTGATCCGGCTGAAACTGGGCAAGTTCCGGGATAACGTGGGCGATTATCTGCGGCAATAAAAAAGCCCGCACACTGGCGGGCGGGTGATGGTATGAAAAAAGATAACGAAATCCGGGCAGTTGTCTACGCCCGGTACTCATCCCATTCGCAAACAGAACAGAGCATAGAGGGCCAGATAAGCGCAGCTCAGGTGTACGCAAAAGCCAAGGGATACACCATTGTCAAAGAATACGTTGACCGGGCTAAAACGGGTAAGAACGACAACCGCGAGGCTTTCCAGCAGATGCTGTCCGACACGGCAAAGCATGAGTTTTCGGTCATCATCGTTTGGAAGGTAGACCGTTTCGGGCGAAATCGTGAGGAGATCACGTTCAATAAGTATCGCTGCAAAAAGAATGATGTCCGGGTGGAGTACATCGCCGAGGCCGTTCCAGACAGCCCGGAGGGGGTCATTCTGGAAAGCGTTCTGGAGGGCATGGCAGAGTATTACAGCTTGCAGCTTGCCCAGAACATCCGCCGGGGCATCCGTGCCAGCGCGGAGAAGTGTCAAGCCATCGGCGGGCATTGTTCGCTGGGATACGCGATTGACCCTAAAACGAAAAAGTACGTCATTGACCCGGACACTGCTCCCACGGTGCAGCTGATTTTTGAAAAATATGCGGAGGGCTACACCGGCATGGACATCGTGCGGCTGCTGAACGAGAAAGGGCTGCGCACCGTCCGGGGCAAGCCGTTTACTAAAAATTCCCTCTGGACGATCCTCAAGAATGAACGGTATGCGGGTGTATACCTGTTCAAGAATGAGGTGCGCGTAGAGGGCGGAATCCCTGCACTGGTCAGCCGTGAAACATTCGATAAGGTGCAGGAGATGCTGGAGATCAATCACCGATCCCCGGTGAACACATGGAACCGGGCAACGTATCTACTGACGGATAAGCTGTTCTGCGGGCACTGCGGCTCTAAGATGGTGGGCGAATGTGGTACATCCCGAACAGGTGCAACGTACAACTACTACATCTGCGCCGGGAAAAAGCGGGAACGGAACTGCTCTAAGAAAGCGGTTCGGCAGGACTGGATAGAGAAAGTCGTATTACAACAGATTCGCCGGGTGCTGTTCGATCAGGAGTTTTTGGAGTTCATCGCGCACAAGGCCTACACCTATTATCTGGATGAAAAGAAAAAGCTGGATCAGTCCGCCGCGATAAAGGCGCAACTGTCCAGCGTGGAAAGTTCCATTGATAATCTGATCCGGGCGATGGAGGCGGGCATTTTCAGCGCATCCACAAAATCCCGGCTGGATGATCTGGAAAACCAGAAAGCGGCCCTCACCCGGACGCTGGCCGAAATTAAGCTGTCAGAAGAATCTTTCGACCTCACAGAAGATCGCATCCTGTTCTTCCTTGAATCCATGCGCGGGCTAGATATGGATGACGTAGACAGTCGGAAACGGCTGGTAAAGACGTTTGTGAATGCCGTGTATCTATACGATGACAAAATCACACTGGCATTCAATTTCACGGATTCATGTGAAAAACCAGAGATTATAGAGCTGGCGGACATCGCGGATGGTGTCGTTGAAAAGTTCGTACACCGTGCGTCATGCTCCACCATAACACGCACATACGAACTCAATGTGCAGCTCATCAAGATGTGTTTCGTGATGACAGTAGAAAGGCCCGTAGGTTAAACGCCTACGGGCCTTTTGCTATGCTCAATTTGAATCGTCTTTGAAAGTGTGGCACTGTATATACCCGATTTCACACAACGCATCCGTTAGCGTGCAAATTCGAGCGTCATACCCGTTCCAGCCCGGTGATCCAGTCTTAAAACTGTCTCGAAGTTCCCGAATATTATCTATCAGCTTATCGAAGCATGAAACAACATCTGATTTCAAAAGATACTGTTTTATCCCCGGATCGGCATAGAGTTCTGGGTCTGCCCCATAAACTATTCTAAAAGCCCTTTCCCGGTTATATTCATCGGGAATATAAAGCCCATAACAAATCGAACCATCATCCCATGTACCATCTTCTGTAACAAGACAGTCATCGTCTATCAAATCTGTCTGTTTGAGCCTTTCTAAATCATCCTTTCGGACAGTCAGCCATTTGCTCATAAAAATCACACTTCCTTAAATTCAGTATAGCATAAAAGCGTACACCCGTAAACAATCCGATAGGTGTACGCTTTTCTTTATGCACGGGCTTTGCGCAGTCCGTCCGCCCTATAATATACCGTCCGCTGAATGAACTCGGCATCGGCGGCGATGGATCGCACAGAGGTGTTAGTGGACTGAATTTGAAACGCGCCCAGTATGAACTTTTGCAGGGCATCCACGCTGTACTTTAGCACGTTCACCCCGAAAAAATCTACCAATATATCCATAACGGTTTCCTCATGCTGGGCAAACTGGCAGGGGTATACCTTATGCTCTGGAATGAAATATACCCAGAAAGTAAACCGCGCCTTATCATGGCCCGCCTTTATATCAAGGCAGATGGTATCTGTTTTCAGAAATTGGATCGCTCGATCTGTTAGCTGGTTTAGTTCCTGCTCTCCGATAGTACAGCCATCTGGGAACAGTTCTTCCATGAACCGCTGAAAATGTTGATCTCCAGCCTCACCATCAAACACATCATGCCAAGTGGAACCGTAATCCTCCAGCAGTTCTTCTTTCCTCTCAAAGAGAATCGTACAGGCCAGCTTGACAAAGTTTGCCGGAGATTCAACCTTAAAATGTAGCTTTTCCACGCGCACACCTCCTATCACACATCTCTGCCGATTGAATGATATGCGAACCAGTGACCACGCCGCCGGGTCAGCTTGAACCAGTTTGTGAACAGCTGCCCAGTGCAATCGTACTGGCTGGGCACGGTGGTCATGTACCGATTCCACATGAACCACTCCTGCACTTCGTCCTCGGTGTAGCTGTCCAGCTCATCCGGTAACTGCTCCAGCTGGATGCACGATCCATCGTAGTAGTCCTTGACGATCCACTCCCGACGCGGCGGCTGCTCGTGCATGAACTTCCGCATCGCCCGCTTCAAGCGGATCAGGGCATCGGCCTTGCCGGGGTAGTCTGGGATGGTGGGAGAGTTGAATACCGTGCGAATTATCATCCAGCCCAGCATCAAATCCTTTTCGTTCTCAACGATTGCCATGTTTGGCTCCTTTCAATCGGGCTGATTCAAAATATCAGCCATTTCTTTTTCCAGTAGTTCATCCTGTAACTGCTGGAGTGCGTGAGCGTGGGCAATGTGCCACATCTCAGCTGCTAAAGATTTGGCGTAAGGCTTCATGCCTCCAGTGTAATCCATCTCCTTGCAAAGTGCAGACCTGACCGCCAGCAGCGGTTCTGGTGCTTCCCGAATCCGCTTGAACTCATTGTAGAAGTTCACATTGACGAACGTAGCGGTCTTGACGGTGTTTCCGTTGACCGCGATAGTAACGGTAATCGGCTTCATCGTTCAGTCCTCCAATCTGGGGCAGAGGCCCAGCCCGCCGCGATACCGGGGCAGTCGGCGGTACGCCTCCCGGTGCGGGCATCCTTGCTTGTCGCAGTGGATGCAGTTGCAAAGATCGTTCTCCGCGAACCACTTGAACGCGGATTCCCGATCCTCGAAATAGTGCCCCTGCTCCCAGTCCATCGTCTGCGGGTGGAACTTCCACACCACGATGTACGGCTGCGGCGTGTCAACGGTTCTGTGTAGCACCGTATACTCAACGCCCTTCTCCAGAATCTCGATGCTGCTCATAGTCTTGTCCTCCTATCAAAGATGAGTTGCCAGCCCGGTAACACGGGTGAAGTTATCCTGCAACGTGTCGCAGAACACGCCATTGACCACCTCGACATCGGTATTCTTGTCATCAATCCAGCGGCCCGTGCGGGTGATCCGGCCATTGGTGTGCTTGAAGAACCGCATCGTATAATCGTCCATCGGGGTGAGGGTGATATACAAACGGTTCGCGCCGCTGGCGTTACGCGGCAGGGTCATGCGGAGTGTGTTACCGTCCGAAACAAAGTTCTTGGCCCCGGTCATCATAACGAATCCCGGCCCGCCCAGCTGATCGAGAATAGTAGTTGCAATGCTCATGGTGAAACCCTCCTTACTGTTCAACGGCGGTCAGCTCTTTCAGCAGAGCCTCCAGCACACGGATACGGGCAACGTACCACAGGCCGCCTTTGATGCCGCCGCAGTAGCGATTATAGGACAGCTTGGCACTCTTGATGGCTTTCTTACAAGCGGAAACGGGATCAGCAGCGGCGCGGACTTTGGCGGGTTCTGCGAACTTGTCCTCGCTAAAGGTTTCCTGATACTGACCGATCCATACGGTGACTTCAATCTTTTTCATGGGTTCTTCCTCCTGCTCTGCTTCAAGTACGATGCCCAGTTCTTCTTCCAGACATTCCTTGGTGTAATCGCCATCGGAGAAGATGAACCGCCAGCCCTGAACGCCTGTATAACGCTCGTAGTAGTCCACGCGATACAGACCGTTGGAAAGTTCGTAAACCTCCTGCATCGTGCCGTTTTCCTCGTCTACGATCTCCATAACCTTGCCGTTGTTCATCTGCATCATGGTGAAACTCCTTTGATTTATTTTCTTTGTGGGTACAATCTAATTATAATGTGACCACAAAGAAAAGTCAAGGGATTTTCAAAAAAAATATCCTCCGAACCTAAACAGGCCCGGAGGACGGTTTCACTCTATGACGGATTCCCAGATTCTTTCTATGCCCATACGGATGATCTCGCTTTTCGTTTTGCCCAGCTTCTCACAGCACAGGTCTAGCTGCTCTCTGGTCTGCTGATCTGCTCGAATCTTGATATAAGCGTCTTTCGGGGTGTCCGTCAACTTTGTTCCCTTGTGGATTCCCATGATTGCCTCCTTTTTCTTTGTGTACACATATTATCATAATGTGACCACAAAGAAAAGTCAAGCATTTTTATCCGGCCTTGTATTTGCGCTCACAGAATTTAACGGGTATATCGGCAATCCGCGCAATCTCTTTGAGCTGTTCAACGGTGCATTTTTCAAACACTCTCGTATTCATGGCGATTGCGCAACGTAGCCGCCGCGCATCTATGGTGTTGTAGTATTCTTCCGGGTCTAACACAACAACCCTGTCCGGGGAATATGCGCCGTTATCTACAAACCCGGATTCAATGGCGAATCTTCCCTTGCTATACCCATCAAACAGATAAGTAAATGTAATCCACTTTTTGCGGACAGATGTAACAGTTGCAAGATTTAATCCGCCGTTCAGGTTTGTTCTCACGAGGGAGCCGATGTAGATAATCTGTCCAGCATGAAAATCTGTTTTATTCATTCCACGCCCTCCAGAATCCAGACACGGTGCATCCCGTAGCCTTGCCACGCCTTAGCGTCATCGTGGTTCCCGGCTACCAGCACATCCAGCTGATTCTTGCCCACGCCGCCGCCTGTGTCCGTCACCCGGCGGATGCCCAGCCCCTCGATGTACAGCCATGTGCCGATGGGGAAGGTGGACAGGTCAGCAGCAACCGTGTAGCCGGGTATCGGGGCCTCACCGCTGTATGTAATATTGGTAGTCTGGCACACGTCACAATTCAGATCGTAGGATGTGCAAAGGAAGTCGCCCGCATAGGATGCCGTCAGCCCGTCAGAAAGTGCCTCGTGCGTGGCTTTCAGCTTGTCGTAGGCCAACTTCATGGCTGAGTAGTTATACTCCATATCGGCTGCTCTATTAGCCTCATTTGCGGCCCGGCTCGCATAGATGTCACGCTCTGCGGTCAACTCAGCAATGCGGGCATCCACCATCCGTGCAGTGATGCCGAACAGGATCAGGGCAGACCCCAGCAGCCCGGCGGAGATTCCGATAGCAGTTTTAGTGTTCATGGCGGTTCCTCCTAGCGGTAAATTCTGCGGCCATCCGTTCGCCCTCTTGCTCTGCCTGCTTAAACTCCGAACACAGAGCAAACACGAAAAGCACCAGCAGCACGATGAACAGGAAGATTGCAAGTCCTACCACGTTAATCTACCTCCCTTTTATCCGGCTGGGTAATCGTAAAGTTGACTGTCAACGTGCGCCCGTCTGCGAACTCGTAGGACGCGCTGGCAGCGGTTTTATCGTGCCCGTCCATTGTCTGCTTGAAATACTGCATAACTGCATGGATCGCTTCTTCGGTGACATCCGACTTCTTGCGCCACATAATCATGCCGTCTTTTTTAGGCTGCATCAAAGTGCCAGCATAGACACCGAACAGGCCGCATCCGACATGGTATTCAGGTTCTTTCGTCATAGGTAATTCCTTTCTTCCGGTGTTTTCACATTGAACACATCCATAGGATTTCCACAATTCGGACAGTACGAAAAATCCGTAACATCCTCATACGGTGATAACTTATAATCGGCGGTGCATTCCTCACACTCGATCATATTATCGTCATGGTAGTAAATCCAATGCGCTACCGGGCGGGCATTTTTCAGGCTAACAGCGGGAAGTTTTTCAACCCTATCCCGTGCGGTTTGTAAGGTAAGCGCGATGATGTTATCATCAGCGGGCGGCTGAATTGTCGTGTATCTGAGAGTTCGCAAAACCAACGCACGATCAAGATACTGCTCCACAGGTCAATCCTCCCGTATTACAGCCCCGCAAACAGGGCAAAAGCTAAACATTTCTGGATCATCATAATCCCACTCGTTAGATACTTCACAGCCGCACCTAGAGCATTCATATCGGGTATCGTCATCTGGGCTGCACTGAATCCAATGCGCCACTGGACGCGGCTGCGGTTGAGCCTTTACGCGCTCATTCCAGAGCTTTGCAGCGTTGCCTTGCGCAATATAGATATTATCATGCCACGGCCTACGGCCCACAGCGCGGCTTCTCGCGCCGCATTTGGCGCATCCGATGTAGTAGGTACGGTTCTTCTGTTCGGCCCGGACACGCGCCTGACCGCCACAGAATGGGCAGGGTAGCAACTTAAATGTAGCGACCATTGCTCACTCCTCCTTATCCCGGAATGCAGGATCACCGGGAATGCGCATCCGATACCACTTCTCCCAGAGATCATCAAAACACACGGGCACTGCATCGTGTAGCTTGTCCAGCAGGAGCAGCGCAACCTCCCGCATCTGCGGATGCGCCGCCGGGTCACAGCGAAGATTCAGGAAATGCCGCCACTCGCGGATGTTCGCGGTCATCACCAGTTCGGTTTTCAGGCTGTTCGGCAACACAGCGCGGGCCTCCTGCGGCGTTACCCCACGGCCCAGCAGTCTGAGGTAAGTTTCCTCGACACTCCGACAAGCACAATACCAGTCGTAGTAGTTCTGGGTTCCTTCATCCCAGAAGCACGGCTTGATGAATGTCAACTCCCCATCAAACTTGTCCTTGCTGTAATTGCAGTAGCGGGTGGATTCCTGACAGAACGATGCCATCCGATGCCGGACGATCTCATGTGATACACCGCGGTCACAGATAAACTTGACCGTGAAAGAGCAGTGTTCCAATACCGCCTCATGCCCCCGGCGGATGATGCCCCGGACAAACGCCTCTGCGCTGGTATCGGTGATCTTGTCCTCCGACTTGTAGCAGACACGTCCGCACTGCTCCAGCCGCTGCAAAATTACAGCCCCATTGATAGGCGTGATAAACTCCACGTCTGCGTTAATGATCTTCATGGTCTGCACCCTCCTGTTCTGCGTTGTCCAGTTCCATCACCGTCATAATGGCATAGTTTGCAAGGTCAATCAGGGTATCCCGGATACTCTCATCACTGACCATCTGCACGTTGGAACGGGAAAGATTCTTGAACCGGGCCAGCTTATCGCCCAGCCGGATACGGGCCATCGCCAAGCCCTCATCCAAAAAGGACGTATGGAACGCATCGCCATAGTCCGCATTCTTGCGGGCAAACAGTGCATTCAGTTCGTTACACACGGCGGCGTGTTGCCGCACTTTCTCATTCAGACTTGCCATCTTCTTCTTTTTCCTTTCTCTCTGCATAACTGCAAAAGTCAAGTGTGTTGACATACCGATGATTGCAGGGGCTGAACCGATTCTCGCACAGCATCGTTCCCGGATGACCGTATCGCTTGGTTTGCGCGGATGCCTCTGCGCTATACTTGCACTGGCCGCACCGGGTAACAATGGGCGCATCATAGAACCATTTGACGGTATCCCCGATGATGCTGATAGCCCGGTCATCCCAGTATTCGCTGGCGGCAACCTTGCGCGGGTTTGTGCCCCATGCCTTGATCCAGTCCGGGAGGCTCTGGTTCACCGCGTCAAAGTGTAGCCCCCAACTCTCACACGCCGCAACTGCGGCAGACAGGTAAACGCCCTCCCGACACGTCCAGAGGATCAGCCCCGCACCAGCTTTCTGCTGTTTGAGGGCTTCATTGATAAGTGCCCATTTCGGTTCTCCGATGTTCGGGTATGCGTTGGTACAAATAGTACCGTCAAAGTCTATTGCGATCGCTCTGCGCATGGCTGTTCTCCTTAAAATATCGTTCCGAAATATCAACGATATATTGACAAAGCAGTTTAGGTATAACGCTTCTCTCTCTGCTGTTTTTCAAGCCCTGTGTGCCTGTTTTGCTCCCTCTGGGGGCTGGAACATGGCACGGATCGCCATTCTTACACATGGGCTTGAATTGAGGATCAGGGTGGTTTGTCCAGATGTCAGTTGGTTTCATCCGTGTATCGCCGTACTGACAATATGTAACAGTATAACGCGGTAAAGACTTCATCCAAGTCATTTTCCGCATCCCCCCCCCGTGGGTTCTCGATAAAGTAAAGTGCCGGGTCAAGGTCTTTTATAAGCTGTAAAACGTGCTGATCGACCTTATCACAGAACTTTGCGTAATCGCTCACCGGGTCAAGATTCCCTGTGTCCGGGTTTCTTTTCCTGTGGTGACTAATAGCGGCAATACTGAACGTGGTACAGTCTGGACTTGCCCAAATTACATCCGGGTGTCCAAATCTTGATAGAATATCGTCCGCGCTGACATTCAAAATATCGGCGTAAAGATTGATATTTTCAAAATTCTTGTCCCACTCAACGGAAAACACCTCATGCCCTTTCGATTCAAAGGCTTTTCCAATACTGCGTGTTCCCGCAAAAAGTTCCAGAACTTTCAACCTCTTGCCGTTCGTTGGATTTTGACATCCATTCCAGTATGGGCGAATTGACGGAACACCACAAAATGTCATCCCTGCACCTCGCGCGCCGCGCCATCTTCGTAAAGAATTTCCATGCCGTAGGCAACAGCCGCGTCATGCTCCATACGACAGCCACGGGTCTGCTCCCAGCCCTTGCAGAAGTAAACCGTGGTGCATTCCGACATGGCCTCCAGCGACTTGGCAAGGAAACACAGCGGGCGGTTCTTTACGCCGCGCTGATCCATTGCCGCATCGCTGAACCATTCATCCGTAAACAGGGTGTTGACAACATCAAAGCCCATGTCATCCAGAACATCCAGAGCGCGGTCACGGGCTTCGTTGATCTCGCTGTCGGTCTTGCCGTTCATCGGCTGGGAAATCATTGCTTTTTTCTTCATAAGATTACCTCCATAGTTCCAATAGCGGGCTGCTTGTTCTGCCGTATCGAACAGAACGCCGCCCATAACCTCAGCTTCGCCGTAGGTACAAAGGACACATTTTCCCCATCCCTTATGATGCAGGCCATAGGACAAACCGCTCCACGGATCGCTTTCGTACTCGCAGCCGGGAACTCCCTTATAGTTACCCTCATCGTCATGCACACCGACAAACACAGCGGGTTCATGGCAGAAAGGGCACTTTCTCAGTTCCACACTCATTTCTGCACCGCCTTTCCAGCGTCATCTCGGTAGAACACTTTAATCTGCTGGTTCTTGGAATCCATGATCTTGAACAGGTTTACCCCGTCATTGTTTTCGGCAATGTACCGCTGCACATAGGCCGTTGCTTCGTCCAGACTGGGCAGACCAGTGACAAAGCTAACGCGGCTCTGGTACTCGCGCAGAACCGGGTCACAGCGTTCTTTCCACAACTCCACCGTGTACTCGCCGGGGATGGTGATACCGGGCAGGAACACGATGAACACGTCCAGCGGGTACTTTTCAAATGTTTCCAGAATAATCTTGTACACCTCATCCCAGTTACCACCAGCAATGCCGCAGCCCATAAAGCCGGGCATCGCCACCGTGTAGCCGCGCCGCTTTGCGAACATTTTAACCTCGTGCAGACAACGGCGCAGCTTGCGATAATCGGTCAGGCTGTCGAACTTGTCCGGCTCTGCCATCTGGGAGAACAGGTTCGCCACATACGGCTTGCCGTGATGAGTGAGCATCTGGACACTGCCCAGCAGACTGCCGCGCATCTCACGGCACAGGGAGCAGTATTCCTTCCTATCCTGCTGATCCAGCAGCTGATTCCAGATGGACGCGGCCACACCGCCGCCCATCATGCCGAAAAAGTTAGTCTGGTGACAGATGATGTCTGCCCCGCAGTTGAGTAAATCGCCCTTGATGATTTTTACAGCCATAGGTAAAACCCCTTTCAAAATAAGCCCGCAAAAGCGGATACCTTTGCGGGCTGTATACTCATTTCAGCCAGTCGTTTTCAAGCGTACAGAAGCCGAACACCGCCGCCACTGTGAGGATGATCCAGATTATCCAGAAGATGACCGCCCAGCCATCTGCGCCGGACATCAGGAGTTCCCGCGTCTGGTCAATATCCGTGCCATCGTGGAACGCGGCATCCTGAATCGTGTGCCCGGTGAGCGTGGCATACATCGTGCCCGTGTACTCCACAGGCCGGATATAGTATTCAAAGCGAACGCTGCTACCCCTGTATTTTGTGGTCAGATACTCGCTACCGGGCATATCTATTTGCCCGTAGTCAAAATCCTTGCCCAGAAAATGCACGGTCTGAGAATGCCATGTGTCGGAACCGGCATAATCCCATGAATAATAGATTTCCGTGGTAGTATAGGTGTGACCCTTGCCATCGGTATGCACTACCGTGCGGGTGTGCATATTGTAGTGCTGTTCCTCGCAGTAAATGTACATATACGGCCCGCCGATCCGATCCTCCGATACCGTGTCCACGGCGGACAGTGTACCGTAACAGAATGCCCGTCCAACGTCCGTCCGCAGCCCGTAGGCAAACCGATCATCAGAAGAAATATCAATCGCGGTGGTATATTCCTGCTTGCGCTCCATTGCCATCTGATTGATGCTGCCAGAAATGACCGTGCCCAGAATCAGCATCGCCAGCACAATAACAGCACTTGCCAGAATCTCCCGGAACGTGATCTCGATTCCGTTAATCTCCAAAGAGGTTTCCGACAGACGGAGCATCCTCCGATACGTTGAACGATAAGAGCGCATAGCTTTGTACCTCATACCCGGTCAGGCTCAAAAACGTGCTATTGGGAAAGCGGCGGACGTACTGCCGATAGTTCTTGACAGTGCGGTTATAGTCGGAGCGGTAATTCGCAATCAGGTTTTCGGTGACGGCCAGCTCGTTCATCAGTTCCCGATAGTTATCAGCGGATTGCAGTTCCGGGTAAGCCTCTGCCACGGCTGCAATCTGGGTGGTAATCTCAGACACGGCAGCATCGGAACTGCTACCACGCGCCGCGATAACGGCCATAAGAGTATCGTATTCGTGCTTGTCGTATGCCTTGACCGTTTCAACCAGATTCGGGATGAGGTCTGAGCGGCGTTTTTCCTGCACCTGAATATCAGACTGAGCAGCGGCCACCTGTTCCTCGTAGGAAATGGCGGTATTTTTCACGCCCTGCACAATGAACAGACCCGCGCCAAAGGTCAGAACCACGATCAGGGCCACGGTGACGATCACTTTCCAAAATGTATCTCTCATGCACTGATCCTCCGCTCAATCGTTCTGTGTAGGCGATTCCACGAACTGCGCCTGTCGGCGCAATTTGAGATTCTGGGGATTGAAAATGCAAGCCGGGGCCACGCCGCCACTGCCGTCGTTCGCATTGATGTTGTTCAGAGAACCCTCAGTGCTGACAAGGCGCACATAGTACGCGTAGCCAGTGTTAGTCGTAATCCACGGGGTACACGTCCACATCCAGTGATCGTACTGGGGAATCACATCGCGGTACTTGCGATACTCGTCACAGGTCAACAGGAAAATCTGCTCATCGACTACGCCATACAGCTTATCGCCGTTATCGGCTACCAGATCGACTGTGTGATAGATCAGATTGTCACTGCCCAGATGGGGCAACAAGTCTTTGCGCAGCTTGTTCCGCAGGGTACTCTTGCGCCAGTCGTTGCAGCCTGCAAAGCACTTATCGCTGAACGCCTCACTCTTGTAAAACTGCTCTGCTGTGATAGCGAGAACTCCGCCCTCAATATCCGGGTCAAGAACTACCCACTCCAGCCCCTTGAAATCGAACCGATCTCCGGGATGAAGATTCTGAATGCTTTCGTTTGTCATGGTAAAACCTCCAAATATTATTATTTCTGCATGAGCTTGTCCAGCAGCTCATGGAGCAGCTTAGAATAGGTAGCGGATTCGGCAGTGATGGCGGCGATCTCCTTATTCAGAGATTTCAGTTCATCCTGCGCTCTTTTCAGCATTTCCTTAGCGATGTCGCGGTCAGCATTCGCAAGCTCGATCTTTTCCGCGTATTCATCGCTTTCCTGCTTGTACTGCTCTGCCTGCGCCTTGGTTTCGCCCAATTCCTTCTCCAGAGCGTTGATGCGGGTCTTGTCGTTGTTTTCCACCTTGTCCACGGGCTTTTCCACGACAGGAGCATCCGGGATAGCGGGAACATCTGCCGCAGCCGTGCCCAGATTGTAGATGGACACCATAGCGCGGCGAACCTTAATCATATCTTCCGGCGGCAACGTACCGATCAGGCCCGTCAGGTTTGCGTTCTGAGCAAAGCCCATCTTGGACGGGTCAACGTACATCATGCGATTGTTCACCCGGATGTTCTGGCTGTTGATGAACCGGGGCTGGTCGTAGACACGGGTAGTGCTGACGGTATCATCCTGAGATGCTGCCAGCACCAGCACGGTGAAGGTGTTGCCGTTGGTCGAGGTGGTTTCGTATACCTGACCGGGGAGGGGATTCTTTACGGGAGCAATAAGCATAGTAGACTTCCTTTCTATATTTTGAATGGCCTTGTAAGCCGTCCAATCGGTGTAATACTCGCTGTTCTTATACGGCGGCATCATTCCAGAAACACCTTATTCAGCCAGCGGTTGACATCGTTCAGCAGCCGATCTAGCGGATAGGTGCGCTGAAACGGACTATAATAGTACAGTGCGCACAGCGACAAGAACAGCAGAACCAGAAACAGCATTGTGTCCGGGAACTGCGCCAGACACCGGGCATGGTATTCCGGCATCCACAGGCACATGAGGCGGTAGAACAGCATGGGTCATCTTCCTTTCAGCTAAATTATTTTGACTACGCTGCCATTATAGCTAAATCTATTTGACTTGTCAACAGTTTCAGTCAAATTATTTTGACTTTTTTCTTTCACGCCGCCTTTTGTAACCTCGCGCCCGCGCGCGTATAGACATATCAAATTAGGCGTATTAGGTAGACAACATATCGCCTAAAACCTAATTTTTTAATCTTTTATAAAAAGGGTGTTACAATGTTACAAAATCCGTATAAGCGCACCGCTGCTGCATTTTTCTGTGTAACACATCCTGAAACACTCCTGTTTCACGTTTCGGCCGAAAGTAACAAGGGCGTTTCATGTTACAGGGATGTTACATTATTTGTTACACAGAAAAAGCCCCCGGCGGGCTGGTTAGGCTCACCGGGGGCAGATGCTCAGTTCTTCTTTGCGTCCTTGATGGCGTTCAGGGTGGATTCGATGCCGTTAGACAGGAACGTGTCAACATCGCCGTAGGTCTTGGAGATGTAACTGACCGCCCCAGAGGACAGGGATGCACGGGCCACCTCGATAGCCTTGCGGTTTGCAATCTTTTCCTCTGCCTCGCCGAATGCGTTCTGCGCTTTCAGCTTCTTCGTGTAGGTCTGTGCCACCGTCCGAACCGCTTTGATGATGGCATCCTCGATCTCACGGATATACTTCTGGGTGGTGGTATCGTTGGTTTTGCCAACGAAATAATCCGCGATGCTGTGCAGCGCGGTACACGCAAACAGACCCACGACAGGCACAAAGGCCAGACAAACGTCCTTAAAGAAAGTAGTCCAATCCATAATTAACCCTCCTTAGAGTTACCAGCGGCGGAATCTCCCTTTTCCTCAGCGGTGCGCTTGACGAAATCGACCAGCGGGATGAGGAACGGCGGGATTTTCACACCGATGTCAGACAGATTTTCGATGATGCTGATGATCTCATTACACATCAACCATACGCAGACCACGCAGGCCACGACCACGCTGCCGCTCAGGTTCCAGCCCACGCCGGAAGAAAGATAAGCAATCAGCTGATCCATGATCCAGCCCACCAGCACCAGCAACCACTGCATAACCTTTTTGAGAATGCCCAGAAAGGAACGGTAGCTACTGCGCCGGATAGAGCGGTACGGTGCAGCGGTGACACCCGTTGCATAGTCGATGATGTTGCACAACACCAGCAGATAAAACGGGATAGCCAGATCGCCCAGATACCCCGTAACGGCCCCGACCAAAGCGCACAGAATCGCTTTGGTCTTGTAAAAGTTCTCCTCCATCATACCCTCCTTACAGGTACTTGTCCGCCCCGGAAATCGCTTTCCAGCTGGCGGGGCCACAAATTCCATCCACGGTCAGCCCGTGCGCCGCCTGAGCTTTCCGCAGGGCGTTTTCCGTGCCGATACCAAAGTTACCATCCACAGGGATGCCCAGCAGCCGCTGGAGCATCTGGGTTGCGGACTTGTTGACATCTCCCGTACAGCCCTTTTTGATCGTGGGCAGAATGAAAGAACGGTAACTCGTATAAACGTATTTGCCCTTAGCGGTGCAGAGCCATGTTGCCTTGCCCTTGCGGGTATCGGTATGGACAAAGGCGGAATCCCCATACCAGTAGATGCCCACGGCTCCGAAATATCGTGTAGCTACGATGCCCAGTGCTACCGGGTTGATGCTACGATCCAGCATCCGCCAGTCAGCGGCAACGCCATACAGATGTTTGCTGGCTTTGCCGCCGCCAACACGTTTATTGTGCTTGATACAGCGGTATCCGCTGGTAATCTTGATCTTGCCGCCCAGTTTATCGCGGATGGTCTGGAGCCGCTTGATGAGGTCATCATCAATCAGCTGGGCATTGCAGCCACAGGTAGACGGACACTGGAACTCGGCCAGTCCAAAATTGGCAGTAATCATGCGCGGGTCATCCCGTGCAAAGTCGATAATTGCCATACTATGCACCTCCTTTCAGCACGGTGCGGGGGCTTAGTAGTCCTCGCCCGTGATCTCCTTGAACTCATCGGCGGTGATCTTCTTGCCGACAGCAGCGCGAACGTGCTTGACCTTCCACAGGCCATTGTCGTACCATCTTTTGATCTTGTCAAAGTCCTTGCTGTGTTCAATATCAGACATTGTTATCCACCTCCATACCATTTTCGGGGCTGGTTTCAGCCTCATCTTCGGGCAGATCAATACCCGCCATCATCGCGGCGAAATACAGATTTGCCTCATTCGTGGCGGCTTTGGCCTGAGCATCGGCGGCGGTGTTACGCAGCTCGATTGCCTGCTTTGCCAGCGGAACATACTGGAATGCCATAGCTGTTTTCCTCCCATAACTTGAAGTAGTAAACGGTCATCTCGCAAATCAGATGGTAGCAATCGCCCTGCTCGGCGTGGGCTTTCCAGCTTTGGAAACAGTCATCAACGTGTTCCCGTGTCATAATGCCCGCCCGTGCCAGCCCGACCAGTTTTCGCAGCTTGCGGCGTTCTCGGCTGACCTTTTCCGGCAGTAGCTTTTGTACTACCTTGCCTGTCTTGGTCAGACGGAACGAGAAGCCCAGAAAGCGGATGGGCTGTTTGATGGGTGCTATCTGAGTTTTGCGGGTATTCAACGTAAGCCCCAGAGCTTGCAGCCGCTTTTCAATCTCCATCCAGCAGTATCGCAAGTACGCCTTATCCGGGTGCAATAGGATGAAATCATCCATGTACCGCACATAGAACTTGATATGAAGCTGTTCCTTGATGAAATGGTCTAGGTCATCCAGTACGGCTAATTGACTTAGCTGTGTTACCTGACTGCCTAGCCCCATGCCCACCGTAGGATCAGGCCCGTGGTCAAAACTGTCTATGATCCGGCAAACCTCGCTATATGCCCACGGATCGGATACGCGCTTTGCGATGGCGGCTTTCACCACGGAATGCGGTGTGCTGCCGAAGAAATTGTGCAAGTCCATTTTCAGCGTGTAGCCGTTCAGCC